>Ga0302179_10002085_pt1 | contig 11761 bp, 10 predicted proteins | sample I_Palsa_E3_1_FD_198788 | JGI IMG/M metagenome (GOLD analysis project Ga0302179, IMG submission 198788) | Peat permafrost microbial communities from Stordalen Mire near Abisko, Sweden - I_Palsa_E3_1 | ecosystem: Environmental > Terrestrial > Soil > Palsa > Peat permafrost | place: Sweden...
CCGGATTAGCAGCCAGGATTTTTCCATATTGCGTTGCGTTCGAACTATCGCCGGCTTCGGCATCAAGCTGGTATTCGGCGTGGTTCAGAGAATTGAAGGCTTCTCCACGAAGCTCAAATCGCATGTGCTCTGTGAACGCAAACGTCTTGAATATCGAGAAATCGAGGTTATTCCAGTTGGGGGCACGGAGAATATTTCTTCCGGTCGTCCCAAATACGTAGTTGGGCGCGGCGACGAATGCCGAGGTGTCAAACCAATTGCTGATTGTTTTATGAAATCCGCCGGGGTACGGATTTCCCACCTGATCCATTCGGTTGGGCGCTCCGTTGGTTTGCAGAACACCTAGCGCGTCTGGGGCGGTTACAGAAAACGGTAATCCGCTTTGCCAGTTGAAAATACCGTTCACCTGCCAGCCCCCAACCGCCAGATCGGCTGGCTTGTTGACGCCGCCAAGAAAGCGCTTCCCGCGGCCAAAAGGCAGTTGGTATATCGAGCTGACAACAAATCGATGGGGCGTATTGAAATCTGACCGGCCATAATCCGCCGCGGGATTATGGTTGTTCAGAAAGCCCTGCCAACCGTTGCCGGTAGCACCGACCGCTGCGGCCGCCGACTTGTCATCCAGGCTGTTCGAATATGTATAGAAGGTAGTGATGGCGAGGTCACGCGACCGGTGCTCAACCTTTACAGTCCCCGCGTTGTAGTTGGAGTAGCCTTCAAATTGCTCCTCGATATACAAATTGAAGTTTGGAAATGGTTCGCGGTCCGCCACCGGGCAACCGGGCGCGTTTGCATCCGCCTGGCAAGCAGCGGGATTGGTTGGGGCATAAGCCTGGGCAATGTTGTTCCGGGAAAGAAGACGTTGCCCTTTATTGCCAACATAGTTGACTTCGATGGTTGTCTCATGGGCCAGCTGATGTTCAACCGAGAGAGAGTACTGTTGAACATAGGGATTGTGCCACGTCGGAGGAATCAAGTTATAGGTGCCCAGGGGGCTGGTGGGACCGAACGAGCAGGTGGGACTTGCGACCGGCCACAGCGTATCGGAGGTGATCAGACCCGTCTGCCCCGTGGATTGCGACAGATTGACCTCGTTCGAAAAGGGGCACAGGTTCTGTGAGTTGTCGAACTCGCGGCCTTCGTAGTTGTCAAAATAGATTCCGTAGCCGCCCCGAATAACCAGTGGATTGCCTATGCGATAGGCGAATCCGATGCGAGGAGCAACCGGTAGTTTCGGGGTGGGTGGATGCGACTCTCCACAATACCGGTAAACACCGACTCCATATTTGCCAATCAGGCTCTTGTCGGCAGTGCACATTCCTCCAGCATCGTTTTCAGGATCTCTCCAGAAGAAATAGTTGTGAGCATCGTGAGGGGTTGGCTTGTAGTCGTAGCGGACACCCAGATTGAGCGTCAGGTTGTTGCTCACTTTCCAGTCATCCTGGATATAGGGAGCAGTGTAGGAAAAGACCAGTGAAGTTGGGTTTCCGGCGGCCCCAGGGGTGGTGGTGTTGGAGAGAGGTCCGGGCACGTACGCATTGCCGCCTTTGTAGAAGTAGCCGAGGAGAAAATCGGCCACCTCATTTTGAACGGTAGGCGCAGAGCCACCGGTAGCGAAGCCGCTGTAGGTGAATAGCCCCAGGAAGTTCTGATTGTAATTTCGATTCAACTTGTAATTGCGGTAGTCGAGTCCGGTAGTAATGGTGTGTCTGCCGCGGTTGATGGTCAATGAATCGCCAAAATCCCACTCCGGCTGCTGGTTCGCCAGGTAAGCATTGACAGCTCCGCCGCCGTTCGAAAGGCCGCCGACTCCCCATGCGATATTGGGGTAAGCCGCTTGCAAGCCGGTGATGTTTGAGAAGTAGTTGGTAAACCCGAGCGTTTTCAGGTCTTGATTTGAGATGGGATCAGCCGTTCCCTCATCGAAGTGGAAGTTCATGTGAGAGAAATATGCTCGATTGATCGCGTTTGCGCCGAAGCTCTTGGTGTGTGAAATCGCCCACGAGGTAACGGCCTGGTCATATTCTGTGTTTCCGATGGGAACGGAAAGGTTATTCGCCTCGGTTTGCACGTAGGTCCCGTAGGTTCCCCTACCGAAGACCGCGCCCCATCGGCCGAGGTTTTGATCGATACGGTAGTCCTGCTCATTCTGATTCAAAGGTGCAGTGCCGAACTGCTGAAAATTACCCGAGGGACTGGTGGAATTTGGCGCTGGGAAGAAATTCTTGGCAATTGCCAGGCTCGCTAACCGGGACCAGCGCGCCTGTGGAACGCAGGAGACGTAGTTGACTCCGTTCGCTGCGCAACCGGCGAACGGTGCACCGGTGGCCGGGTCGGTGATGGGTTGGGAAAAATTTCCCGCCAGCGTATCGGGTGTAGGAACAATGAAGAAATTATCCGTGCCCGAATTGATTCGCCAGCCTTCATAGCTGGCAAACCAGAAGGTCTTGTCCCTGCCGTTGTACAGGTGGGGAATGTATACCGGGCCGCCCGCGGCATAGCCGAATTGGTTCTGGCGTAGCGGTGGCAGCGAAGTTTGAAAAGGACCTTTTGAATCGAAGGCGTCGTTCCGGTCGAACTCGTAGAGCGTCCCGTGCAGGTTGTTCGTTCCACCCCTGGTCACCAGGTTCACCTGGCTGGCGCTGAATCCGAACTGTGCGCCGTAGGTGGATTGTTGCACGGCGAACTCCTGGATCGCGTCGACCGAGAGAATGACAGCAGCTTGCGCTTCGGATGCATCGATATTGGGCATTCCATCCAGCGTGTAGCTGTTTGAGGTCGCCCGCTGACCATTGATGCTGATGCCTGATTCGGCACCTTGGCGGAAAGCCGAAGCCTCGGTCGTAACCGTGACTTGTCCTGGGGTAAGGCGAAGCAAGTCAAGGAAATTGCGGCCATTGAGTGGCAGGTCATTCACCTGCTGCCGGGAGATCTCCTGGGATACGGCGGAAGTGTCGGTATCCATGGAGACCTGATTGGCAGACACTTCAACGCTCTGTGCAACCGAGCCTGGCAGCAGTTGCACGTTCACGCGTACCTGTTGCGCCACAGCCACAGGAACGTTATCCGTCACGGCCTTTTGAAAGCCGGCTGACTCGACGACAATCTTGTATGTGCCCGGCGTCAGGTAGGGAGCGGTGAAATCGCCCGCCGAACTTGTTTCAGCGTGAGTTGTGACGCCTGTCCCGACATTGGTGATGTCGACGCCGGCTCTCGCGATCACTGCCCCTGAGTTGTCGGTGACCGTGCCAAGGATTGTTCCCGTGGAACCGCCTTGCGCCAGGAGTAGAGACGCGGGAACGCAAAGCAGTATCGACATCCATAGCATGCGCAATTTCATATTTCAGTCCTCCTCAAAGTGGGTCACAGCCATCGTGCAAATCAAGACGATCCGAGTGTGGTCTATCCGAACAGTCTTTGATTCATTTAGTAATGAGCACTCAACGATCGTGCAGAGCTTCAACCGGGGCCAAATCTCTTGTCAACGAGCATCTGAACGAATTTCAATATTTCGCATTGCGAAATATGGAAAACAACGGCAACTTGCAGCGGCGCCCTTGTTGATAATGTGCGTTTTTCGCCAGTTTCCATCACATTGGACATGCCGCCGCGGACTCCTCCAGGAAGTCGTGGGCGAGCATAATTTCGCAATGCGAAATGGAAAGCGTAGATCTCTCCACTGCGCTCCGCTTCGGTCGGATGACGAAGGGTAGGGTCCGGAACGAAAAGCTACGGTGGGGCTCCGCCCATCGTTGCCAAAAGGGGAATCCTCGATTTAGAGTTGACACCTCGAAGTGACCCGCGATCTTTCGGATCGGCACAATTGCCGGTCTCTCTCCTGATGTCAGCAAAACGATCGAGCGAAACACTGGCATGCCCATGAGGATGTGCCGCCAACACGAGGAAACGGAGCAGGCATGTCTGGAATACTGGCTGGTATCGGATGGCACATGGTCGGCGCAGCATCGGGCGCGGCATTCTATGCGCCTATCGGGAAAGTAAAGAAATGGCCCTGGGAGATCACCTGGGCGGTGGCCGGCCTTTTTTCCTGGATCATTATGCCCTGGTCCGTAAGCTTCCTGCTCCTTCCTCACTTTGGTGCTTTTTATCAATCGATCACCGGGCACGTGCTCCTGGTGGTGGCTCTGCTCGGAGCCATGTGGGGTGTCGGCAATGTCAGCTACGGATTGACGATGCGGTATTTGGGTTTGTCGTTGGGAATCGGGGTGGCCATGGGAGTGACGCTCATGGCGGGTACGCTGATACCTCCACTCCTGCACGGACAGGCCGCGGCATTGTTTGCCACCAGGAGCGGTCTGCTCACGATAGCTGGCGTCGTGGTGGCCCTGATCGGCGTCGGGATCGTTTCCTACGCCGGCCATCAGAAGGAGCTACAACTTCGCAACGAAGCCAGAGAGTTCAATTTGAAGCTGGGTATTTTTCTCGCTGTAATGTGCGGGCTGTTTTCGTCTGGGATGTCATTTGCGATTGACGCAGCAAGGCCGATGGAAACCGCGGCGCTTCACCTGGGGCTAAACCCACTGTATGCGGCGATGCCAAGTTATGTAGTGATCATGGGCGGCGGCGCATTGATCAATTTTGGTTACTGTTTCTTCCGGCTGGTTCTCAACCAGGGCACTTCATTCGGAAGGGAATTTTCCCAGTCTCAGGGAATGCTTCTCAGAAATGGCAGCCTGGCGGCCACCGGCGGAATCATGTGGTTCCTGCAATACTTCTTTTACGCCTGGGGCGCCGGCAATATTCCGCAACGCTTGTACTACGTCAACTGGATGTTGCACATGAGCGGTTATGTGCTGTTCGGCGGCCTGGTAGGTCTGGCGTTGGGTGAATGGGCGGGCGTGGGGAGCAGGCCTGTTCGGCTGCTGTGGATAGGGATGCTGGTGATCATCGTAGCCGCGAACCTGGTGGGCCTGGCCATGTAGCGTTATGCGCTGATCAAGCTATCATTCGGATAATAATGGTCAACGGTAGAGGGCGTGACGAGCTTATGATCCACAAACACTGCCGCCGGTACAGGCCGGCCGGACAAGATATCAAGGCTCACCCGGATCAATTCTTCTCCATAGCGCTCAGGGAAATAAGCTACTGACCCTACTAATCCCGTATTCGGTTGACGCAGTTCGTGCCTCCCTTCAGGGGAAGCATTCTGCCCCATGATTGCGCAGCATTCGCTGCGACCGGCCTCTTCAAACGCCCGCAGTGCGCCGAGAGCGCTTAGGTCATTGTTAGCGCCGACAAGAACCTTCCTCGCAGACGAGAATCGGAGATGGCGGCGTATCGCCGCTAAACTCGGGGCCAACTCTCCATCTCCATCAAGGTAGGTTACGCGGCAATTTTTGGTATTTGGCAGCACCATGTGGATGCCCATCAACATGCCCGTCAAGCGCATTTTAGGAAGCTGGCCGGCCCGGCGCAATTCCAGAAGAATAATCTCGTCGACTTCCGATTGCCATTTCTCTTTCGCCCAGCGGCCAAGATACTTTCCTCCGATCAAGCCCGCTTCGTAGTTGTTGGCGCCATAAAATGTCGCTCCGGGATGCGGAATGTCGATCGCGATTACCGGGATATTTGCCTCTCGATACTTGGCAGCCACAATGGGTGCGACTTCTTCGCCAATCTGATATTCGATGGCCAGGTCTACCTTTTCGCGAATGAGCAGGTCGGTATTTCGCAAAGCGGTTTTTGCGTTGTATCGGTTATCCGTCGAAATGACCTCGATCCCCTCAGCATCCGCAGCGCGCCGCAAACTCGCCGAAACTTCTCGAGAAAATTGATAATCATCTCCAAGGGACGCATATCCGACACGATAGAGCTTGTGTTTAGCAGGGCGCACACAGCTTCGGTACAGGTTTCCGCCAACCTTTTCAATCATGCCGCATCGCTCGAGGGTATACAGCAAGCGAAAAGCTTTGGTCTTGGTCAATCCGCTCCGCGCTTCCACTTCTCTCAGTGGCAACGTTTCGGTCGGCGATCGGAATGTAGCAAGCAGACGGGACGCATAAACGATGGACTTGATCAGGTATTGATCGCGGGGATTTTCCTGGCTGGCCATGCAGGCAGAACCTTACACCAAGCGAAGTGCATTTCGCAATGCGAAATATTCTTCCATTTTCTTAACGCCGAAGCCCTTGGCGGAGGCTCTGCCAGACATTATTTCTGCGCGATGTCGTACTTGATGCCGGGCGGCAAGTTCTTCTGAATGGCGTTGTGGATGTCATCATCGGACATCCAACCAGGGAAGTCGATTGTGACATCATGGACCGCTATTGTGGATGTCGTTTGATTGACTTTGTGATTTGCTAATCCATCACCAAGGTCGGCATTTGGGATGCAGGAACCGGGCGTGGTCTCGTTGATGCGGGAGCACATCTGCTCATCGGTCCTATCAGGCGTGGGTCCTATCTTGACAGGAGCCTTCGGCGGATACATCCTGGACAACTCCACCACCACCAGCGGGGTAGCATAGAGAGCCGTCGTCAATACCGTAACCGAGAACCCGGCAGTCAATCCAGCTATCAGCCCAAATTTGCTAAGCATTTGCTTCCCTTTCGTGGCTAACGATAACAAGAACACGCGTACCGGTACACGGAGAAAGCTGTGAAGAGCATCCCTGGTAGACGAAGAGAAGTTACTTCCGAAGAGAAGCAGTGCTGAACAGATGCAGCTAAATGCTACGACGACTGGTACTTAAACCTGCTTTGGACGATTGCCTGATACTCGTGGTCCCTCTCGTTTCAAGGTTACCAGTGTGTGCCTGCTTTAGAGACTCCGACGGATCTCATTGGGGAGACGTCTTTGCGCTTTTCCATTTGAGCTCGATGCGACGACGATCAAAGCTCATGGACGCTCAAAGGTCTCGTGGGTTGATGCGATTCACGATCAGTGGATCGATTGGTGTGAATGGAAGCTGCGGAAGCTTTTCCGGGTCGCAACCGAGCGTTGCCGCCAGCACAGGCCGAGAAAAGGCAGTGGCTGTCGCACGATAGCCGATGTCTTGAGGGAAGGGCTGATCGAAGAAGATGAGGAAGTGTATTGGCTCATATCCCACTTGCTCGATGTGGTGAGGATATGCAGCCGGAATGAAGTACATATCGCCGGCACTCAATAGATAAGTGTCGGTTGAACCTGCTGGATTGAGCACGGTCATGCGCGCGTTGCCGGAATGAACATATCCCATCTCAGCGGTTTCAGGATGCCAGTGAGGTTCTCTCATGCCTTTGTTGGTAATGCGGAGCGAATACATCGAGATGTTCTTCAGCACGGGCCAGAATTGATCTCGAGCAAAACGTGCTTCACCGGCGGCATTGCTGAGCAATGGATGCTGGGCTTCCACGTCTAACTTGAGAGGGTTATCGAACAATGCGACCACCGGCACGACTGCCGGGCCCGAGCGCCGGACTATCTGTTCGGAAACGGTCGAGCGTTTGAAAGGTTCGAATGCGCTTGCCGGCAGGTCATAGGTATTTCCGAGAACGGCATCTGTCATGGCGCCCAGGGCACCGCTGAAACCGAAGTCTTCGGGTGCTTCATGCCGGAAGGCGATGATGAAGATAGCGTTGTCATCCCCAATGTTCTCGAGGTGGTGGATCGCGCCGGAAGGGATGTAAAACATCTGGCCTGCAGCGACGGTGAAATTGGCAAACGCGTCCGCATTCCCCAGGACGCTGACGAGCGCTTGGCCCTGGATGCAATAGCCCAGCTCGACAGCATTCGGATGCCAATGAGGCTCTCGGATGGAACCGGGCGCGAGCGTGAGCCGCCTGATGGAAAGATTCTTCAGGATCGGAAGCTGCTGACTGGATACCCCTACGATTTCTCCCAGATCGCTTGAAAAGCTTACTGACCCGCCGATGACTGAGAGTGAATGGCTGTGTGCCATGTCGTCCATCCTTTCGCGATGGTTTTGGTAAATCTACGATCTTCGAATGTTAGCAAGGCACCTTGGGCATGCCGCTGCTTTGTGCAGCATGCCCGAGGCAACGAATCCAAACAACGAAGCTACGCCACTAGTTGAGCGCAATGAGAGCAGCGCTTCGCTGCCACCGGTATATCGCTGAGGCACTCCAGGCACAGCTTGGTTTTGGGCGCCGCGGCGGGCGCGGGGTGAAACTTAGCCATCAGCGTGTTCACCGGCACCACAACCATGAAGTAGAGGGTAGCGGCGATGAGGACAAATGCGATGAGGACGTTGAGAAACTCACCGTACTTGATAATGCCACCGTTGACATTGACCACCAGGAAGGAAAAATCCGGCTTGCGCACAATGGCCGCGATGAGGGGGTTGATGATATCAGCAACGAGCGCGTTAACAATCGCAGTAAATGCGGCACCGATCACAACTGCGACCGCAAGATCGACTACGTTGCCGCGCAAGACAAAGTCGCGAAATCCTTTAAACATGTGGCTCTCCTGATCTGGGAATTTACTCGGCCGGTCTGCCCGAAGATTCTACTTGAGGGCGAGCAGGCGCTGCCATCCAATGGGCTTTATAGCTTGCGCCGAATAAAAGTGCGCATTGAGATTGCTATGCAGGAGCGAACTGCAGCGTGAGCACGGTGATGTCGTCTTCCTGGCCAAAGGCTTGCGCGACATCGGCGATCTCTTGCGCCGATTGCCTGCTGATCGAGCCAGTCCGCTCAAAGCCGAAGAGCTCGCCAGTTGGCGATTGGGCTTCGACCACTCCGTCGGAGAAGAAGGTGAAGGTGTCGCCGGGGGCAAGCCGGAAGTTGGATTCTTCGTATTCGGCATCGGCGGTGATGCCGAGAGGCAGGCTGGGGGGCAACAGAATTTCCTCACCATCGCGATAGGGTGGCAAATGGCCGGCGTTGGCGAGGGCCACGGCGCCATCCGCGTGAATGCGAGCCGCCAGACAGGTGACGAAGCCGCCGCGCAGATTGCCGGCCAGGGAGTGATTGAGTTCGCGAAGGATCTCGACCGGAGTGTGGTTGGGAAGCATGCGCAATGAACCCACGATGGCTGAGACGGTCAAGGCCGCACGGAGTCCTTTGCCGCTGACGTCGCCCAGGAAAGAACCTCACCGTTCTCGCCTGGCAATACACGATAGAAATCTCCGCCCACCTGCGTGGCTGGTCTGTAGGCGGCCTCGATGCGGAAGCCGGGGGTGACGGGAGGTGCGGTGACCAGTTGCTGCTGACTTCGCGGGCGGCTTCGAATTCAGCGCGCAGGGAGTTGCCCTCTTTCCATGCCTTCCATGCCCGCCGGAAGAGCATGGCGGCAATTGCCACATCGAGGAGCGTGAGGGTCAACTGGAAGAGATTGAGAGGGAAGGGCCCGAGTGGAAGGTGAACGGAGTAGCCCAGGACGCCCAGCAGGATGATCACTTCCATGAGGCTCTGCGCGGCAGCGATGGCGCGATTGCCGCCGGGGCGAAACATCTCGCGAATGCGGACTAGGAACAGGATGCAGTCAAAGGCTGACGCCGGCGACGATGACGATTTGGTAATCGAGGGGAGCGTTTGAACGCAATGGACAGTTCCGGCATTGCAGTACCCGTGGTTCCAGTTCAATAAGTGATTGCGTTACCGCACTGGTTTGTACCATCGCAGCAGAACGCCGCCCTTGCTGGATATTTCTCTTTCAAGGTCGAGAGCGGCCTCTGCAGCTCTCATGACCTCTTCCATCGCATGACACATTGCGAAGAGTTTTTGACGTTCCAGCCAAACCATGCGGCTCGTTATTTCAAGTTCAGTTTCACCCCTTTTCTTACCGTCCTTAAGCTTTTGGCGCATTTCCACCTGAATTGCTTCCAAATCTGTGTTCACTTTCAGCTCCGTCGGTTGAATTAATTTCCAGATTTTAGCAACGAATTACCAAAACGATCTTGATTTGTCGCGCAATATGGCTTGTGTTGCCCAACTTGGGAAACGCCTGGCGGCTCGCATAACGCAACATCTTTGAGGCGAATCTCCTGTCGACGAATCTCCCGCAAGCTAATCACTAAAGTCATCCCCCAGTTTGGCGATGAACTAGAACGTATGGAGCGTCTCGGATCCTGACGGAACTCTCCTGCCGTGATGCATTTTGCTGCGATCAAGCAGCCGCGGTCGCCACGGCCAAACGGAAGAGGGAGCTTTTCAGTCATGCACTCTTTAAAAACTCGCCATTGTCTGGGTGCGACCTTGTGTGTGGTCAACACGCTGTTTTGCGCAGCACAGGAACTCGCCGTAAGCAACGACATTGGAATCATTTCCGACGACGCCAATGCCGCGGACATGGTCGCAGGCTGGCACTCCAATGATAACTGCAACCAATACGCCCCCACCTGCAACATAAAGAGTACGGACGGCACTGTAATGTCGCCGGATGGCACCCTCATCCTGTTCCAACCGCCGGGGACGATATTGACGTCGTCTTTCCCCGGGTCCCCGATAGACGGAAGATCGTTAGCGGTCCCGTATTGGATCAGCATCGACCAGGCTGGGGACATTGCGGAATCCTACCCTGCTGCGGCCAGAGGCCAGCGCGGTTTTGTACGCAACCCCTACGGAACTATGACCTCCTTCGATCCACCGAGGGGTAAGCGGACCACGAACACCAGCATCAACGATATCGGCGTGTTTGCCGGATCCTACTATTTCGATCGGAACAATCAGATCAAACGGTTTGCGCGTTCCGCAATCTCGAGTCAGCACAATGACCCCGGCTCCTTCTTCGGCGCTCTATCGCTTAAACGCCGGAGGCATACGAGTCGGACTCACCCTACACGCCCTGAGTGGCCTCAACAAATAGGAGTCGGTAGATGAATTCGAAATTACTTAACGCGGAAGGTGCGTCCGAAGCCTCCTTCCCATCGGAGAGCGTGCGGCGGGTGCCCCAAAAAGACAACGTCAAGAGTTTTGTTATTGCGTTGCTGCTGCTGGTTGTTTCATTCATCACCTTCGTAGCAACGATGCTGGTGCACTACCCGCAGAAGGTGGATGCATTTCTTAACTCGGATCAGCCGGTCCAGAGCAAACACGTTGTGACCAGCAGCAAATGATTTCCATGGGGCCGGCGAATTTTCTGGCGTAGCCGCCGGCCCTGACCTGTTTCTCACTCTTGAGTGTTCGCTTCTGCCGGTGTTGAATTTGACGGAAGCCGAATTCCTCAAGACCTGCCCCTGCTTTGATTCCTCGTTTGTTGTTTCCTCGGCGGAACGTTTACTCCCCGTTCCCGTGCAGAAATGTGCGAACTATGCGAACTAAGTCTGCTCCTGTATCGATTCCTCACTTGTTCCTCAGCTGTCGATTCATCGTGTGACTTCCCCTCGGCCAAGGATTCCGATTCTGGTATAGCAGGCCAGAGGGTAGAGGGGCGTGCGATGACTCCGGTGGAGGCAAGTAATCCTCGATGATTGGGCGCCAACTTATTCGTTGTATTCGTATCAGGCATGATCATCCTCCATTGGGCCGCTGGGTTCCATCATCTTTGGCGTATCGAAGTTGCGAGCTAGAGGTTGCGAAATGGGCGCCCGCGGTATCGCACCGGTACAACCGAGGGACGCTCATAGAGATAATTAGACCAAGATCGGACGGGCATTTCGCGTGGGATGTGCGATGGCAGGGGCAAAAGCCCGGAATATTTCAAGCGGTTTATGGCCCGACTAAAGTCGTGCCCTGATACAAAACGGAGCTTTTGTGCTGGTTTTAAAGTCGTGCCCTGATACCGGACACTGGCAGGCTGCGGAAAAGCCGGTTTCAAGCGAAAGCGCAGCCCTCAGTGGCTAAAGCCGTACTGATTC
>Ga0302179_10002086_pt1 | contig 11760 bp, 10 predicted proteins | sample I_Palsa_E3_1_FD_198788 | JGI IMG/M metagenome (GOLD analysis project Ga0302179, IMG submission 198788) | Peat permafrost microbial communities from Stordalen Mire near Abisko, Sweden - I_Palsa_E3_1 | ecosystem: Environmental > Terrestrial > Soil > Palsa > Peat permafrost | place: Sweden...
AAGCCCTTCGTTCGCGCCGCGTCTTCCGGCGGATGGCGGGCCGTGCTTCCTGAAAAGACCGTTCGATACATGGAAGACCATTGGGGGCCAATCATGAAAGAGCTTGGCTATAAGCTCTCGACGGAAGCCGAAACTGAAGCCCCAGCAACCACACAAGCGACGCATTGAAATTGAGTTTCACGGCAAGGCCGGCGAATCGCAACTTGACAATTTGCGCCAGCTAGAAGTTTCCCGGCAGGCCATCTCCGTCCGCGCGTGTCATGTGCATTCGCGATCGCACTTTTTCGAACGGAACCAGCAATTCGCCCAGCTTCCTGGAAGCCGCAAAAATAAAATTTGACGGTCCAGAGTGATAGCCTGCCGCCTCGAATGCGGCGGCCCACGCCTCATGGCTCTGATTGCTGAGGATGAGGTCGAATCCCTGACTTGCAAGAGTCTCGGTGGCGCTGTTCACGACCGCAAGCATTTCACCCGGGAGGGCGAGGCAGTCGACCACCGAGCCGACACGCAGGTTGCCGTACTTCGCATCCTTGCGACGCTCGCCTACTATCGCCCAGCCAATCGCTCCGCCGTTACGCTTGATTATCAATCGCGTCAGGTGTGTTTCTTGACGCGGATACAAAACCTCCAAAGCCTTCCCGTCTCGCACAGCCGTGAACGAGCAAATCCGCCTTGCCCGTTCCCAGAGATCCTGCACACTCTCGTCGGGCTCGTCACCAAAGTTTGCGACCTCAAAGGAGTCCGCGGCGGACGATCGCTGCCTATGAAGGGCTGAAAATAGCTTCGAAACCGCCCATCCTGCACCGCTGTGAGCAGCCAGATCGAGGAGAAGTCTGCGCGATGGCGACGAGCGCAATGTCTGCATTTCCTTGAGAAAACGGGAAGGGTTCAAGACACGAAAAAAAAATGGTACCAGGCAATGGGTCCATTGCAATCGAATCAGCATCTGCGGCAAAGGATTATCGTATCCGCCCATGCCGAGACAGAAGAGCAACGGTGAGCGCTGCATCGCGTCGCGCAGCAGCAGCGTACCGACAATGGCGTGAGCCTTATTGACGATGCCTTCGGAAAGAGGATGGTGATAATAGCCGATTGCGCGAACCTGACCGTCGGGGAAAAGAAAGTCCTGAGTTTTTAAAGCGTAACCGCCGTGCACGGTGCTGCCATCGATGGCGACAAAATATTCATTGTAGATGCGGGATTCTGCCGAACGCGGTAGCCAGTGCGGTTCAGCCTGCCGGTAAAAAACCATGTTCTCATCCGCGTTCCCCTGTCGCAGCCGTTGATTAAAGTCCGCAACCGCAGACTCGTGTTCCGGACGATAGGGCTGGATGATGATGGCCATGAATGGAGAGTGCGAGGTCCAAAGGGGTTGTCATCCTGAGCGAAACCAAGGACCCATGCGCTTGAATGCTGCGAAGCGGAGATGCCTGGATTCTTTACTTCGCGAAGGTGACAACGTACGGTCTTAGCGTGCGGCCGATTGCAACTTTTCTACCAACGCCGCAACCGCTCCTATGTTCTTCATCTGTTCGATATCTTCGGGCTCAAGCTGCACTGCAAATTTTTCTTCGATGGCGAGAACCAGATTCAGGTGCTGCATGGAATCCCAATTCTCGATTGTCTCGGGCGACGATTCCGCTGTGACCTTGTCGGCCGGAATTCCGAAGATGTCGCTTGCAATGCTCCGCACCTGGTCGAACGTACTATCTGTCACTCTTTCCTCCCTGCTGCAACCTCCGTGGTTGAAGTACTGTGGTTTACGTTGAGCTTAATCCAATCAGGGCAGCGAAGTGCGGACCGCTTTAAATCGAGCGACCACAGCGAACCTATGCCATTCGCCTCCCGACGTTCGAACCCGTGCTGCGGGTAAAAATCGCGTGCAGGCGCGTTCTTCTTCGTGGGCAGGAACCAGCCTACCAGACGTTTGCAGCCGCGCTGCGCTGCCGATTCCGCGAGATGGGCCAAAAGGGCAGTTTCAACAGTCCTTCCGATAACACGGCAACTAAGCAGAAACGTATCCACTTCGCACTGCTCGCCTTCGTCGTGTGTGATTGCGACTCCGACCAAGCCGTGATCGCCAAAACGATCGCGCACCTTGATCGAAAGAATATTCCAGTTTGGTCGTTTCGCCATCTCCGTGACTTGCGGCTCGGTGTAGCGTCGCGTGGTCAGATTGAACTGGTTGGTCTTCTGCGTCAGTTGTGCGACCCGGGCGACAGTCATTGCCGACACGGGTTCCAGTTTCGCTTCCTGTTCGAGGAAGCGAAAGAAATCCTCTTTCGATTGAAAATTCTGTTCCGCGCCGCTGCGCTGTTTTTGTGCGGCATACATCTCGGTGCGTTGTTGATCTTCGGCCGAAAGAGTCAGGCGCTCGAACGCCGCACAATTCCTGACGGCGGAGGCGTACTCCAGCGGATTCCCCGGCAGGTCAATCACGGTGACTTCTGGCAGAGCGGCACGAACCATTTCGCGCTCAAATGGGTTATCGTCCAGAAAGGCGAGGGCATCGATACCGACATTCAGTTCGTCGGCAATCTCGCGAAGATTCTGTGATTTGTCCGTCCAGTTGATTCGCAGAGCCGCGAAATGCTTGGCCCGCACCAGCATTCCAGGATGCTTCTCCAGCGCTTCCATAGCGTCGTCGAGATTGTTCTTGCTGGACACGGCGAGCAGTATTCCTCTGCGGGACAGATCCAGTAAGGCGCGCTGCAGTGCCTGATACGCCGCACCCGGGTATTCGGCGCCAACCTTAATTCCGTTGATTCCATCTTCGCCAATCACGCCGCCCCACAGCGTGTTGTCCAGATCAACGACCAAGACCTTGACGGCGCGCCCGCTGAGCGGAACAATGAAACGCATCCACTCGCGCGCCATCTCGAGAAGATAGGCGGCGGCGATAGGAAGGCGAGCGGTCTGCCATTTGCGCTCGTCATGCCACTGCCTGCAGCCATGTCGCGCCACGAGTGCGTCGTAATCGAGGCTATACACTCCGCGGAATTCTGTAGCCACGCGCCGTAGTTCACGATTGATCTGGCGGATCAATCCAGTCTGGCCAGTCTCGGATTGGTCGTCGAGAATTCCAAAAGCCGTAGCCGACGGACGCTCCAGGGAGTGCATAATCAGCGCCGCCTGACTGTGTTTTCGAAATGCGGCTATCCATTGCTCGTAACCTTTAACCACACGCTCAGCGGCTTGCTGTGCTGCCTCTGGCGCGTAATCGGCGAAGTCACCCCATAATTCTGGCGCAGCCCGATCGGTACGCACTGCCATCACAACCGCGTTTGGCTCGAAGCGGTAGAGCGAACTCTCGCCGTCAAGCATGTCCTGTACGTAAGTGTCGAAATCGCCGACGTGGACCTCGAGATCGATGCCGTACGCGAACGCCTCTGCCCGTAATAATGGCACGATTGGTTCAACCGTGAAGGAGCGCAGGATCGCCACCCTGAATTTTGTAAGCGCTACTTTATCGCGCAACTGCTCAACTCGGGACGTCACAAAGCTCGCGGTTCCGGTCGCGGGATCGCGCCGCCAAAGCGCCGACAGCCGACGCGAGGCCTCGTCGAAAGCGCCTTCCGCGATCAGGCCATCAATTTGCGCGCGACGGTTTGGAGGATTGCCTTCGGCCGAAGTCGAGTTGGAAACGGGATCGGACATCTACCTGCAAAGCTTCTCAACGTTCCAGATATTCAATCAGCAGACGGTTCTTAGTGTAAATCCAGGCGATGCGTCGGCCGCCGAACGCCACTGCCGGTGTCGCCTCTCGCGCGATGAGCGCTCCGAGCGCGCGCGCCCCGGTGATTGCCTGGTCCAAGTTGTCTACGACATAACAAACGTGGTGCAGGCCGCCACCCTTGGCGGCGAAAGATTTTACCGGCGACTGTTCGTCAGCTGGCTCGACCAACTCCCAGAGCGGATCGCCTGCGCGTTGACTTTTGAGGAACGTCACTCGAACCGCTTGCTTGGGATCATGAAACACCTGCTCATCCCAATCCGCCTGAAGTATGCTCGCGAAAGCCTGCACGGAATCGCCGATCGAAGCCACGACAAAGCCGACGTGATGGAACGCGCCTTCAGGCTGCCAGTTTAAGGAGATCGCATTCATCGTTAGGCCACACCCAAAACTGCGTTTCTCCGCTCCAAAGCCGCTTCTCGCAGCTCAAGTTATGGCCAGTCGTGAACTCTGGTTTAAGATCGACTAAAGGCGATTAAGGTCGAACCGACGCAGCTGGCTACGCCTGCTCTGCCTCGGGCTCGAGAGCCGACCTACCCGAGCGATGACAGTCCATTACGGATACAGGAGTGTGCGCGCGCTCGCTTGGACTCGGCATGGGCACACTAAAAATCTTAGCATGCTCGCTGCTTGGCCTGTTTGAAGCTCCTTCTACAACAGGAATTACCGAGGTCACAGGAGGCTTTGAGGACCGGAGGGAAAACGGTCTCTCCGAGCCGTCTTCCGAAGACCGGGCGATATCGCATTCATGGTGCAGTGCCCGGCAGAAACGAGCTCCGGAGCCGCCGCCTCAGTCTGCACGACGGCAGCATCTTCAGAAGGGAACTTCGTTTGTTGAACGATTTCCTGTCCATCCTCGCGGAGAATTCTCCATCTACCCTCGATTTTTTCCACGATGCTGATGGTTCCGGTGCTGGGGCCGCCCTTTACCGGCACCTTAGTCCGGTCTCCGCCTTCAATAATCGTCGCCGCTGCCAACAGATTGCGAACGTGCGTGACCGCCAATACGCAGCCATTTGTAGAGTCCGCGAGGTTGAGCAACTCAGACAACCGGTGCGAGTACCGGCCATAGAACTGATAGAAAGACTCGCCACTCGGGGCAGGAAGGTCGGGTCGCTGGTTCAGGAGATTCAAAAAAGGCAATATTTCCTTCACTCGCTGCCCTCCGAACGCGCCCAGATTCCATGGGCGTAGTTCGTTGGTCGCTACGACTGAAGCTTTGACGCGGCGTCGTACGACTTCGGCGGTCTGGCGCGCCCGCCGCAGATCGGAGCAATAAATTATGTCGATGGCGTACTTGGTGAGCATCTCCGCCGTCCTGACGGCCTCCGCCTTGCCCTGGTCGTCCAAGGGTACATTCAACCAGGAGCGCAACCTTTCGTCGTCTCCCGGACGGTTTAGAGGAGTATGCCCATGCCTTACCAGGATCAGCTTTCCCATAATTGTTCTCCCTCCAAAGGGCTCCGGAACAGCAATCCACCACAATCTCGCTGTCGATCAACGACGCGGATCAACGACAATTTGTTCGGGCTCGCCATTTGGCGAGAGCCGCCCAGGGAGAGGAAGGATCTTGGCGGCAGCTGAGAAGTGCAATTGTCAATCAAAGTCTACTAAACTACTAGACATGCATTTAACAGTAGCAAAAGGGCGGCCATTTCTCTCGCATTATTAAGGGAATATGAATAAAGGACTTCGGCGCCGTAGGAGCCATTTTCTCGATTCGGGAAGTGAAGAGATTTTCACCCTTGGAAGGGCAGGAGGCCGATTACGATCGTACTATTGACGGGAAGGTGAACAGGGAAAATAATCGAACTAGAGAGCCTGCTACCTCTGCGAAGCATATCTCCCCTTAAATCGTTGAAAAATCTGCACTTTTAACACGACGAGAGAGCGAATTGCAATGACGGCACGACAAAATTCGCCTGTATTTGTGATTGGCTGCCACCGTTCTGGTTCTGCTCTTCTTTACGATAGCCTGCTTTCTGCCGGCGGATTCCCCCTGTATCACGCTGCCCCCTATGTGCATACGGCTATGCTTCGGATTTGCGGGAGCCCGAAAATTCGTCGAAATCGGGAGAAGCTGATGCGTCTCTGGCTGCGCAGCAAAGCGTTTCGAAGAACGGGATTCGGCCGAGAAGACCTCCGCGACAGGATTCTCGAAGAATGCAGGTCTGGCGGAGACTTTTTAAGAATTACGATGGGAGAACTCGCTCGCCGGGCAGGGGTCCATCGATGGGCTGCCTACGACATCGACAACGTTATGTATATGCCCGTGATCAAGCGCGAAGTTCCCGACGCGCTGTTTGTCCACGTCGTTCGTGACGGCCGCGACGCGGCAGTCTCGATGAACAAACAGCATGACAGCCGTCCCCTGTTGGGCGCTCGAGATCGGTCTCTTTACGGCTGGGCGTTGCTGTGGCAATGGACGGTCCGGAAGGGACGACGCTGGGGCCAGAAGTTTTCCGCCGACTACATCGAGGTGCGCTATGAAGACCTGGTTCGCGATCCAGCGAAAACCTTGAGCACTCTGGGAGAGTTTCTGGACCACGACCTCGACTATCGCCGCATTCAGCAGAACCCTATCGGGCGGGTGGCTTCGCCGAATACGATCTGGTCGGAGGAAGAGAACGCGGCGAATTTCAGTCCGCTGAATCGCTGGAAAACGAAGTTGTCGCAGGACGAGGTTGCTGTGCTCGAGGAACTGATCGGTGATTGTCTGCAGGAGTTTGGCTACGCGCTGACAGCTGAGCGCGGAAGTTCCGTGCGCCTGGATCCCGTGCTTAGCCTGATGCGCACCCTTTACCCGCCCTATTTCGACACCAAGGTGTTTTTGCAATCCAAGACCATGTTAGGCAGGCTCGCCAAGGGAACAAGGTTGGAACTCACCTGACCCGGCGCGAGTGTGAGGTCATCCTGGTCACGAAATGGCTCCGCAATTCTGGCGATGCATAAACCCGGTTTGCGAATGTTGGTAGACGGTCGACGAGTGCGGATCGAGTAAGCAGTGGAAAACGAATGAAACATGCCTCCCGTTAAAAGAAAGGTCATCTGCACCATCGGTCCGGCCTCGCTCAAGCCGAGAGTGATCCGGCGTTTGCAAACACTCGGCGTGAGTCTGTTTCGTATCAACCTTTCTCATACACCACTTGAAGGGATTCGTCCGGCAATCGCCTTTCTGCAGGAGAATTCCACCGTGCCGATATGCCTCGACAGCGAGGGCGCGCAGATAAGAACTGGTACGTTCGCAGACTCGCCAGTCGAGTTTCGAAAAGACAGCGTGATCCAGGTGCACCGGCATCCGATTTGCGGCGATGGGGAGCAGTTTAATTTCACGCCAGCGGCCACCCTCGAATTGTTACAGCTCGGCGATCTCATTAACATCGACTTTCAAGCGGTCGCGACTCAGGTCGTGGAGATTCAAAGCGACCGGGTTGTACTGCGCGTCCGCAAAGGCGGTCGTGTCGGCAGCAACAAGGCTTGCAACGTCCGTCGTCACATCGAGCTCCCCGCCATAACAGTCAAAGACCGCAAAGCCATCGAGATCGGTCGGGAGATGGGTATCAGCCGGTTCGCGCTCTCCTTCGCAAATCGCCCTGATGATGTGCGGGAGATGCGGGAGTTGATCGGTGTGGGCGCAACCCTCATCTCGAAAATCGAATCCCGCAGCGGCATAGCGCATTTAGAAGACATAGCCCGATTGTCCGATGCGGTGTTAATTGATCGCGGCGACCTGTCACGGCAGGTGCCGCTCGAGCAGATCCCCGCATACCAGAAAGACATAATCCGCCGAGTAAAAGCCATTGGTCGAGCGGTCTTCGTCGCCACCAACTTGCTTGAGTCGATGGTCCATTCCTCAGTGCCCACATTGGCCGAGATCAACGATATCTACAACACGCTGGACGACGGCGCGGACGGACTTGTGCTTGCGGCTGAAACCGCAGTGGGCAAGTTTCCCGTTCAATGCGTCGGCATGGTTATGAGAGTTATGGCGGAGTACGAGCGTAGCGAGTAGAGGGCCGGAACGGGCGTCAACGACGACGAGCCGGACCGAGGGTAAGACAGTTTGGCAACACGCGGGCTTACTGTTTTTTCCCCAACATGATTGCCCGCAGATGATCGTATCCCGCATTTCCGAGCAAACGTTGCGCAGTGTGGCGCACCCGATGCTGCAAGCGTTTTTTCCATAACCCGCCGCCGTGACAGATCGTGCTGAACCTCTCAAGCGTCAGGCCGCGTAGAATGGCTACTCGACCCAGTTCGTACGGGCTCGTGCCGACGGAGTTTGCATAAAATCGGCTATTGGCAACGGTTACAAAACCGGCTTGGCGCGCCATCTGGAGTGTAAGTGGGTCGTACCGCCCGCCAGGACAGGAAAAGTGTTCGATGGAATGCCCAACCATCGCCTCGATTCGCAGCTTGGCGTCCACCGTTTCGCGCTTGAGATCCGGCTCCCGGAGATCGGAAAGATAAGAATGTGTCATTGAATGGCAGCCGATCTGAAATCCCTGCGAGTCGAGATCGCGCACCTGGCCGGCATTCAGATAGCCCGGTGTGCCCACAAATCCGGCAGTTAGATAGAAGGTTGCGTTAAGGCCAAACTCACGGAGCACGGGCGCGGCGGCGATGAGATCGGTCTCGCACCCATCGTCAAAGGTGATGCACACACTCGGTTCGGGAGGATAGCGAAGCGCTTCGCTAACGTTCAACCCTCTCCAGCCCGATTCTTTTAGCCACGACATCTGCTCGCGGAAGGTTTCGAGCGGCAAGATGTAGCGCACATAGCCAGGTTCGGACTGGCAGAGCTTGCGGCCAGCCAGCTCAAGCTCGTGATACATCAGAAAGACGATGCGCGCAGCGGACATTGTGTTTCACGCCATTATCGCGCCGGGCGAGGCATTGACATATTGCCAGCTGCGGATCCCGCGCTTCGCGAGGGATGACAATCGAAGAAATTTATACGACATTATCGTTGCTTTCCGCCGCTGATCGTCTCGTGTCCGTCGAGCTTCGCGAGCAAAGGCTCGCGTAGAAACGGGCCTCCCGCCAACAGCCCCGAGATGAGCGGATTTTTCTGGTTGCACAGTAGCGGCGAATTATCGAGCTTTAACACCCACCCCCCGGCGCTTTCGACCAGCGCGGCTCCGGCTGCAACATCCCATTCATGTTTTGGAACCAGGGTGAAGGTGAGATCGGCGCGGCCGGCCGCGACCAGCCCAAGCTTATAGGCGACCGATCCCATAGGACGGATCTCGAATTCCGCGGACTCGAACTGCTTCCATTCTCCGCGGTTTACTTCGCTTCGGCTGGCGAGCACAAGAGCGCCATGCAGCTCTTTTCGCTGGCTCGGCTGTGCTGGCTTGCCGTTGTAGGTCACACCACTCTCGCGCGATCCGAGGATGAGTTCGTCGGTTGCCGGATTGCAGATGCCTCCGGCGACGGGAATTCCGTTCTCAACCATGGCGATCGAAACGCAGAATTCGCTGATGCCTTGTACGAACTCGCGCGTGCCGTCGAGCGGATCGACTACCCAGACGCGCTGTTTATCGAGGCGAGTGAAATCGTCGATGGTTTCTTCCGAAAGCCAGCCTTCTCCGGGACGAAGAAGAATCTTGCGGAGGACTTCGTTGACAGCGCGGTCCGCCTCGGTTACCGGATCGTGTCCGACCTTGTATTCGGTTTCAATTGCGCCCGGAGTGAAGCGGTTGAGCACCTCTCGCGCTGCTTCGAGAGCAGCGTGAATGCGTTCGAGAATTTCACTTGATGAGGATGAAGTCATTTATCTGCGATCAAAATGGGTCGGTTCCCTTGCGCCGTGCTTGCCGCTGGCACGACAAACAAGAATAAATGCAAGAGGCGAAGCTGTTAGCGGTCAAGCCCACAACATTCTGGCTCCCGTCATCAGTAAAACTGTACACAGGATTCTGCGCAGCCAGAGCACGGGAACGCGCGCGCTCAGTTGCGATCCCAGTATTCCTCCGGGAATCGAGCCGATCAGCAAGGCTCCTACGAGATGTCCGTCAACGTTGCCCGCCCGCCAGTGCAGAAGGCTCGTGACTCCGGTCAGAATCACGGCGTGGGCAATATCCGTGCCAACCATGATCTTGGGCGCGAATGAGTAAAACAAAAGGAGCAACATCATAATGATGCTGCCCGATCCAACCGAAGTGATTCCGACCAGAAATCCTCCGATCAAGCCGACAAGACTCATGCCGGCAAACGATTTCATGGTGGGCTCGCGCCCGGCAAGATGTTCTTCAATCCGGCTTTGAAACAGCAGCAACGCCGGAATCACAACCAGCAGCAGTCCCACGGCTGATTTGATGAAGTCATTGACTCCAGCCCCATAGACATGGCGTAGATGCTGAAGGAGAGTGACGCCAAGGTAAGAGCCAGGAATGCTGCCAACCGCCATGGCCAGAACGATTTTTTTCCGTACCGTGCCTTTTCGCAGGTGCATGAAGGTGGCCGGAATCTTGGTAAAAAAGTTGAACAGGGCGTCTGAGCCGACGGCAATGATCGGAGGCACGCGCAGGCCGAAGATAAGCAGGGGCAACAGCAATACGCCGCCGCCTAAACCCGTCAACCCGATCAGCGTTCCAACCACGAAGCCGATCAGTATTTTTAGCGGGAGTATGGAATCCATGCCGTCTTTCGAGAACAGTTCAAAGCAAAAACAAGCATCGGAAAGGGGACCTAGAAACGGACCTGGCGGCCCTTCCCGAGCATTATCGCACAAAGTCCATGGTACTAATCGACTTTATCATCATTGTTGGCAGTTCCTGGCTCTCAACCGGCGGGACGCACCAGAGAAACTGAGAAGTGAGAACCAGGAACTGAGACTTTTTTATCCGTTGCCGTTGGCGCCGACAAAGCCTTCGCGCTCTAGGTGCAACAAGATGGTCTGCGCCGCTTCTTCAGGAGTCAGTTTAGCGGTGTCGATTACGACCTCGGCATCGGTGGGCGCCTCGTACGGATCCGAGATGCCGGTGAATTCCTTGACGATGCCGGCGCGGGCCTTGGCGTAAAGTCCCTTGCGGTCGCGCTGTTCGCACACCTCGATCGGAGTCGATGCGTGCACCAGGATAAATCCGCCAAAGGGCTCAATCATTTGCCGCACCGCTTTGCGCGTCGCTTCATAAGGAGCGATGGGAGCGCAGACTGCGATGCCGCCGTTCTTGGTGATCTCCGAGGCCACGTAACCGATGCGGCGTATGTTAATGTCGCGATGCTCCTTCGAAAATCCGAGCTCGCTCGAGAGATTTTTGCGCACCAGGTCGCCATCGAGAAGCGTGACCGGACGACCGCCCATCTCGAGAAATTTGGTGATCAGGGCGTTGGCGATGGTGGACTTACCTGATCCTGAAAGGCCGGTGAAGAAAATGGTGACGCCTTGTTTGTGCCGGGGTGGATAGCTGCGGCGCAACTCCTCGACGACTTCGGGATAGGTGAACCAAGCCGGAATATCGCGTCCTTCGTTCAGGCGCTGGCGCAATTCGGTACCCGAAATATCGAGAACTTTGGCGCCCTTCGGAATTTCATCGGAGGGAACGTAGCGGTCTTCGTTTTCCAGATAGACCATCATCTGAAAGGGAACCATCGTAACCCCTATTTCCTCCTCGTGCTTTTTGAATAACTCCTGGGCATCATAGGCGCCGTAAAAATTTGTGCCGTCGGTGTCTTTCCCCGGACCCGCATGATCGCGGCCGACGATGAAATGCGTGCATCCATGATTCTTGCGAATCAAGCCGTGCCACACGGCTTCGCGCGGTCCTCCCATGCGCATGGCGAGCGGCAGCATGGCCAGTGCAACGGTGCCCTTCGGATACTTTGACAGCAGCAACTGGTAGCAGCGCGTGCGGACGAAATAGTCAACGTCGCCCGCTTTGGTCAAGCCAACCGAAGGATGGATCAGCAGGTTCGCTTGAACTTGCTTGGCGGCGCGCATGGTCAGTTCGACGTGCGCACGATGCATGGGATTGCGGGTCTGGAACCCAACCACGGTCGTCCACCCCAAGCGGCCGAATTCG
>Ga0302179_10002089_pt1 | contig 11750 bp, 10 predicted proteins | sample I_Palsa_E3_1_FD_198788 | JGI IMG/M metagenome (GOLD analysis project Ga0302179, IMG submission 198788) | Peat permafrost microbial communities from Stordalen Mire near Abisko, Sweden - I_Palsa_E3_1 | ecosystem: Environmental > Terrestrial > Soil > Palsa > Peat permafrost | place: Sweden...
CATGTTCACCGAGCTTCGGGAGGGCTGGTCGGAGTTCCGCTCGCATACCTGGCTGTGGGTGATCGTCGCCGAGTTCTGTGTCGTGATGATGGCCTGGTACGGGGCGTTCTCGGTCCTCGGCCCGGTGGTGGCCAGGGCGCATCTCGGCGGCGCGGCCGCCTGGGGCGCGATCACCGCGGCGGACGCGTTCGGCCTGATCGCCGGGGGCCTGGTGTCGCTGCGGTTCACACCACGGCGGCCCATGCTGTTCGTGGTGCTTACCGGCGGCGCGGTGGCCATTTCTCCGCTCTCGCTGGCGATGATCCTGCCGCTGGCTGCCATCTGCGCCGCCTCGTTCGGCCTGGGCGTCTTCGTCGAGATGATGATGGTGCAGTGGACGGTCACGATGGTGCGGAATATCCCGCCGGACAAACTCGCGCGGGTCTCGTCTTACGACGTCCTCGGCTCGGTGATGGCGATGCCGGCCGGAGCGCTGATCGCCGGGCCGCTCGGATCCGCGATCGGCACCTCCCGGGCGGAGTACGCCGCCGCCGCCGCCATTATCCTGGCCGCCGCGCTGGCCCTTATCCCGCGGGACATTCGCACCATTCGCAACGATGATGCCGACCGGCTGCACGGCGCCGCGGCCGCCGGAACGGACCCCGGGGCGGGCCCCGGGGCGGGCCCCGGGGCGGGCCCCGGGAAGGGACCCGCCGTCTTCCACCGAACTCAGACGCTCTTGGAGTACGAGCGGAACGTCAGGACCGACACGGCCACGCACGCCACCGCGAGCACCAGCAGTCCGCCGCAGCGCACTGCGATCGCGCCCCAGTCGGGTGCGGCGGAGACCGCGGAACGGCCGATCTGAACGGCCCAGTTGAGCGGGTTGCGCGACGCGATGGCCTGCATCCAGCCCGGCATGAGCCTGGTCTGCATGAACGCCGAGGACAAGAACATCAGCGGGAGCATGAAGAACGTGTACACGCCGATGACCGCCTCACGGGAGCGCAGCGTCATGCCAACCGCGTTGGACAGCGCGCCGAACACCACGCCGACGCCGATCGACGCCGCGACCATGACCGCCACGCCGGCCACCCCGCCGTGGTAGCGGGCCCCGCCCGCCAGGCCGAGGGCCACGATGATCAGCGACTGCACGGTGGTACTGACCGCCTGCTCGGCCACGGTGGCGTTCATGATCCCGATCCTGCTGGCCGGCGAGGCGAGGAACCGGTTCAGCGTGCCGCAGTCGATCTCCTCGATCATCGTCATGCCCGCCCACATGTTGTTGGACATGGCGTTCATCGCGATCAGGCCGGGCACCAGGTAGTCCAGGTAGGTGCCGTGGTAGGCGAAGCCCGGGATGTCGATGACCTTCCTGAACAGCTGCCCGAACAAGAACAGCCAGATCACCGGCTGGACGACGCTGAACGCCAGCACCCACGGCTGCCTGACCAGGGCGTGCAGTTTCCTGCCGGTCAGGTACCAGGTGTGGACCAGCGCCGTGCGGAACGGCACCCGGCCTGACGGCCCCGCGTGCCACGGCGCGGCGGCGAAATCCGCCGGGCCCGAAGGCACGGTACTGAGTTGCCCGGAATTGAGTTGCCCGGTCGCCATCACTTGCTCTCCTCCATCAGTTCGCGTTCGTTCTCGTCGGCGTTGGCGTCCAGGGTCGCCGTTTCGCTGTAGCGGCGTCCGGTGTGCCGCAGGTACACGTCATCCAGCGACGGCCTGGCCACCGCCACCGACGCGGCTTGAATTCCGGCCCGCTGCAGTTCGGCCAGCACGACCGGGACGGCCGCCGCGCCGTCGTCACTGCGCGCGGATACGTCGCGGCCCGCGATCAGCACGTCCCGAACCTCCGGCAGGCCCGCCAGCACGCTCCGGACCAGGCTCGCGTCGGTGTCGGCGGGGAGCTCCACGTGCACGACGTCGCCGCGCAGCTCCCCCTTGAGCTCGTCGGGCGTTCCCGAGGTGACGACCCGGCCGCGGTCCACGATCGCGAGCCGGCTGGCCAGCCGGTCCGCTTCTTCCAGGTAGTGCGTGGTCAGCAGCACGGTCAGCCCCTCATGAGCGGCCAGCCGCGCGATCTCCTGCCACATGGCGGTCCTGGCCTCCGGGTCCAGGCCCGTCGTCGGCTCATCGAGGAACAGCACCGCCGGACGGTGGATCAGCCCGAGCGCGACGTCCAGGCGGCGCTGCATGCCGCCGGAGTATGTCTTGACCAGGCGGCCCGCCGCATCCGTCAGCCCGAAGTGCTCGAGCAGCTCGTCCGCGCGAGCTCCAGGGTCATGGCCGCGCAGCCCGTACAGCCGGCCCTGCAGCACCAGGTTCTCCCGGCCTGTCGCGGTCGGGTCGGCGCCGGAACGCTGCGCCACGACGCCGATCACCTGCCGCACCTGGGCCGGCCGGGCCAGCACGTCGATGCCCTCGACGCGGGCCGTCCCCGCGTCGGGCCGGGCGAGCGAGGTGAGGACCTTGACGGTCGTGCTCTTGCCTGCTCCGTTCGGGCCGAGCAGACCGTAGATGATGCCACGCGGAACGCTGATGTCCAGCCCGTCCAGCGCGCGGATGCCATGCTTGCTGCCGCGGGCGGCGTAGGTCTTGACGAGTTGATGTGCCTCGATGGCACGGTCGGTCGAACTCACTGCCAACTCCTCTAGGTTGCGGATCACTGCGATCCAGCCCCGCGAGGAGAACCCGGCTAATCTTGTGGTGGGACCTCGGGTTCCGCCTACTCGCGGGATCGATATGAGGTTGACGGCCCCGGCCGCTGGTGTTGCCGCACCAGGCCGGGGTCGTTTGATTAGGTGACCGTGGTGTTCCCTCCTTCCTGCTCGAAAAGCGCGAGCACATCGTCCGGCAGCTGCCCGGTCTTGTGGAACGTGCGCCAGTCGTCCAGGCCGGGGAACGTACCGTCGGTGAACTCCTTCAGCAGCGCGCGCACCCAGTCCGCCTCGGCCCGGCGCATGGCCAGGTGATACTCCGACTCGATCATGAAGAGCCTGGGGATCTGGGTCTCGACGGTCTCGAGCTCAGCCTGCTGCTGAGCGTTGGCCGCGTCCAGCGAGTCAAGCCGCTGCCGCAGCAGGCCGGCCAGCTCGTCAGGCGGCAAGATGGCGCCTTCGCCCAGCGCCGCCTCGAACCTGGTGTACTCCCGCTCCGGTACGCCGAGCAGCTCGCGCATCCAGTCCATCAGCTCGGCCCGGCCCGCCTCGGTGATCTGGTAGGTGGTCCGCTCCGGCTGCCTGCCCTCCCGGGCGACCTCCACGGCCTCGATGAAGCCGTACTTCTCCAAGTTCTGCACGATGGTGTAGAGCGAGCCCCAGTTGATCTTGATGGACTGGTCCTTGCCCCGTTCCCGGAGCACCGACGCCATCTCGTACGGGTACATCGGCCGTTGCATCAGCAAGTTAAGCAACGACAAGGCCAGCAGGTTGCTGACCTTCCGCCGCTTCGCCATCCGTATCACCTCGTACCCAAGTCATCGTAACCGAGGATTCGTTTACAAGTACTCGTAAGCGAGTATAGACATAGAACCAGGCGCTCCGCCATCCTTGACTTAAATTCTTCAGCCGAACGGACGCGGCGACCCGCACAGAGCGCCTGGACCCCGCTCAGGACGGGCTGACCAGCGAGCGGCACCTCGTCGGCCCATGCTGTTCGTCGTGCTTACGGGGGGTGCGGTCGCCATCTCTCCGCTCTCGCTGGCGATGGTCCTGTCGCTCCCTGCGGTATGCGTCGCCGCCCGCACGACGCGACAGCCGGGTGACCCGCTTGCCGAAAAAAGCCGCAAGCCGCAGCCTCAAGCCAGCTAGCCAAGTTCATGAAGATTGTGACTAGATCGCTATCTTTCGGATATTTCGCCTATATCCCACTAAAATGACACCAGCTACAGTGGCGGTGCCGGAGGCCTGTTGGTCTTGGGCGTCCTGCCGTGTCAGTTCGGCCGGCCGTGAAGCGGCTTTATGGGAGTGCGTACCCAGCGAGGAAGTTAACAATGCATGACCTTGGGGCTGCGAGCGCGAAGCTCCGCGGCGGCGATACCAATAAGCGCGCCTGGAAACCGGCTGTCTTCAATTTCCCGCGGTCGCGGGTGCTGGCCTTGCAGAATTGGCCGGTATCGTGGCGGCTGATCGCCGTGATCATGCTGACGCTCGCGATGAGCCTGGTCTTCGGCGGCCTGCGGGTAGCGGCAGCGGCTGACAGCGCGGCCCAATTCGGCCGCGTGTCGCAGCTCGCCAACCTGGGACAGCAGGTCACCGGCCTGGTACAGGCCTTGGAGGACGAACGCGACGAGACGTGCGAAAGCGTCCCTGTCAGCAATCCCAAGACCCTTCAGCGCTGGTACGACGCGACAGACGTGGCGGTCGCGAAGGTCCAGGCGCTGGCCGTCGGCGTCGGCAGTTCCTTCCCGGCGAACATCCAGGCAAAAGCGGCCACCGTGCGCTCCGCGATCAGCAACCTTGGGGAGCTGCGCAACGCGGCCCAGGCCAGTCAGTCCGCGCTGGCGGTGATCGCTGACTACGCGATCCCTATCGACGACATGATCGCCTTGAACGACGAGATCGCGCAGGGCACCGATGATGCCGGCCTCACCAATGACGTCCAGACGCTCAGCTCGCTGTCGCTGGAGAAGGACCAGGCCGCGCAGCAGCGCGCGATCCTCTTCAACGCATTTGAGCATGGGTTTTTCGCTAACGGCGAGCAGCAGGCGCTGATCACCGTGGTGGCGGAGCAGGGCGCTGACAGTACGGCGTTCGACACGACCGCCACCCCAGCCGAACAGAGCTCTTTCAACAGCCTCGTTGCCGGACCGCTGGTGAAACAGGCAGTGGTCATCGAGCAGTACGTGGTCAGCACCGGCAGTCTGGACATCGGTAATGGCGCCCTGAACATCAGCGCGCAAGACGCGCCAGGGCAGTGGTACTCGGCGATGTCCGCCACGATCGACAACATGCAGACTGTCGAGCTGAAGGTAGCCAGAAACATCGTCACGCGGGCCCAGGTGCTGCAGCGGGGCGCGGAGCAGTCCGCGTTGTTCACCGCGATCCTGACGGCGGTGATCCTGCTCCTTGTGATGATCGCGACATTCGCCGTCGCCAGGTCTCTGGTCCTGCCGCTGCGCAGGCTTCGGGCAGCCGCGCTTGATATCGCCACGGTGCAGCTGCCGGATCGGGTGCGGCAGCTGGCCGAAGCCGCGGACTCTGCCACCAGCCTGGAGGTGGCGCCGATCGACGTGCTGTCCACGGATGAGATCGGCCAGGTCGCCCGCGCGTTCGACCAGGTGCACTCCGAAGCGGTACGGCTCGCCGGCAACGAGGCGATGCTGCGCACCAGCTTCAACGCGATGTTCGTCAACCTGTCCCGGCGTAGCCAGACGCTGATCGAACGGCTGGCGCGCACGATCGATTCCCTGGAGCAGAACGAGGAAGATCCGGACCGGCTGTCCTACCTATTTTTGATGGACCACCTAGTCACCCGGATGCGCCGGAACTCCGAGAACCTTCTCCTGCTCGCCGGACACGACAGCGCCCGCAAGTGGAGCGAACCGGTGTCGCTCGCGGATGTGATCCGGGCCGCGACCTCGGAGATCGAGCACTACGCTCGGGTGGCGCTGAGCATTCAGCAGGGGATTTGGGTCTCCGGGCAGGCAGTATCGGACATCGTGCGCCTGCTCGCCGAGATCATCGAGAACGCCACGACATTCTCCCCCAAGGACACCCAGGTGCGCGTGTCAGCCCAGGGGTTGACCAGCGGAGGTGTGCTGATCGAGGTCAGCGACAGCGGGCTCGGCCTTTCCGAGGCCCGGCTCACGGAGATCAACTTGCGCCTGGCCGATCCGCCAGTGATCGACGTTTCGGTATCCCGGCACATGGGGCTGTTCGCTGTGGCGCGCCTAGCCGAGCGGCACGGGGTACGGGTTCGGATGCGGCCCGAATCCCCGCAGGGGCTGACCGTCCTGGTATGGCTGCCCGACAGCCTCACCATGCGAGAAACCGGCCCGCACGGCGGGTGGTCACAGCCGCACGCCGTTCAAGCCGGCTTCCAGGCCATGCGGACGGCCGGCCGGCACAGCATGGCCGCACGGTCCGCTTCGGATGGCCGGCCCGCAAACGACCGGCCGGATGCCGTCGCCGCGTCCCCGCCCGTCGGGGCGTCCGCGCCCGTCGGGGCGTCCGCGCCCGTCGGGGCGTCCGCGGGTGAGACGGCGCAGGCAGCCGCCTTGGCGGCTTCAAATTGGTTCCGCAACCCCCGTTCGGCCGCAACTCCTACGGGCAGTGGCGGCGACGGGCCCTCCGGGGCAGCCCCGCAGACGGGCGGCGGTCGGCTGGCCGACACGTACGGATGGGCTGAAGGCCGGCACGCCGCTCAGATCATCGCCGATCCGGTCCGTGGCGGCGGCGACGTCGCCGGGCTGCCTGTGCGCGTCCCGCAGGCGAATCTCATTCCCGGCTCTGCAGGCCGCGGCCGCCAGGCAGACATCCGCGTCACAAGCCGTCCGGCAGATGGTCACGAGGCGCAGACGCCAGCGGCGTCGAGGCCGCAGCGAACACCTGAGATGGCTCGCCGCCGCCTGAGCGGGTTCCAGCACGGAACTCACCGGGCCGAGGGCCAGGCACCCCGCACAGCAGAGGGAGCGGATCATTGAGCTACGTTCACCGCCAGGACCTAGACTGGCTGATCACCGACTTCACCGCGCGGGTCGCGGATGTCGCGCACGCGGTCGTGGTGTCCGCGGACGGTGTGCCGCTAGCGGTGTCGGAGGGCATCCCCCCGTTTTTCGCTGACCAACTCGCGGCCATCACCGCAGGGCTGGTCAGCCTAATGCAAGGCGCGGCGCGGATCTTCGCGGCAGGCCAACCCACCCAGGCGCTGGTCGAGATGGAAGGCGGACTGCTGCTCGTCAAGGCGATCAGCGACGGCTCCAGCGTGGCCGTTCTCGCCTCGCCGGAATGCGACACGGACCTAGTTGCCTACGAGATGACGCGGATGGTGGAGGCGGTCGGCGAGGTGCTGACGCCGGCGGTCCGCGTCCCACAAGGCTTCTGAGCCTGGCCTGCCCGGGCAAGCCAGGCAGGCCGAAACGACGGGGGATCCCGAGGCCTCGTGGCCCCGCCGTTTGGGCCTCCGGCTTCAGGCGATTTTAGCCCGGATTAGCCGAAGAAGACTTCGGCTTCGGCGTAACGCTGCGGCGGAACCAGCTTGAGCTGGCTGGTGGCCTCGGCGAGCGGCACCCGCACGATATCGGTGCCGCGCAGCGCCACCATCACGCCGAACTCCTCGTCGTGCACTGCCTGAACCGCGTGCACACCGAACCTGGTCGCCAGCACCCGGTCGAACGCCGTCGGCGTCCCGCCGCGCTGAATGTGGCCGAGCACGGTGCAGCGGGCCTCCTTGCCGGTCCGTTTCTCGATCTCGCTGGCCAGCAGCTGGCCCACTCCGCCGAGCCGTACGTGGCCGAACGAGTCGAGCTGCTCGTTGCTGGTCGCCAGTTCCTCGCTCATCGGGTGGGCCCCCTCGGCGACAACCACGATCGGCGCGAACCTGGTCTGGAACCGGTGCTGCACGTAAGCGCAGACCCGCTCGATGTCGAACGGCCGCTCCGGGATGAGGATCACGTTCGCGCCGCCGGCCAGGCCCGCGTGCAGCGCGATCCAGCCCGCATGCCGGCCCATCACCTCGACGATCAGCGCCCGGTGGTGGCTCTCCGCCGTGGTGTGCAGCCTGTCGATCGCCTCCATGGCGATGTTCACGGCCGTGTCGAAGCCAAAGGTGTAGTCGGTGGCGCCGAGATCGTTGTCGATCGTCTTCGGCACCCCGACGACGGGAACTCCCTGCTCGCCCAGCCGGGTCGCAACGCCGAGGGTGTCCTCGCCCCCGATCGCGATCAGCGCGTCGACGCCCAAGCCGGCCAGGTTGTCCTTGATTCGCTCGATGCCGCTGCGGCCGCCGGCCGCCCCGCTCTTCAGCGGGTTGGTGCGCGACGACCCGAGGATCGTGCCGCCGCGCGGCAGGATGCCACGCACCGCCTGCACGTCCAAAGGCACCGTGTCGCCTTCAAGCGGCCCGCGCCACCCGTCGCGGAACCCGACGAATTCCAGGCTATATTCCTGCACGCCCTTGCGGACCACGGCGCGGATAACAGCATTCAGGCCGGGGCAGTCGCCGCCGCCGGTGAGGACTCCCACTCGCATGCCCACCACCTTAGTGGGCGCGGCCCCTTGTCCGGACGGCTGCGGTACGAGCCGACGCTAAAAAACTCTTCCTCGCACGTCCCCGGGGAGAGGGTCAAACCGGCCCGCTACTCCGGCCGCCCTCGCCGTCGCGGCTGGTGCCTCCGCTGGCGCTGTCATGGCCGCTGGCGCTGTCATGGCCGCTGGCGCTGTCATGGCCGCTGGCGAGCTCAGCCTTGGCGCGGCGGGCGTCGATGTCGACGTATTCCTGGCCGGAGAGCTTGGCGATCGCCTGCATGATCTCGTCGGTGATGGTCCGCAGCAGCGGCCCGTCGGCCGCCCGCCCGTGGTAGCGGGAGAAGTCGAGGGGCTCGCCGAACCGTACGCCCGGCCGGAACCGCACGTTGGGCCGGAGCGTGCCCGGAGGCAGGAACTGGAAGGTGTCGATCATGGCGCACGGGACCACCGGAGCGCCGGACTCGATGGCCAGCCGGGCGACACCTGTCTTGCCCCGGTACAGGCGGCCATCCGGGCTCCGGGTGCCTTCGGGGTAGATGCCGAGCACGTTCCCGGCCGCCAGGACGCGCAGGCCTGTCCCGATCGCCTGGTCACTCGCCGCTCCCCCGCCCCGGTCGATGGGAATCTGGCCGACGCCGGTGAAGAAGGCCCTGCTGATCAGCCCCTTCAGCCCGCGTCCGGTGAAGTACTCCGACTTGGCGAGGAATATCACCTTCCGCGGTACCGGCAGCGGCCCGAAGAAGTGATCGGAGAAGGACAGGTGATTGCTCGCAAGAATGACCGGGCCTCGCCTGGGAACGTTCTTGACGCCCCACGTGCGGGGCCGGAAGACGATCTTGAGCGTCATCCCGAGCGTCATCTTCGTCAGCCAGTAAAACACGCTCATATCGTGCCACGTCCCGCGGCTAATGAGGAGGGGCGCGGGTGCAGGCGCAGGGCAGAGCATGCGACGATGTCAGCATGTCACCAGTGCTTCCAGGCGCCATGCTGCCGGGTGCAGAGCCATTCGAGGCCGCGGGCGGCCCGGTCGGCGTACTGCTGTGCCACGGCTTTACCGGCAGCCCGCAGACGCTGCGACCGTGGGCGGAGTACCTGGCCGACCAGGGCCTCACCGTCAGCCTCCCCAGGCTCCCGGGACACGGCACCAGGTGGCAGGACCTGGCGGGGACCGGCGGGCGGGACTGGTATACGGAAGTAGACGTCGCGTTCACCGCGCTGGCTAACCGGTGCGAGCAGACCTTCGTCTTCGGCCTTTCCATGGGCGGCTGCCTCGCGCTGCGCCTGGCTGAAGTGCACGGCGGCAAGGTGCGTGGCCTGGTGCTCGTCAACCCGTCGCTGGCCCCGGACACCAAGCTGTTCCTGCTCGCCCCGGTGCTCAAGCACGTCCTTCGGTCGCTGCCAGGTATCACGAGCGACATCAAGAAGCCGGGTCAGCTCGAGGTCGGTTACGACCGGGTCCCGGTCCGGGCGGTGGCTACGCTGCCCAAGCTCTGGGGGATCACAACCAGCCACCTCGCCGAGGTCACCCAGCCGGTTCTGGTCTACCGCAGCACCGTGGATCATGTCGTCGGACCCGCCAGCATGCGCGTGCTGCTGGACGGCCTGGCCGACGGCCAAGTCACGACGCGCGAGTGTCCTGACAGTTATCATGTCGCGACGCTGGATAACGACGCCCAGGCCATCTTCGAGGGCAGCGTGAAGTTCGTCCACGACCACGCCGGCTGAGGCGGATGTGTCTTCCTGCCAGAGACGTTCCGGCGGGCCAGCGCCCGCCATGGATGGCAGAAAAATCCAAACATAGATTACCTAAAGTTATAAATGAGTCACCTAAAGACATTTAGCTTCGGTAGACGAGCCTAGTCCGACGTCTTAGATTGGATCCATGGAAGCGCCCGCTCCAGCACCTGACATGGTCACTGCCGCACGGCGGCACCTGACCGAGCGCTACGCGTCCGGGGTGGATCGCTTGCTGTGGGACACTGAGAAGCGCCTGATCCCCGATCTGGACGCGATCAGGTCCGTGATCGACGCAGCGTCATCCGGACACGCTGAAGCCCTAGACATCGGCGCCGGCCTGGTCCTGCTGCAGGCCGTCCGGCTCGAGGTCGACCGGCTCGAACATGACGTCTTCGAAGGCGCGCACGGGCTGGGCATGGGTGAAGAAGCGATCGCCGCCGTCCTCGACCTCCCCGACGCCGCCGCTGCGAGCAAGCGGCGGCGCTGGCTGAAAGGGCGCTGGGCCCTGCCGTACGCGGACATCGCGTCATCTGGGCGCTCCAGGATCGACGGCTCCGCCGAGGCCGCGAAGGGCGGCGGGCGGCGGGCCGGCGAGGCGGCGGATCACGCGGCCGCGGCGGCGCGATCAGCTCAGCCAGCCGGCCACGCGTGAGCGCAGCTCCCGCCAGCAGATGGAGCTAGGGCCTCGGCCAAGACGATAGCGAGCGTCTCGGCCAGCTGCTTGTCGATTGGGCCCACGTATCCCTTTATCCTCCCGGCAGGGGAGCAAAGGCAAGATATCGTGGGAGCCAGGGACCTCATTCGCACAGCGGTGGTGACGTGCCGGACTGGGATAGCACGGAGAGCAGAGAGCGCGACGAGGACGCCGCGTGGCGTGACCTGGTCGCCAGATTCGACGCGCCCCCGATTACCCAGCAACCGGTCCCCTGGCCAGAGCGCGAAGACGTGCTGCCGCCGCGCCTCCCGCGCCCCCCGGAAACCAAGGAGCCCCGGGGAGCGGCTGATACTCGTGAGGCCCACCAGACGTGGGGAACGGACGAGACCAGAGAGCCCCGTACGGCCGAGGAAACAAGGGAAACAGGCAGAGCCAAGGAGATACCCGAGATTGCGGAGGTTGAGGAGCTGCCAGGAGCCGCAGGGGTTGAGGGGCTGCCAGGAGCCGCAGGGGTTGAGGGGACGCAGGGAACGCGCGGGGTTGAAGGGACACGAGGGGCGCGCGGGGTAAAGGGGATACGAGGGTTTGATGATGAGGGGATACGGGGCACGCTTGATCCTGGAGGATCTCGTGAACCCGATGTGATCGAGGCCGCGCGGCGCAGGCGGCGGACTTCGGCACGCAGCATACGACCTCGTCAGGCTGCGGTCGACCCAACGCCCGCGGACGACGAGGACCATTACATCCCGCCGGCCCCGCCGCCTCTGCCCACGCTGGATTCCACCGCCAAGGGCGCCTGGGCGGCGCTGTTCGGCGGACCGGCCTACCTGGTCGTGGCGACCGCGGCGCACTGGGCGCTGTCCGGGTTCGCGGTGTTCTGCGCGATAGCGGCGTTCGTCACCGGATTCGCCATACTCGTGCTGCGGATGAACGAGCCGGGTCCTGGTGGTCCCGACGACGGAGACGACGGGGCCGTGGTCTGAAGGACCGGCGGCTGACGAACCGGTCACGGCGGGCGAGGTCGGCGGCACCGACGATGCCCGCGTCCTCGCCGAGCTGGGCGGCCTTGATCTCCGCGAACGGCCGGTGACCGCGTCCGGTCAGTGCTCGCTCGAACCAAGCCCGCGCCGGATCAAGCAGCAGGTCACCTGCTTCCGATACGCCACCGCCGATCACGAAGCAGGCCG
>Ga0302179_10002094_pt1 | contig 11725 bp, 8 predicted proteins | sample I_Palsa_E3_1_FD_198788 | JGI IMG/M metagenome (GOLD analysis project Ga0302179, IMG submission 198788) | Peat permafrost microbial communities from Stordalen Mire near Abisko, Sweden - I_Palsa_E3_1 | ecosystem: Environmental > Terrestrial > Soil > Palsa > Peat permafrost | place: Sweden: Abisko...
CTCATGAATCGGCGGATTCAAAAGCAAAAGGTGCATTACGTCTTTGAAAAGGGCGAGAGAGAGCACGAAATAGCGAAAGTATTTGACGATTGGGATAAGAAGAATAGTGTCTTAAGCGGTCTTCGAGGGCACGGGTTTGAACCAAAGCGGACGACTTTGTTGCAGCCCGCAGATTTAGTGGCTGGCATCGTGCAACGGTGTATGCGGGAAGCATTCGCAGTTTTCCCCTGTCTCGATAATGGGCTGGCTAGAACGCAATTGAATACTTTTGAACGCCATTACTCTGAGGACGGGGTGACAGCATCGGTTATTGCTGGACATGATCGGGAAAGTTGCTGGGTTGCCAATGCCAGGAATTTCGACTTTCTCGACAATGTGTCAAAGGACTTCTTTACGCGGCACCCCGAACAGTTAGAAAAGCGATTGAAGCGGCTGCCCTTTAAGCCAAAATCGAAGATAGGAAAAGTGAATGACTGATTCAGAATTTGCAAAATTCGACGCAGTAGTGCGGAAGATGCTCACGGTGCCGCGCGAAGAATTGAAGAAACGAGAGAGGGCATGGCAGAAGCGGCAAGCCCGAAAGCGGGCTAAGACTTCGCCCGCTTCCCGCGCTTCCGGCTCCAAGGCTTAGTGAACCGTTTCTCCCACCTTGCCAGTGAGTTGAGCGAAGGTGAGGCGCTTGCCGACGATCTGGGAGACAACGAGATTAAAGCGGCCAGCATCGTCAAGGTCTTTGCGGTTGTTGAATCGGAACATCTGCTCATCAAGGTATCGGAACAAATGAAACGGCTCTACCGAAACATACGTACCAGAGATGCCGCGCTTAAGCAGCGACCAAAAGTTCTCAAGGCCGTTGGTGTGTACGCGGCCATCTACGTACTGAGTCGCATGGTCAACGACTTGGTGTGCATACTCGGTTGCCAGACCTTCATACGATTGCAGCGCATCGGAGTAGAGAGCCGCACCAGCGGTGACGTGCTTACGTACTTCATCCTGCAAAACTTTCTTGCGACGGCTCGGAATGACGGCAGCGCGAACCTTGCCACTCTCGCGCTCATAGATGCCCATGATGGCGGTTTTATCTTTTCCGCCAGTGCCAGTGATTCGGCGCTTGCGTTCGGAGACGTGCATGTTCCGCGCTTTTCCGCCGATGAAGGTTTCGTCTACTTCTACTTCGCCACCAAGTTTCGAGCCGAAGAAATCATCCTGCATAACGAGACGGATGCGGTGAAGCATGAACCATGCCGACTTTTGGGTAACCTTCACATCACGCGCAATCTCGTAGCTGCTGATTCCGTTTTTGCAATTGGTAACGAGCCAAGTTGCAACCATCCACTTGTCCAGAGGAATGGGCGAATCTTCCATCACAGTGCCGACCTTGATGGAGAATTCGCGCTTCGCATGATGAGTGGGACAAGTCCAAGTGCGGCGATTGGCGCGATATTTTACCTTCGCAGAAAGGCAAGTCGGACAGAGCACCTTTCCATCCGGCCATCGGCTCATAGCGAGGTAGTCAATGCAATTGTCGGGATCCGAGAAGTAAAGAACGGCCTCTTGCAAGCTCTTTGGTTCGTGGCTCATGTCGTTCACCATGAGCAAGATACTAGCTTAAAAGCGTGGTGGAGTCAAGTAAATTATTGCCCAAAAAAGCGAGCTAGACAAGCGCGATGGTCTCCTTTGGCGTCCGTTCTGTTCCTAACGGTGCGTTTCGTTAGAGGTCTACTGCGATTCGATTCCTCGCGTTGCAGAAGTGGGTGTGAGGTACACGACTATCGTCAGATGCTCCCATGTCTCGTAGAATACGGGTGATGTTGTAGCGCCTATGTTGAGAAAACTACAATACATCTGCCTAGTTGGGAGCATCGGCTTGATAGCTGCCGACCGCATCGATCTATTGGCCGGACGTGGTCCGTTCATACTCACTCCCTTCTTGGTTCTTGCGCCGCTGGTCCTCTTAATTAGTGTCTTGCGCGTTGAGCCAGCCAGGATGCTTCGCTTTACAATCACAGCGCCCATCCGGCGACAGACCCCTTTCGTTGCCGCATCCGGGGTGTTTTTGCTTCTTTCGTTTGCTTCCGTCCCAATCGGCCTTGACCCGGAAAGAGGCCTGGTGGCTTTTTTTGATTTGTTCCTTGTGGCTGTTTTGGGATATTACATTTCACTGCAGGTATTGGAAGATCCGGCACAGGAAAAACTGATTGTTTGGTCCGTCACATTCGGATTGATCGTATACATAATATTTTGCATTGCAGAGTTCATTGCGTGGAGCCATGGAATTGTCATGGTCGCTGAGCGAAATGGCCCATGGCTAGAATCGACATTTGCACCCGGTACGTTAGGACCTTGGGCACCAACGCTGTCTGGAACTGCATACGACTCCAACCGCTCCGGCTTCCTGTTGACGATGTACCTGGCGCTGCTCGACAGGTTTGCGGCCAAATCGCGCTACACGCCCGTCCTTCGCTTTGCGATCGCAGCTCTTATTTGTCTGACCCTCTCGAGATCCGGCACGCTCTGTTGGTTGGCATACTACCTATTCTCGCGCACTTTCTGGACGCGTTTGGCTTGGCGGCGAGTGTTAGTACGGGTGGCGGCAATCGCCATCGTTAGTTCGCTGGTTTTCGCCGTATACCAAAAGGAAATAATTGAACTGGCGGAAGCGTGGGAAATCGCGGATGCCGTTTCTGCCAAGATGTCAATGGACCCGGGTAGCTCGGGAGAAAGTCACATTCTTTTGATAGAACGGGGTCTTAAAACCTGGTTAACCTCAACGAAAACTGTTATCACAGGCATCGGATACGCGGCTGCGCCGAAAGTACTGGCAGATTTCTTCGGAAACGATAAACGCGGAAACTTTCACAGCTTATATGTCACTACTCTCGCGGAAATGGGATTACCTGCATTTCTCGTTTTAGTGTTCCTTCTCGGTTATCCAATCATTGGGAGGAGTGGCGTTGTACCGTGTATGGCCGCCATCATGGTTTTCAACGTGAGCTATCAAACCGAGACGGAGCCGATGTTTTGGCTAATGCTTGCGCTTTTGTGGTCGTATGAACGGAAGGGGCGGCCGAAGCTTCAATCTGTCGTCTTAACCTCCGAATATCGCGAGCCCCCGGCAATCGCGTTGCGGAGTTCGACAACTTAGGTGCAGACGAGAGTCGCTGATCGCAGGGCGCAGAGAGTCTGATTTGTTTCCACATGCTGCCGCTTAGCCCAACTGCGGATGTTTTCTGGGCGCCGGTTCCTCTCGTTACGGGGCCACCACCGCCAGGGCCCCAGCGGTCAAACGGGAGTTGTGAGTTCTTCACGCACTCAACCATATTTCGGGACCGTGACTACTGCAATATGGCAAGGGCTGCCGCGGTCAAAGCCAGTTGCGAAGAAATCTGCGTCCAGTCGCGCAGCCCGCGGACGAAGGCTCCGGTCGGAAGCTTGTAGGGCACAACGATCTGATCGCCGGGGTACATCCGGATGCGGTCGAATTTTGTCCCTACGAAAAGGCCATTGACGTTGTTGGCGGCGACCACGACCCCGTTCGCGCGCAGCACAAACGCGTGGTGCAGGTCGGATTGGGGTTTTCCCTTGCCGGCTATTTCGAGATACGCCCCGGCGGTATTACGGGCTTCGAAAATGAACGATCCGGGATTGTACACATCTCCCACCACGGAGACAGTTGACGGAGTATGCGGAATCGCCAGCCGGTCGCTGTCTTCCATCACCATGTCGGGAAAGTCGGTGAGCTGATTATCCTTGGGCTTGACGGGTAGTGAGACGCGTCCGCTGGCGCGGGTGTTACGGAGCTGGTCAATGATGGCTTGTTGCGCCGCCAGCATTTGCGGCAAGTCTCCGGGCTGGGCGGATGCGGCCACCGCCACAGCCGACTGCCGGATTTGTACCTCCATGGTGCGCGCCAGTTCGTCCAGGCTTTTTTGCTGGTCCACCCGTGCCGATTCGCGGGTGAGCTGCGAACCGTAAACGTAGGCGTCGGGAGTCAGACCGCCCGCTCGTAGCAGAACCGAGCGCAGGGTTTCGTTGGTTTCGAGTTTATAAACGCCGGGGCGCATTACCTCCCCTTCTACGATCACATACTGAGAGCGGTCTCCTTGCGGGACGCTGATATCCCGTTGCGAGAAGATCGTCACGATATCGCCCGGCTGCAATTCGATGTTGCTCGCTTCGTCATGTTCAATGATCGCCTTGCGCGGGCTCATCCAAATAAGCTTCGAAGAGAGGTCTGTGGGGTTGACCCGCTGGATAATGGCGTAATCCCAGTTGATCTCGGGCGCATACCCGCGCACATCCTCGGCAACGTCCTTGACGGTGTTGGGGTTCGCATTATTTCCCGTGGTCTGAGAAGACTGTCGATTCTCGGAGGTGCGATCGCCGGTCTTCGAAGCTTCATTACCAGAAGAGTTTTGTTCATTTTCGGCGTAAAGGGTATCTGCTGCCGCATTCGAAGAACCCGCCGTAACGGGCAAATTGTCCTGAGAAGAATTGTCCTGAGAATTGGAGTTCTCAGTGGATTGAGCGGTTCCGGTTCCGTTTGCAGTCGAGCTATTGGCCCGTCGTTGATTGAGGCTGGAGGCGCTTTTCTGTGGCGGTTGCGGAGGAACCGGATACTCCGTTGCGCGGCCATTAACGATGGCGGCGCGATTGCGCCAGTAGCGACGAGTGAGCAGGGCCTGTGCGTCGGGTATCAGGTCGCGCACGCGCATGCCCGGCTTCCAGGGATAACGGCCGGGGTTCGCGACATTCCCCCGCAAGGTCACGGTATCTTCAAAACGCGGAACGATGGAGAACACGCGAACAATATCACCATCCTTGAGCGGCAAGGCGCGGGATTGCTCGTCGTAGGGAAACTCCAGAGTCTTACGCGCCTGGTGGTCCGCGACGCGATCGACCGTGATTTTGCTGGTGTCTGCAACCGTGCTCAGGTCGCCGGCAATCTCAATCAAGTCGTTAAGGGTGGAGTCGTCCTTCATTTCGTAGATGGCCGGTGTATTCACGGATCCCGAGATGGCAACCAGGGGACCAACGTGAGGAATGTAGAGAACATCGCCGGGCAGGAGCCGGACATCTTTTGACTTGTCCCCCTTGACCAGCAGGTCGTAGAAATCGAAATCTGTGATGGTAGCGCCATCGCGCCGCACCTGGATATGCCGCAACGACCCTTGCGGCGCGGGACCGCCGGAAGCGAAAATGGCGTTGACCAGTGTACTCAGAGAACTGATGGTATAGGTGCCGGGATAGCGGGCATTGCCGACCACAACCACCTGGATGGAGCGAAGCCTGCCGATGTTTGCGGTGACACTGAAGTTCTTGAATATCTTCGAAATCTCGCTTTTCAGATGTGGTTCGAGATCTCCGTAGTGCAGACCGGCAACGGATATTTCTCCAACCTGCGGGACGTAAATTTGGCCAGAGCGGTCCACGATTACCCGCAAATTGGCCTCAACCTGGCCCCAGACTTTGATCTGCAATTCGTCCCCAGGGCCAATGATGTAATCGCTCGGAACCTGCATCCAATCAACCGGAGAAAACGTGCTTGGAGCCTGCCGGAATAACGACTGGCCGAACAATGGCAATGCCCGGCCAACGGAGTCGGCGACCATCTGTTCGAACTCGGTTTCCGGCCGGGGCGGCGTTTCCGGGCGGGCGATCTGCGAGGGATTGAGCGGCGGCCTGCTGGGATAGTATTGGTCTGAGTTAAGACCTGCAGGGTTCGTCAACACCGGAGTGCGCACGGGGAGAGATGAATTGTCGCGTCCTTGGGTGTTGTTGGATCTTTGCGCCTGCGCCGCGCTGCATTGCGGGGTTCCCACCATCGATGGATCAGAGCAATCCACCGTCGTGCTCTGTGATGGTATGCCCTGAGACAAAGGATCGTTGAGGGTTTGCGAACAGCACATCCCACTTGTGAAAACGACGAAAAACGTGAAGAGCAGCGACTTTCGCATGACGGATTCAGAATCCCGTGGTTCCGGAAAGTGTAGTGTCCAACGTTAGTCATTCTATCAACTGAGACGCTTGCTCCGGAAACCGTATCGAGGGTTCGAATCCACTCTGCTCCCCCCACACGGTCTCGGACTTAGAGAACCAGGCTGCATTCCTCTGAAAATCGCGCGAAATAGCCGCAATTCCGCAGCCTCGCCTGCCTTTTCCCCCCGGACGGTTCGGCGGTGACTCTCAGCCTTTCAGTGTACAGCGTACGCGGTATTGTTTTATGCCCCGTCCTCAAACTACTTTCGGATAAGCACCATCAAAGTGGGTGCAGCCAGAGTGGATGCAACAGCCCGATGAAGAGTTAACATCCGCACGGCGGAACTCAAATTAGGAGGGAAATAAAATGCAGAAGGACTCATTGCGAGAGCTGTACATAGATGAACTTCGGGACCTTTACAATGCGGAAACCCAGCTTGTGAAAGCTCTTCCGAAGATGGCCAAAGCGGCCTCAAACGACCAACTGCGTGAAGCATTCAAAGAGCATTTGCGCCAGACCTCGGAGCACGTGTCTCGCCTAGAGCAGATCTTCGAGCAGTTGGTGGAGAAACCATCCGGCAAGAAGTGTCTTGGCATGGAGGGCTTGGTCAAAGAAGGGGCTGAAACCATGGGGGAAGACTATGCCGAAGAGGTGATGGACGCCGCGATCATTGGCGCAGCGCAGAGGGTTGAGCATTACGAGATGGCCGGTTACGGAACCGTCCGAGCGCTTGCCGAGCTGCTTGGCGAAAACGAGCACGTTTCTCTGCTGAACCAGACGCTGGAGGAAGAAAAACAGGCCGACCAGAAACTGACGGATCTTTCGCGGGAGATTAACCCGAAAGCGGTCCCAGGCGTAGCACGCACTTCAACAACTGGGCAGGAAGGTCGCAGTAGATCAAAATCCAAGAAGGCTGCATAGGACGGAGGCAGGAATGGAAGGGCTCTGGAAAAGCGGGCCCTTCCATTTTTTCGAATCCCGAAATACGGGATTCACCGTATGGCGTTCTCCCACAGCAGCACGATAGCGGCCAGACTCGGACCGTCCTTCCAGTCAAATCCGTATCAAATTTGATTTGTTGCCGTACAGAAGTAGGAAAGGGACAGCAGTCGAAGCGATGATTGCCGGGCAACGGCTACTGAAAGCGATATCCCGGTTTGGACGTGCAGCGGTAGACCCGCCCTTTGTCGGGATTGACGCCGGCATCGCAGCTCGCCCAACTCAAGAAAAGTGAGGGGCCTAGTGGAAAAATGATGGTCTGTCCGTCGAGCTCCGCCTCAATGCTGACACTCTCTGCGGCAGAGGGCAGGGTGAAGGAGAGCCCCTCCCCGAAGATGACCGGATAGGACCAGTGTTCCATTTGACTCACCATGGGACGAAACACCTCGGCCTCCAACACAAAACTGGCGGTGTCAGACCAGTCGCGCGCCGAGACTGTGATGATCTGGCCGCCCTGCGAGAAGTGGTCGGCCTCAATTCTCGTGAAGGGACAAGGACCAGCAATACATGAGGCACGGGCGTTGCGAAATTGATTGCCCACACCGGCATCCAAAGTAGCGGAACCGAGGGCCGCCTTCCATTTGCCGTCGGGAGAGCAGGGATATTGACCCTTGCAAAGCACGTTGCCCCTGTTATCAATCTCGAAAGTCTTAACCGCACTGCCAACATTCAGCTCGGTTTTGGCCTTCACCGTATATCTCACGCGGACGTTAGCCACCTTAACTTCCGGTTGATCAGCCGGAGCGGCGTGGCTAGACAGCGGAACGAGATGGATCACATACAACTGGTTGGTGACATATTCGTCCAGGTCGAGGGGACGGTATTGTGGGTGGCGAAAGTCCAGAACGATGGCGTGCCCCCTGCGAATTGGTTTACGCAGCTTAAGAACGAAGAATCCGGAGGAGTCAGTGGTGGTGTCGGACGCAGCGAGATCGCCAGCGGAAATTGCAACTCCCCCGATCGGCAACTGTTTTCGAGGGTCCGAATCCTGGACGAGAACGGCTCCCCGAAGCGAAACCGGTCTCTGCCAACGCATCAGTGTCACGATGCTGGCAGTAAGCAGGACGGCGACAAACAAAACGATCCAAGCCACGATTTTGTGAGTACGAGTCATGCGCATGTTATCAGCGGCGTCTGTAAGATGCCGGCCTGCCCTCGCACGTTCCCGTCAGGGGCGGACTCTTTATCGGCATCCTTGAAATGCTATCGTAAATATAGAATATGTAGTTGTCCTTATGCTTTTGGTCGGTCCGTCGGTGGCATCGAGTTTTATTCTGTCATTTTCCCGAGTTGCTATGACCCAAGCTGTTACGATCAGCGGAAACGCAAGCGCATGACTGATGCCCGACCCAATCTGCTTTCGCGCCGGCAGATCCTGCGTCAGGCTCTGGGAACGAGTCTTTGCCTACCCTTTGCAGGGCTCTCGTCAGCTTTGGACACGGTGGCGCAAACCTCTGCTATAGTGCGCAGTGCTGCCGGGGCTTCGATTCTATCAGCGGAAGACGATCAGTTTCTAAACGAGTTGGAGATCGCAAGTTGTCTTTTTTTCTGGGAACAGGGCAACCCGAAAACGGGGATGGTCAAGGACCGCTGTAACGTTCACAACGACAATCCAGGAGTTGCATCCAGCATTGCCGCGACGGGCTTCGGTCTTACTGCTCTCTGCATTGGAGACCAGCGGGGCTTCATTCCCACCGCCGACGCGCTGGAGCGCGTCCTTACAACCCTGCGCTTTCTGTGGAAGAAACTGCCCAGCCACCGTGGGTTTTTCTACCACTTTGCCAACCCCGAAACGGGGGAACGCATGTTCGACTCCGAGGTTTCTTCGGTGGATACAACTATCCTCTTATGCGGGATTCTGACCTGCCGCGAGCACTTCCGTCATCCCGCAGTCGCACAACTCGCGAATCTGATCTTCAACCGCGTGGATTGGACCTGGCTCTCGGAGGACACGACCCTGCTAACCCACGGGTGGACGCCGGAAGTCGGATTTCTGCCCTCGCGGTGGGATTACTACAGCGAACTAATGATGATGTATCTGCTGGGCATGGGGTCGTCGGCCTATCCCCTGAAGCAGGAAACCTGGAACGCATGGAAGCGTTTGACGTTTGAATATGACGGGATGCGGTATATCGGGTCGTTCGCGCCACTCTTCGTTCATCAGTTCTCGCAGGCGTGGTTTGATTTTCGCGGCAAGCGCGACAAATACGCGGACTATTTCCAGAATTCCGTGACTGCCACTGAAGTTCATCGGCGTTTTTGTCTGGAGTTAGGCACGCAGTTCCCGGACTACAGCGACGATCTGTGGGGAATTACGGCTTCCGACTCCGAGCACGGCTACGTGGCTTGGGGGGGTCCTCCCGCCATTGGGCCGATTGATGGCACCGTGGTTCCCAGCGCCGCGGGCGGGTCATTGCCGTTCCTGCCCGCAGCCACCATGCGTGTTTTGAAGACGATCCGAAACCGCTACCCGTCGGCCTGGAGCAAGTATGGTTTCGTAAACGCATTCAACCCCCTCAAGAACTGGTATGATTCCGATGTGATTGGAATCGACACTGGAATCATTCTGTTGATGGCGGAAAATCTGCGAACCGGGTTTGTCTGGGAGACCTTCATGAAGACCGCGGAAGCACAGCGTGGAATGGAGCGAGCCGGATTCCACAAATACTAGCGATGAATCGCGAGATTTGAGCTTCCCGGAGTTTTCTCATCCGACCAACCGCAAGGGCGGTTTTTTCATCCAACCGGCGTTTGATCAAGTGGCCAGATTTGCCTAGAATTGATTCGGCGACACTAGGAGTATCCGCCGCCACTTCGATCGCGTCGAGTGCCGGGTGCGTCTCCTTCTGGCAGACGGGTCCACATTGGATCAGTCATGAGCGAAAAACCTGAGTTCCGTGGCGGATGGCGAGAGCGATTCTCAGCTCTCCGTAATGTCCCGGCTGTCTTACGTTTTGTGTGGGAGTCCGGTCGCACGGTCGTCGTTCTTGAACTGATCTCCCGCGTTCTTGCTTCCCTGCTTCCCCTCGCGCTGTTCTGGGTTTCAAAGCTCATTATCGACACCATCTATCGCACTCTCACGACTCATCAGCCGGCCGGAGCGAGGCTGTGGTGGCTGGTCGTCGGCGAGTTTGCCATCGCCGTGAGCACCGGCGTATTCAGCCGGGTGATCGACTACCTCGATGCCCTGCTCGCAGGCAAGTATACGAACTACGTAAGCGTTCGCGTCATGGAGCACGCCGCGGGGCTCGATCTGATGGCTTACGAAGATCCCGCGTTTTATGACCGGCTGGAGCGAGCACGGGTTCAGGCCACGGACCGGCTGTATATGATCCAGGCGATTGGACGCCTTATCCAGCAGGTGATTACGACGATTACGTTATCCATCTCGATCATGGTGTTTTCGCCCTGGCTTTTGCTCCTGCTGATTGTGGGCGTGATTCCAGCCTTCGCGGGCGAGACTCACTTTGCGTTCCTGGGATACGCGAAGAATTTTCGCCAGACTCCCGTCCGGCGCCAGCTCGACTACCTGCGCATTCTGGGTGGCAGCAAAGAGGCGGCCAAGGAATTAAAGCTGTTTGGTCTAAAAAATTTCCTGACCGCCAGGTTCAAGGGCCTTTCCGACCAGGTTTACGAAGAAGACATTGCGCTGGCGCGCCGAAAGGTGGTGGCGGGTGGGTTTCTCTCCGCGATCGGCACCGCGGGCTACTATACGGCATACGTATTCGCGGTTTGGAGGACGGTCACCGGCGTATTCAGTTTCGGCACTTTGACTTTCCTGGCGAACGCCATTCGAGACGCGAGTTCGAATCTGCAGCAAACCTTTTCCACGCTGTCAACGATCGCCGATCAGGCCTTGTTCCTGACCGACCTCGTCGCATTTTTCGAGATGCGTCCCACCATCGAGTCGAAGCCCAACGCTTTGCCAGCGCCTCGTCCCATCCGGAGCGGATTTGAATTTCGCAACGTTTCCTTCCGTTACCCGGGAAGTCCGCGCCTGGTCCTTGATGGATTGAATTTTCATTTGCGGCCCGGCGAGAAGGTGGCGCTGATCGGCGAAAACGGGGAAGGCAAGACTACCATCGTCAAGCTGCTAACTCGCCTCTACGACCCGGCGGAAGGACAAGTTTTGCTGGATGGTGTGGATCTGCGCGAATACAGCCTCGATGACCTTTATCGCGAGATTGGCGTCATCTTTCAGGACTATATGCGCTACGAGATGACTGCGCGAGAAAACATCGCGGTGGGCCGGATTGAGCTGATCGATAACCTGCAATTGCTCCGGCAGTCTGCGCAGAAAAGTATGGCGGACGATGTGGTGGGGAAACTTCCTGCCGGATATGAGCAGATGCTGGGCAGGCGCTTTGATGGCGGAGTCGATCTCTCGGGTGGCGAATGGCAAAAAGTTGCCCTGGCCCGAGCCTATCTGCGCGACGCGCAGGTACTCATCCTCGATGAGCCCACGTCCGCGCTCGACGCGCGTAGCGAGTATGAAGTCTTTCAGCGCTTTGCCGAGTTGACCGCCGGGAAGATGGCTTTATTCATTTCGCACCGGTTCTCCACAGTGCGGATGGCGGATCGAATCGTGGTGCTGGAAAACGGACGTATTGCAGAAGAAGGAGACCATGATGCGTTGACCCATCTCCGCGGCCGCTACGCGGAAATGTTCGAACTGCAGGCTGCCAGTTACCGGTGACGGCACAAGTATCGCAAGATGGATTGATCGAGTAAGAGACGATCGAGTAG
>Ga0302179_10002095_pt1 | contig 11721 bp, 12 predicted proteins | sample I_Palsa_E3_1_FD_198788 | JGI IMG/M metagenome (GOLD analysis project Ga0302179, IMG submission 198788) | Peat permafrost microbial communities from Stordalen Mire near Abisko, Sweden - I_Palsa_E3_1 | ecosystem: Environmental > Terrestrial > Soil > Palsa > Peat permafrost | place: Sweden...
GGTGCCGCCGATATCTACATCACTCCTTATCGCCACGAAGCGCAGGTAGTTTCGGGCACGCTGGCCTATGCGGTGGGCGCAGGCAAGGCGATTATCTCGACTCCCTATTGGCACGCGATTGAGTTGTTGGACGATCGCCGGGGAGCGCTGGTTCCATTCGACAATCCCGGCGCGATCGCACAAAAGACCATCGAATTGTTGGATACCCCCGCGATACGCCATGCCATGCGCAAGCGCGCCTATCTTTTCGGGCGCGAGATGGTCTGGAAAAGAGTAGCGCAACGCTATATGGAAAGTTTTGCTCAGGTTAGAAGTGACCGCATGGAAAATCCCCGAGTCCAGTTCGCGGCCCGCACGGCCGCGAAAGCATTGAATCAGTTGCCCGCCTTGAAACTCGATCACTTCAATGCGCTCACCGATGACACGGGGATGTTTCAGCATGCGATCTTTACGATTCCCAATCGCGGCGAGGGATACACCACCGACGACAATGCGCGCGCTCTCATTTTCGCGATACAACTGGAAGAAATCAACCGAGAACAATCCCAAAACGCTGACTCAACGAATCGTGATTCGCCTTCCCGTTACCTGGCGTTTCTGGAACATGCTTTCAATGCCAAGAAGCGCAGGTTCAGAAACTTCCTCGGCTACGACCGTCGATGGAAAGAAGAACAGGGATCGGAAGATTCTCACGGCCGCGCATTGTGGGCGCTGGGCACGGTCTTAGGCCGATCTGAAAACCAAGGCTTGCGGGGCGCAGCCGGACGCCTGTTCGAATTCGCCCTACCGGCAGTCAGCGAGTTCCATAGCCCTCGTGCATGTGCCTACAGTTTGCTCGGAATTCAGGAATATCTTCATTCCTACCCAGGGGATCGCGATGCTCAGCGAATTCGGTTCACATTAGCCCATAGATTGTTCGATATGTACCAATCAATCCGCCGCCACGACTGGAAGTGGTTTGAGGATGTCGTGGCTTATGGGAACGCGCGATTGCCCCAGTCGATGCTGGTCGTCGGTTCAGTCTGCGCCGATGATCGCATGGTCTCCGCCGGTCTCGAAGCATTGGATTGGTTGCTGGATGCGCAGCGTTGCGAAATCAACGGTCATTTCGTGCCCATCGGATCGCAAGGTTTTTATCGACAGGGCGGTGAAAAGGCGCGCTTCGATCAGCAGCCGATTGAGGCTGCCGGAGCGGTTTCCGCGTGTCTTGAAGCCTACCGCGCAACCGGCGACGCCCGCTGGCGTGACGAAGCCTGGTCGGCTTTCAACTGGTTCCTCGGCGACAATGATTTGCAAATTCCTCTTTACGATTCCGTCACTGGCGGGTGCCGCGACGGGCTGCATCCCGAGCGCGTCAACGAGAACCAGGGCGCGGAATCAACGCTGTCTTTCTTAATGGCGCTCCTTGAAATGCGATCACTGAAATGAAATTACTACAAAGCTCCGAACAAAGTGAAATTTCCTTATGACTATCTCCGCGCAAAAAACTATAAGTGTGACCAGCAATGCTGTCGCGCCGCTCCTGCTTCGTCATCCTGCGAACCCCATCCTAACCAGCAAAGACTGGCCTTACGCGATTAATAGTGTGTTCAACGCTGGCGCGACTATGCTCGCAGACGGCACCACGCTGTTGCTCTGCCGCGTGGAAGACCGGCGTGGGCTCTCGCATCTTTGCGCTGCCCGCTCGCAAAACGGTGTGGATGGATGGCAAATCGATCAAGAACCGACGTTGATGCCCAGCCCTCAGGATTTTCCCGAGGAAATTTGGGGAGTCGAAGATCCCCGCATCACTTTCGTCCCCGAGCTACAGCAGTATGTCGTCACTTACACTTCCTACTCGCGCGGCGGCCCCGGCGTGTCGCTGGCTCTAACCAAAGACTTTCGCACCTTCGAGCGCTACGGCGTAATTATGCCGCCGGACGACAAAGACTCAGCTCTGTTGCCGCGCAGAATCAATGGATACTGGGCATTGATTCACCGGCCCGCGACGAATCTCGGAGCACATATGTGGATTTCTTATTCCCCCGATCTGCACCACTGGGGCAGGCACAGGCTCATGCTGGAAGCCCGCCGCGGCGCCTGGTGGGACGCTAACAAAATTGGTTTGTCGCCGCCACCCATCGAGACTTCCCGGGGCTGGCTCGTGCTCTATCACGGCGTTCGACACACGCCTTCGGGCTGCCTCTATCGCTTGGGCCTGGCTCTGTTCGAGCTGGAGAATCCGGAAAAATGCCTGCTGCGTGGTGATTCCTGGATCTTCGGCCCAGAGACGGAATACGAGCGTCATGGCGATGTCGACGACGTCGTCTTCCCTTGCGGCTACACGATGGACGCCGATGGCGACACAATCAATGTCTACTACGGCGCCGCCGATTGTTCCATCGCCCTCGCAAGGGCTAGCGTGCGATCTTTATTAGAGTGGCTGGACGCGAATGGAAGCATCCACGATCGCCGCCAAAGATAGCCGGTTTCTCTGATTCACGGGTGTGGGCCATTTGCCTGTGCGGCAATGGTCTACATCTGTCAAGTCCAAACCTGTCACTATCGGTTCGTGTGACCGACGACCCTGCTTGCGAGACAACCCAATTTGTTCTCTGGCCAAGATTGCCCATTGGGACTCGCTAAATTTGACGTCTTTGCCCGTCCAAGCCCGGCTGAGCACTATTGCTCAGAACCTGGTGCTCCCAAAATGGAACAATACAAGAACTGAAGAGAACGACGTTTCGGAATCATCTCCCCCCATCCCAGGAGGATTTATGTGGAAGCTTTCAAAGCGCCTTAGAGCGTCCTCGTTATCGCATTCTCAGCTTGAGGCCGTGGTCATCGAACGCACGGCCGAGTTGCAAATGCTGTCCCAGCGGCTGCTGAAGGTGCAGGATGAAGAGAAGCGAAAGCTGGCTCGCGATTTGCACGACAGCACTGGCCAAACGCTGGCCGCATTGAAGATCAGCATTTCGTTCCTTCAAGCAGCCTGCCAGCAGGATGCGGGCGCGACGGCTCTTGTCGCCGAGGTCGAGTCCTTGGCTGACCGAGCGGTTCAGGAAATCCGCACTATGTCTTATCTGTTGCATCCGCCTCTTCTGGAGGAGGTGGGATTCGTTTGCGCCGCGGAGTGGTTCGCGGAAGGCTTCGCCAAGCGGAGTGGAATTAACGTAACCCTCGACATTGTACCTCCTGTGGAGCGGCTCCCCTTCAGGGTTGAGACCACTCTTTTCCGCGTGCTCCAGGAAAGCCTCACCAATGTGCATCGCCACTCCGGAGCCAGAGAAGTGCGCATTTTTTTTCGCCGCCTGCCTAACAAGCTGATTCTAGAAGTACGAGATTCTGGGCACGGCATACCGCCAGAGCGGCTGAAGCGGCTTCGCCAGGCAAGCGCGGAAACCGGGGTTGGTCTGGCTGGAATGCGGGAGCGATTGCTGGAAATGAACGGCCGGCTGGAAATAGAGTCGGACAGCGATGGCACCGGCATGCGGGCGATCATTCCCCTCTATCCCGTCGGTCGAGCAGGTCATGCGGACAGTCAGCCACAAGTGGGGACATCGGATAGCTCGCGCGACACACGCCGTATGAACGTGATTAATTAGGCTCTCTACTCGGCTTCTTCTGCTGCTTCGAATGTGAGCTATGTTGCTCAGACACGTAAGTTCGCACCTGTCATTATCGATCCTGTTGAGTGTGTGCCCGGAAGCTGCGGACCGCTGATTTCGCCGCTTTCATCACTTAGGCCGCTGCGGATTGGATCGTCGATTCACCGTAAAAACGGCCACATCCAGCCAATCGGCATTATTCATCCGTGTGTCCGCCGCCAAACCTTGCGGCGGAACGCGATTCGACCCTAAATCTGTCGAACATTCAAATTAGGGCAGCCCCTCCAGGCGGATGAGAGGCGTTGCTCCCCGAAAAAAGGACGGTCAAAGATTATGCCTTTAATTCAACTCCTGGAAGTTCTGGTTGTGGTCGGTGTGCTCCTGTGGCTGGTGAATCGCTTCATTCCCATGCAGTCATCCATCAAGTCGATTTTGAATGGCGTCGTGGTCATTGCCGTGGTGCTGTGGCTGCTGAATGTTTTCGGCCTGTTTCACTCGCTATCCCGCATCCGTATCGGCACCTAAGAGGTCCGTTCGCAAGATTTGAGTTATGCGCAACACGGGCGGAAGTCTGCCCAGAGGAGGAATTTTGAATACTAAGCTCTTGTTCGCCGCTGGAATCACCCTCAGTTTGAGCGCGTTTGCTCAAACCAACTCCCAAACTCTTTCCGTTGAGCCCATGAGTTCGACCCCGGTATTCCGGGTCACCGTGGTCAGCCGCAGCGTGCAGGCCGTTAACTATCAGCACCGCAGCGGAAGTTCCAAGCTCGATTTCGCCGGCACGGATCTGATGCCCTCGGCGAACGGCGAAGCCAACGTAAACAGCAAGCGTGGATCGATCGAAATCGACGCGGAATTTGGCAATCTCGACAAACCGACGACCTTCGGCAATGAATACCTGACCTACGTTCTGTGGGCCATCTCGCCCGAAGGCCGCGCCGTCAACCTGGGCGAAATCTTGCTCGGCGGCAACCATCGCAGCAAAGTCCGAGTGACCACCGATCTTCAGGCCTTCGCCCTGATCGTTACTGCGGAACCTTACTACGCGGTTCGCCAGCCCAGCAATGTTGTTGTTCTTGAAAATGTGGTTCGCGAAGACACTAAGGGGACCATCGAATCGGTCAACGCGAAATACGAACTCATGGAGCGCGGCGGATACATTCCCACCGGCTATAAATTCGACCCGGTCATTCTCAATACCAAGCTGCCGCTGGAGTTCTTCGAAGCGCGCAACGCCCTGCGCATCGCGAAATCCGAAGGCGCCGAGCAGTATGCCACCGATACCTACCGGCATGCGGTTCAGTTGATGGACACCGTGGATGCGGATGCCACGGATAAACACATCGATAAAAAGCCTCTCATCGCCGCCGCCCGTGAAGAAGTGCAGACCGCCGAGGACGCGCGTGAGATCGCGGTCAAGAAGATGGACGAAGTGCGCCTGGCCAATGAACGCCAGAACGCCGCCGACGCACAGGCACTATCGCAAGCGCAGGCCGACGATGCAACCCGCCAAAAGAACCAGGCTGAATCCGACACCGCCGCCGCATTAGCGGCAAAGACGCAGGCGCAGTCCGATGAATCGGCAGCGCTCGCAGCCAAGACCCAGGCCGATGCTGATGCGGCGACCGCTCAGGCTGCCAAGGTCCAGGCGGAATCCGATGCTGCCAGGGCGCGCACTGAAGCGACCGACGCTCAAGCCGCAACGGCCCAAGCACGGTCTGACATGGCTGCTAACCAGGCAACCTCAGCCGCAGCACTCTCCGCGTCCCAGGCGGATGCCGATAAATCTCGTCTGGCCGTACAGCAGGCGGAAACCGATAAAGCCGCCATGCGCGCCAAACTTTCCGAGCAGTTGAATTCCATCCTTCAGACTCGCGACACCGCGCGTGGCCTGATTGTCAGCATGTCCGATGTGCTGTTTGACACTGGAAAATACTCATTGAAACCGGGAGCACGCGAGAAGCTGGCGAAGGTCGCCGGCATACTGCTCGCCTATCCTGGACTTAACATTGAAGTCGGCGGCTATACCGATAACGTCGGCGGCGACTCCATGAATCAAACACTGTCGGAGAATCGTGCCAGCTCGGTGCGCGATTATCTGGTGCAACAAGGCGTGGCCACAGGTTCGGTTTCGTCCAGAGGCTTCGGCAACACATTGCCGGTAGCTTCTAACGATAATTCTGCCGGCCGTCAGCAAAACCGCCGTGTGGAACTGCTCGTCTCCGGCGACGCCATCGGCCACCCAGTGAACGCAACAACCGGAAGCTTGCAGTAGAAGAAGCCATAACAATCGATGACGGAGGCACCATGATGAAGCTATTTGGAGTTATCAGCACCGCAGTCCTTTCCTTAACTCTGGGCGCCACTGCTCTTGCTTATCCACAGCAAGAGCAGCACGACCAGGATGAGAAAGAGAAGTCGGCTCAGGACGGGAAAAAAGACGAGAAAAAAGTGCAACCCGAAAAACCGGCAAAGCCAGAAGAAAAGGCTATGCCCAAGCGCGAAGAGAACGTGAAGCCGGAAGAAAAAAGCGCGAAGCAACAGGACGAGCGCACACAGCAGGCGAAACCCGAACAGCAAGCGCAACACGCTGGCAACGGTGATCACGCTGGACGCATTCCCGATGATCGTTACAAGGCTAACTTTGGACGGCAACACACGTTTCGTGTCAGCCAGGGCGACTACGGTAATCGCCGCTTCCAATACGGCGGCTATTGGTTCGGATTCGCCGGCGTATGGCCCAGCAACTGGCTCTACACGCAGGACGTTTACGTTGTAGACATCGACGGGGTGTATTACCTTTGCAACCCGAACTATCCTGGCGTGAACGTCGAACTCATCGTCACGCTATAACGGTCGATCAAGTTGGTGTTGGCGCGAGTCGGTCCGCGTGGCTCGCGCCAGACAGAAGCGACAGAAGCAAGCAGAAGGAGTCAAATATGTTAGGAACTGTCCTCATCGTGGTCCTGGTTCTAGCTCTGGTAGGCGCTCTTCCACGTTGGCCGCACAGTCGAGAATGGGGTTACTACCCAACCGGCGGTCTGGGACTCGCCATTTTCGTGATCGTAATCCTGCTAGTCCTCGGCCGGATCTAAGCGCCGCGCGGGACGAAAACAAAAGGCGTCGGATGTCCTGCTTCCTCACAAGCGGGGCGCTGTGTTCCTCGGTGCAATCCCAGTGCCCCTCTGTGTTAGAGGTTTTGGCTGTCATTTTTTCCACACGATCAATGTGACACTTAACCTTGCGCCAGAAATTGAAATTGCGCGACAATCGTTGCGGTGAAAGGAGCGCAGAGAGCCTCATCGGCACATCGGCCCGCTCCTAAGCTCTTTGTTCTTAAGATTTTGACCTGTAAGTCATTTGAAAACCGTATTTTGCGGAGAATTTCCCGCTAACGTGATGATTCTAGAAATTATGCGAAAAGGGGGGAGGGATACCCCCATTTCAAGGAGGAAAGCTTGTCAGGAATGTACACCGGGGCATTCAAGGGAAGGCAGGATATCGTAAACTTACGAGGAACCGTTCGTCTCGCCAAACTAAGCACTGGCCACTGGCCACCGACCACTGCTCCTCAATGCACTGGCTCACCATCCTCAACCGAGAAGTAGTCGCCTGCACTCGATGTCCGCGCCTAGTCGCATACCGCGAGCAGGTCGCACGCGACAAACGCCGCGCCTATCGCGATTGGGATTATTGGGGCAAGCCCGTTCCCGGCTTCGGAGATCCCGACGCTCGCGTTTTGGTCATGGGCCTCGCTCCCGGCGCGCATGGCTCCAACCGCACCGGGCGTCCCTTCACCGGCGATGCTTCCGGCAACTTTATGTATCCCGTGCTGTATGACACCGGATTCGCCAACCAGCCCACCGCCACCGATCGCAATGATGGCCTCAAGCTGAAACACCTCTACATCACCGCAGCCGTGCGCTGCGCCCCGCCAGACAATAAACCCACGCCGCAGGAATTGGCCGAGTGCTCCATATTCCTTGATCGCGAAGTAGAAGGATTAAAGAAAGTAAAGGTAGTAGTCGCTCTGGGAAAGATCGGATTCGAAGCCTACCTCAACTATCTGAAACGGCTCGGAATCCTTGCCAGCAAAAAGTCTTATCTCTTCAAACATGGAGCCAGTTACAGGTTACCCAATAGCAAGACATTATTAGCCTCTTATCACCCTTCGAACCAGAACACGCAAACCGGCAAGCTGACCCGCGAGATGTTTATCAAAATCTTTCAAGAGGCGGCAAGAATTGCCGATGAATGAGCTAGGCGCCGCCGGGGCCGGAACGTCGCACCCTCCCCTTAGTGGGGTCACAGCGAAGAAACCGGGGTCACGATCTGGGGCGGCGCCGTTATCTTCTTCCTCACGGGACGTCCTACCTCAACTTGGTCACTGTAACTTCCAGCTGAAATTGCCGCTTGGAATTCGGATCGTCTACGCTACCCACCACCATCGGCTTGCCCATTTGAGCCAAGGTGCTGGCTTCGATCTTCAGCTGCCTTATAATCGGCCGGGAATCGTGACCCTGCCCCTGATCAGGGATGGCGAAGTTGCTGATCTCGGCGCGCACCCTCAATTCCAGTTGCCCGTTGCCACTTTTCAACCTGCTCCAGATGTTCGTCCCGACATCAATGTATTGGAACTCCCCCTGCTTGGGTTCGACGGGCACGCGCGTCCCGATCTTGATTTCATTGGAATCGTTCCCGTTCAGGTTCATGGAATATTGCCGCGTGTTGATCTTCTTCCCGTCTTCTATCTCGTTGACGGAGAAGTCGAGGCGGTAAGCTTCTATCGGCATTGGCGTCGACTGCGGCGTGGGCTTCGGGTCCGATTCCTGAGCCGACATTTTGCCGAGCCCGCCAGTGATTACGAACGCCAAAATCACAATTGCTACGGGAGTTGCTTTCTTAGTCATGGAATGATTCTCCTTGAATTTTTGCTGCCCTGTTCTCTGACATCTCTCCATCCGAGGCTTAGCGAACGCTGTTCGCCGCGTCGTCGTCGCGCATCTCTTCTTCGAGGTCTCGCTGAAGTGCTTCAGTTCTGGCTTGCGCGACCAGCGCTGCTTCTTTCGGATGCTCCGATACATAACTTGCCAGCATTTTCTCCTGTTCACTCAGAGGTAGCGGAGAAGGGAACACGTCAAGCTTGGGCGCAGCGGCGTTTTCGATTTCGCCACGACGAGCGCTGTTGCCGAATCTTTTCTTACGAACAGGTGACGTCGGAACCGCGTCGCTCGACTTGCCATTCTTCACAACTTGCGCCGCAGCCGAGTTCGTCACGGCTGTTGGCGAATGATGCGCAACAATTGCGTCTGTTGGATTCCCCAGATTCCACGCCAGAAAGATCGCGACAACCAGTACTGCGGTTGACAGTGCGGCGATCGCTAGCCAGTTCCGCCAGTTCCATCCGACGGATTTAGTACTTTCCGTCCGCAGATTGGCGAGAATTCGTTCCTCCAACCCGGATCTCGGTTCAGCTGCAACGTACTGTTTCAGCGCCGCGTCGATCCGACGATCGAGCGAATCAGTTTCGAAGTTTTTCTCCGCTCTCGACGTTTGCTTTGTCGCTCCGCTGTTCTTTTCAGTTCGATCAGTCATGTTCACCACTCATTACCTTGGTCCCGATCATTCCTTTTAGCTTCTCCCGCAGAATCTGCCGCGCCCGAAAAACTCTTGACCTCACTGCCGCTTCACTAATTCCCAGAGTAGCTGCGACTTCACGTGGGGACATTTCTTCTAGCGTCGATAGAATCAGCGGCTCACGCAATTTCTTCGGCAAAGCTTCAATCAGCCGCTCCAAGGCCGAGCCCGCTTCGCTACTCTGCAATGTCGCGTCTGCGGGAATCGCATCGGATGTTATCTCAGCCAGCGGTTTTTCAGGATCATCAATAGAAATCTCCTGCTTGCGACTGCGCTGCCTGCTGCGATCTACGGCAACTCGCCATGCGATTCGCGCCAGCCAGGTTTTCGCATCTTCCACCTTGTCTAGATTCTTGCCGTAGCGCAACACGCGGACAAACGTGTCCTGCGTAGCATCCTCGGCATCGTGGTGCGATCGCAGCACTGCATAGGAAATTCTGTAAACGAGTCGCGCGTGTTGCCGGAGGAGAAGCTCAACTATTTCTTCCCGGCTCTGCGCCACCGTTCCCAGTTCGGTCAGAATCGCCTCTCCCACCACCAATCTTGTGCCCTCATTCATAAAGACCACTCGCGCGCGGAGAGTGTTCGGGAATTTCTTCGGGAGAACGCAACGGGAACGTTAATCCTTGCAATTCTGGGGAAAAGGTGGGGCTTCGAAGGAATGTCGGATTGGTTTCTGGCCACTGACAACTGACGACTGGCCACTGCTTCTAGAACCCGACCATTACCGGTTCCGGCTCCAGGTGCACACCCCAGATCTCTTCCACGCGCTGCTGAATTGTGTCTTTGAGAGCCAGTACTTCAGTGGCCGTCGCTCCGCCGCGGTTGACGATGGCGAGCGCGTGCTTGCTCGATATGCCGACATGGCCGAAGCCGTAACCTTTGGCGAAGCCTGAGCGCTCGACCAGCCATGCTGCTGAGATTTTCTTTTTCGAATCGAGGGCGGGATAGCTGGGCAGTGTGAGTCCGCGGTCACTGGCGCGTTTTCTTAAATCTTCGTGGCGTTCCGGCGAAACGATTGGATTTTTGAAAAAGGATCCCGCGCTCTGGCAGTCGGGGTCGCCGGGAACGATGAGCATACCCTTGAGCGCGCGAATGTGGCGCACCGCTTCGCGTGTCTCCGCCAGAGAAGGCGCGGTTTCCCGTCCATCGAAATGCCGCTTCAGATCGACGTAGCGAATGCTTCCTCCAGTTCCCGGTTTAAGGGCGAAGGTAACGCGCAAAACGATGAATCGGCCACGCTCGGAAGTATTGAAGATGCTGCTGCGATAAGAGAAGCCGCAGGCTTCACCGCACAACTCGCGCACTTGGCTATTTTTCAGATCCAGTGTCAGCACCGACTCGGTGGTTTCGGAAACTTCCTGTCCGTAGGCGCCCACGTTTTGCACCGGCGTTCCACCCACACTTCCGGGGATGCCGCTTAGGCACTCGACTCCAGCGCACTCCGCCCGCACGGCATGAGAGACAAAGCGATCCCAGGACTCGCCAGCACCTGCGTCGAAGAGCACCTTGCCTTCATCGGTGCTGCCAGCGTGGCGCTCGATGCCCATGATCGCGATTTTCAAAACAAGGCCGGACCAACCCGCGTCGGATACGACGAGGTTACTTCCACCTCCTAAAACAAAGAGTGGGAGATTGCGAGATCGCGAAAAACTCACCGCCTCCTGCACTTCAGCGATGCTCGCGGCTTCTACGAAATAGCTGGCGGGACCTCCCAGCTTGAACGTGGTCAGTGGAGCCAGCGAAACATTTTCCTGGACCAACATGGATGGCTTCAATATACACAGAGGCCGGACCGAGAGCTCGTAGCGAAAGACCATGTGCCGCAAGGATGACTGCCACAAACGCCCGGCGCGCTGTAGAATATGAAGATACGTGAGGGAAAATAAATGCTGATGTATCCGGAAATTATGCTGGTCCCCATGCGCGAAGAACTGACGCGCCTGGGAATCGAAGAGCTTCGCACACCGGCCGCTGTGGATGCGGCCTTGAACAACCAGCCGGGAACGGCGCTAGTGGTGGTTAACAGCATTTGCGGATGTGCCGCCGGCCGCATGCGTCCAGCCGTGCGAATGGCGCTATCGAACGGCTCGCGTCCCGACAAATCGTATTCCGTTTTTGCTGGGCAGGACAAAGAAGCTACCGACCGGGCGCGCGGCTATTTCACCGGGCAGCAGCCGTCGTCACCTTCGATTGCTATTTTGCGCGATGGCAAGCTGGTCTACATGATGCAGCGCAGCGAGATCGAAACCCGCGAGGCGCAGGCAATCGCGGCGGATTTGAAAGTGGCTCTTGACCAGTTTTGCGGGAAGACCGCAACAGTCTAGGGGCGCCAATTATTTCGGTACCGGCTTGCTGACCATGAACGCCTTCACCACGATTCCGTTGGGCTGCTTGCCGACGGGGATCATGGTCAGCAGCGAGTATTCGGTCGGTTCGAGCTTGCGCGGCTTGCGCTTCTGAATGACCGTCACGTCACCCGACTGAGTGTCCAGCA
>Ga0302179_10002098_pt1 | contig 11715 bp, 9 predicted proteins | sample I_Palsa_E3_1_FD_198788 | JGI IMG/M metagenome (GOLD analysis project Ga0302179, IMG submission 198788) | Peat permafrost microbial communities from Stordalen Mire near Abisko, Sweden - I_Palsa_E3_1 | ecosystem: Environmental > Terrestrial > Soil > Palsa > Peat permafrost | place: Sweden: Abisko...
GCTTGGTCAGGTCGACCGAGTCCTGCCGGGCCTTCAATGTTTGCCTGGTGACCTCCACCTGGCGATCGAGGGCGCGAAGTTGGATGTAGGTTGTCGCCACTTCCTGCACCAGGGTCAGGCGCACCGCACGCTGGGCCCACGTTTGGGCCAGGAGAGTGGCACGGGCGGCTTCCGTCTGCCTGCGATAAAGCCCCCAGAAGTCAGGGTTCCATGCAGCGGAGAGGCTAAACGATCCAGCAACGATTGGGCTGCTGATCGAATTGGATCCAGTGATTTGGTTCAGCGCGGGGATGTCCGCGCCCAGACCAGTGCCGCCAACGCTGAGGGTAGGAAACTGCTGCGACCGGGTGATCTGTACCTGTGCCTGTTGTTCAAGGATGCGCTGAGCCGCGATGCGTAAATCGTAATTGTTAATGAGCGCCTTACGAATCAAGTCCTGCAGCTCAGGCTCGCGGAAGACCTGGGCCCACTGCTCATCGCCGAGAGAACCCTGGGCGTCACTGATGACCGCGGCATCGTCCGCCCCACGGAAGGCGGGCGGCGTGGGAACTGCGGGTCGCGTGTACTTCGGCCCAACCGTGCAGCCCGCTGCAAAGGCCAGCAGCACTACTGTAAACGTCACCGCGAAAACGCGCTTGAACCATACCGGAGAATTGTTCATGCCCCCCCTCCTCGGCTCGAACGGCCGGGGCCGCCGGCAGCCGCGCCCACGGCCACGGGATCCAGATCAGCCTTCGAGTCCATCGTCGTGCCTTTCCCGCCCCGCGCGTAGCGATGCGACAGGTACTCGACGACGGAGAAGGTTACGGGAATAAAGATCAGGCCGATTGCGGTCGATAGGAACATCCCGCCAACGACCACGGTGCCCAGGATGCGACGCGACGCGCCGCCCGCGCCGGACGCTACCCAGAGCGGAAGACAGCCGAAGACGAAAGCCAGCGCCGTCATGACGATGGGGCGGAAGCGCAACCGGGCAGCGCCCAGCGCCGCCTGCGCAATGCTCTGGCCGGCCTCGTAATTAGTCTTCGCGAACTCGACGATCAGGATGGCGTTCTTGGCCGACAGACCGATCAGCATGACCAGACCGATGGTGGCAAAAATGTCATTCTCAAAGGAACGAATATGCAGAGCCAGGTAGCCGCCCAGGATAGCGACTGGGGTGCTCAGCAGGACGCTGAATGGGAGCGTCCAGCTTTCATACAAAGCAGCCAGAATGAGGAAGACGAAGAGGAGCGATAGACCGAAGACAGCCCACGACGGCACACCCTTCTCTGCCTGCTGCTCCTGGTACGACATACCCGAATAATCGAAGCCTGCGCCCGCGGGCATGGTCTCCTTGAAGACCTCTTCCAGAGCGTGACGAAGCTGGCCCGAGCTGTACCCGGGGCTGCCGGTAATGTTCAGCTGTGCGGCGTTGTACTCGTTGAAGCGGTAGATGAATTCGGCGCCGGTGGTCTGCTTTACCTTGACTAACGAGGCAAGCGGAACCTGGCTTCCGTTGGCACTGCGCACATAGAACTGGCTAATGTTCGCGATGTTCTGCCGCGACGTGCCTTCGGCTTCTACGTAGGTTTGCCACTGCCGTCCGAAGCGATTGAAGTAGTTGACCAGGTAGCCGCCCATGAACGTCGACATGGTGGTGTAGACATCGGAAAGCTGCACCTGTTGCTGCAGGACCTTTGCCGTATCGACAGCGGCGTAGAGCTGCGGTACAGCGGGCTGATACGACGGGATAACGGCCGCGACTTCAGGCCGCTTGCTCGCAGCGCCGAGGAAGGCAAAAACATTCTTGGCAAGGACGGTGGGGTCGTCGCCGCCGGAGCGATCTTCAAGGATCATGGTCACACCGCCGGAGGTTCCAATACCGGGGATCGATGGCGGCGGAAAGGCAAAGGCGATGCCCGCAGGATTGGCCATCAGTTGCTGCTGCAAATGGCTCTGAATGTATTCAATTTGCTGCTTTTTGGTCTTGCGCTTATCCCATGGTTTGAGCGCGACGAAGAAGAAGCCCGCGTTCGTGCTTTGCACCTGGGTGAGGAGAGAGAAATCGTTGACCGCGATCACGCCCTGCACGCCATCGGTTTTAAGCAATGCATCCGTAATCTTTTGCTCCGCGAGATCGGTGCGTTGGGCAGATGCCGCATCTGGCAGCTGCAGGGCAAGGAACATGTAGCCCTGGTCTTCCGTGGGAATGAAGCCGCCTGGCAGGCCCTTGCCGAGGAAGACAGCTAACACCGCAACCAGGGCCAGACCAACCATGGCGATGGCGGACTTATGAATCAGAACATCCGACGTGTGTACAAAGCTGTCTGTGGTGCGGCCGAAAAATTTATTGAACAGCCCGAAGCCCTTGCCCAGAAGGCCGGTCTTGCGTTCCTCGTCCTTGGGCTTGAGCAGCAGGGACGCGAGCGCGGGAGAAAGAGTCAGCGCGTTAAAGGCGGAAATGAGCACCGAGATCGCAATGGTGACGGCAAATTGCTGATACATGCGCCCGGTGATGCCGGGAATGAATGCCGTCGGGATGAATACAGCGGCGAGGATGAGAGCGATGGCGACCACCGGTCCCCCCACCTCCTCCATGGCCTTGATGGTCGCGGCAGTCGGATCCATGCCTTCGTCAATGTGGTGTTCAACCGCCTCCACCACGATGATGGCGTCATCGACCACCAGGCCAATGGCAAGCACCAGGCCGAACAGCGACAGAGTGTTAATGGAAAAGCCGAGCGCCGGAAAGATGATAAAGGTTCCGACGAGCGAGACCGGAACGGCCAGCAAAGGGATCAGGGTGGCCCGCCATCCCTGCAGGAAGATGAAGACGACAATAACGACCAGGCCTAGAGCTTCCAGCAGCGTGAGCACGATTTCGTGGATACCTGCAGTGACGGCCTTGGTGGTGTCGAGCGGTACATCGTAGGTGATGCCGGCGGGAAACGTCGCCGACAGTTCTTTCATGCGGGCATTGACGGCGGCGGCGGTCGCGACAGCATTTGATCCGGGTAACTGATAGATGGCCATGACGCCCGAGGGCGCCTGGTTGTAGCGGGCAGAAATGGAGTAAGCCTGCTGGCCCAACTCGACCCGGGCGATGTCACTGAGGCGAACGATGGAGCCATCGGGGTTAGCGCGGATGACGATAGCCCCAAACTCCTCTGGCTTGACCAGGCGCCCCTGCGTACGCACGGTGTACGTAAACTGCTGCCCCTGCGGGATCGGCTCAGCGCCAATCTGGCCGGCAGGGTTTACGTTGTTCTGGGTCTGGATAGCCTGGATAACGTCGGGCGCCGTAATGCCCAGCTTGGCCATCTGGTCGGGTCGCACCCACACGCGGAGTGCGTACTGTCCGCCGAACACCTGCACGCGCGACACGCCTTTGACGCGGGCAAGCTGGTCCTGCAGGTTGATGATGGCGTAGTTGGTGAGGAATTCCTGGCCCAGTTTGCCGCCGGGAGAGTTGACGGAGACCAGCATCAGCGGCGAGGTGAGTGCCTTCTGCACCGTGAGGCCGGCGGTGGTGACCTGTGCCGGCAACTGTGACTGTGCCTGATCGACACGCAGCTGGGCAAGCACCTGGTCGATGTTGGGGTCGGTCTTGACATCGAAGTCTACGAACAGCTGGACCACGCCGTTGTTGGCGCTGACCGAGTCCATGTAGATCATGTTGTCGACGCCGTTCATCTGCTGCTCGATCGGCGTCGATACTGCTTCTGACACAGTCTTTGAATCCGCGCCGGGGTAGGTGGCGGTAACAAGAATTTCCGGCGGAACAATATCAGGATATTGCGCCGTAGGGAGGCTTGCCAGCGACACCGTACCCAGGATCACGGTCACAATGGCGATAACAATGGCGACAATCGGCCGGCGAATGAAAAATTTCGACATCGGTTATCTCCCTGTCGCGTTGCTGGCGGAGGCGACTGTAGCCGCCGCCGGGTGCGGGTTGACGGGAGCGCCCTCGCGGAGTTTTTGCAGGTTGTCGACGATGACTTTATCGCCTGCACTGATCCCGCCCTCTACCAGCCAGCTGGTGCCGACCTGGGGGCCAAGTTCAACCGTGGTGAGATGGGCCTTATTGTCGCTGCCGGCGACGTATACCTGCTGCATACCCTGCAGTTCCTGCACCGCAACCTGGGGTATGAGCAAAGCATTGTGATGCAGTTGCGTCTCGCCTCTTACACGGCCGAACTGCCCGGGGCGGAGAACGTTGTTGGGATTGGGGAACACGGCAGCGATACGGATGGCGCCGGTCTGTGGGTTCATCTGGCGATCGACGAACTCGATGTGGCCCTTCACGGGATAGACCTCGCTGTTGGCGAGTGTCAACGTAAGAGGAATGGCGTTTTCACTTTTCAGCAGGTCGCCGCCGGCGCTCCGAGCGCGTTGGATCAGGGCCAGATATTCAGCGTCGCTGATGGAAAAGTAGACTTTGATGGGATTGAGCTGGGAGACGGAGGTCAGCACCGACTGCGTGTTGACGAGATTGCCTACCTGCGTGGTGGCTTGCCCGGCGACGCCGGTAATCAACGACCGCACATGAGTAAAGCCAAGGTTTAGCTGAGCGTTTTCGACGGCAGCTTCCGCGGCAGCTACAGAAGCCTTTGCCGACTGCACGGAGGCCTCGGTTTGCGCTTTCTGCTGAACATCGTTGTCGAGCTGGCTCTGGGAGATGGCGCGGGCCTGGGCCAACGGGGTATCCCGCTTGACGTTGATCTCGGCGAGGCCGAGTTGCGCCTGGGCCTGCAGCACTTGTCCTTGTGCCTGGGCCAGCTGGCCTTTGGTCTGATCGAGCGCAGCCTGGAAGGGACGAGGATCGATCTCGAACAGGATCTGCCCTTTGGCTACCTGGGCGCCTTCCCGGTAATTCTGTTTGATCAAATAGCCGTTGGCCTGGGGCTGGATCTGCGCATTGACATAGCCGTCCAGCGTTCCCACCCACTCATTGGAGACGGGCACGTCGGACGCCTCAATCTGGACCACCGAGACGGGCATGGCCGGCGGCGGGCCTGCCGCGGCGGGTGCTTTTCCACAGCCGGTGAGGAGCGCAACCCCGAGGAGCAACATGCTTGCCGTGGGAATACAGTTCATTCTTTTGCGGCCAGTCGCTTCTGCCGCTCGTCTAAGCCACTGGATCATTTGCGGTTTCCCCTCAAAGGCTTCAGAAGTGCATCGTTCAAAACATTCACACACGTATGTTCTATGATCAGACTCCGGTAAGCCTATGGCGGATGCAAAAAGAGTTGTAAAACGTGAGCAGGGGCGATTGCAGAGGCAGCACCGCGGCATCGTCACACGCAGCGAACTCATTCGTTCCGCAAGGCATGTTTTTGCCCGGGACGGGTTCGAACATGCTCGAATCGAGGACATAGCGTCTCGCGCGCGTAAAACGCGTGGCGCGTTTTACGACAATTTCAAGGATAAAGAGGATGTGTTTCTTGCCATCTTTGAAGAGGATGTGGCTCGCGATTTGACCGAGCTCGGTTCGCTCCTCCTTCCTTTGCCCACAATCAAGGAACGGATAGAAGCTCTGGCCCAGTATCTCGCTCATTTGAGCAAAGATCTTGAGCGCATGCTATTGAATGTGGAATTCAAACTTTACGCGATACGTCATCCTCACAAGCGCAAGCGGCTGGCTGACCTGTTGCGGGCCATGCGTCTGCGCACCTCGATCCCGGAGATCAGCCGATTGCTTCCGCAATTGGAGGGGAAGACCACCAGCACAAAGCTGATTGACTGCCAAGCGATTTGCGGAGTAGTGGACGGACTCGCATTGAATCATTTATTTGATCCAGATGGTTTGGATCACTGGGCTCTGGTGCGCTACCTGCGGCTCTGCCTGCAGGAGACAATTCCGGAGCCTGCCTTACCCTGAGGATCCCAGGCAGCGCGTTATAGGCTGTGTAAGCTGGGCTGCCTTCTTTGCCAAGTCATCACGCACCCTTTGATTGCGTCCTGCCGTGGAATAATCGAGCCATCCCGAATTGGCTTTCATCAAATGATGCTAGAATCCCGCACATGCCTTTAATTCTCATTCTTGTGATTCTGTTGCTCGTTTTCGGCGGCGGCGGCTACTACATGGGTCCCGGAGTTGGCTACTATGGCGGCGGCGGACTTAGTATTGTCGTGCTCATTGTGATTCTTTTTCTGCTTTTTGGCAGAGGCCGCAGTCGGCTTTAACTTACTTGCCCCATGGGTTGTTCCGACCGATTGCGTGTGAGCGGGGCCATGACCACCCGATGCTTCAGCACATAGGGTCCGATTTCGAGCGGTGTGAAGAGCTTGCGTTCCCTGGTTGCAGTCATCCCCGATTGTGGCCTGCCGGCACCGCGGGTGTATGGCGCAATCTTGCTGTTAATTGAAGAATTGCGCTGTGATTTTCTTCTGAAATATCTGTAAAAGCTACTGTCCGGCAGCAGCGGCGCTCGTCCGGCTGACTTGTTTGGCGGGGTGTTTGTGGTGCTTGTGGACGGTGGCGTCGCGCACCGGCACGTCAGAGTGATGCTCGGCAGCGGCCAGTTCTATGGAATCCTCCAACACAGGAGAGAGACCCGCGAGATATGTAAGCACTTCATTGCTCCCGCGGAAAATCTCCGGCCCCTCATGTCTACCGTCAGTGGCAGCGACAAATATGCCAATCTTGCGCCCCGGGTTGAGCGCGATATAGGTGTTATAGCCAGCGCCGCCGCCGGTCTTCTCAATGATCATGGCAGGATCATCCGGCTCGTTGAGGTGAACCCACCCCAGGCCGATGCCGGTGGGAATACCGGCGCGGCCCATGCCCTGGGTCCAGCGGAGTTGCCGGGCCGGGATATACGTCGCCGTCGCGGATGGGTCCTGGTGCACGGGGACGCCGGGTAGATTGAGAAGGTATTTGAGCCAGCGCGTCATATCATTGGCGGTCGAATACATACCTCCCGATCCGGCGGCGGCCGTCGTATCGGTGCATCGGCCCTCATTCCTGGCTCCGATGAGAAGGCGAGCGCACTCGCCGGCGGTCGGGCTCACCGTCGTATCCCGCAGGCCAAGGGGTTTCGCGATGCGCTCGGCAAGGAGCTGCGGGTAGGGCTTGCCGGCAGCGGCGGACAAGGCATCCGCGAGCAGATCGAACCCAATGTTGGAATAGTGCGCGGCGGTTCCGGGAGGAAAGCGCAGGCGATAGCCAGGAAGCCATTGCCAGCGAAAACTGTAGTCGGGAAACGTGAAATGGCCGCTGTCGCCGGCGGGATAGGCGATCTCGCGCGGAAAGCCGGCGGTGTGCGTGGCCAGATCGAGCAAGGTGATGGGGCGGGCTCTCTCGCCACGCACCGTGAGGACCGGAACGGTGACGTTGCGGGGAGCGTATTTCTGCAAGGGATCGGAAAGGGACGCGCGTCCGTCGGCAACCAGCTTCACCAGCACGTCTGTCGTCATGATCTTGGACAGCGAGCAAAGACGGATGAGGGAGTCAGCGTTGGGCTTCTGGTGGGAACCAGGGTAGGTTTGCCCGTAGCTTTGCATCCACGTCTCATTACCACGGACAACCACGACTACCATTCCTGTGGATCCGCTGCGGTGGAACAAATCAGCCAGGAAGGGGTCGGCGGATTGGAGTTGAGGGAGAAGTGCGGTCTGGGCCTGCACCCGGTGCACGGAGAAGGTCAGGAAGAGAATGAGGGATGCTAGCAAGTGAAGCCTGAGCGTCCATCGATCCGAAGAAACCATCATCGCCAAATCTGTCCCCACCATCTATATGAGAAACACGACGATGGCCCTGCGTCCAGCAGATTCGACTCGGGCGACAAACCAGTTGCGGAGCGTCTGAGTACCTGTAAAACAGAACTGTCGAAAAACGTTCCCACGAAGGGACCGCTGAACCGCAGGTCCCTCCACTGCGCTGCGCTCCGGTCGGGATGACAAGGGGAGGGTGGCGTTTCCCGGGAGAGTAGTTGCTGAACGGGAGCCGTTTTTCATTACCTTTGGTGGGCCGAAGGCCCATGACTCCTCTGTCGAAAATGAAACCGCAACCGCCAGACTTTGAGTGGGTGGCCCAGGTCTCGCTTTTGAGACCTGGGTGTTTCGGCCGGTCCCAATTACGAGGAGAAACCCGATTTACTTAATTGTCCTGATCATCCGTTAGGATTTATGTTCACGGAGATGCGAGATAGCATGAACCAGAATCGCAGCAGAACGAGGCAAGCCGGATGACGATGGACGAGGTTCCTGTTCCGCAAGAAGTGCTGGGGCCACTCACGCGCGCAGCGATCTTCCTGGTTGTCACCATCAAGCCGGAGGGTTACGCAACCCTGCGCTCGTTTTGCGGTGACCTCTCCGGGCTGATTCGCGCCGTCGAGTTCCGCGACATCGATGCCGGCCTCACGTGTATCGCGAGCTTCGGATCCGATGCCTGGGACCAGCTCTTCGGCAAGCTCCGCCCGGCTGAATTGCATCCCTTCCGGGAATTCCGCTCGGGCAATCGCTATGCGCCCGCTACTCCTGGCGACGTGTTGTTTCACATCCGTGCCTCACGAATGGACATCTGTTTTGAGTTGGCAACCCAGATCATGGATCGCATCGGCGACGCAGTTTCAGTTGCCGACGAGGTGCAAAGCTTCCGCTACTTTGAGGATCGCGACCTGATCGGCTTCGTCGATGGCACGGAGAATCCAAGAGGCTCGCTGGCTCTCGCGTCTGCGCTGGTGGGCGAAGAGGATGCTTCATTTGCCGGCGGCAGCTATGTCATGGTGCAGAAATACCTGCACGATATGAAGGCGTGGAACGCCCTCTCCACGGAGGCACAGGAGAACATTATCGGCCGCAGGAAGCTTACGGATATCGAACTGGAGGATGGGGTAAAACCTACCTCGGCCCATAGCGCCCTGACGGTCATCGAAGAGAATGGGAAAGAGGTCAAGATTCTGCGGGACAACATGCCTTTTGGGCAGCCGGGCCGCGGCGAATTTGGTACCTACTTCGTCGGCTACTGCCGTACGCCGCGGATCACCGAGCAGATGCTTGAGAACATGGTTGTCGGTCGTCCGCCAGGTAACTACGACAGGCTGCTGGATTTTAGCCGGGCCGTGACCGGAGGTCTGTTCTTTGCACCTTCGGCAACTTTTCTTGACGATGCCGGTGATGCAGAGCCCGCAACCATTGCCGCCCCGCCGGCGGCACCGGATCCACCGGTCACACCCCCTGTAGCGGACGCTTCACTTGGGATAGGATCGCTGAGAGGAGAACGAAATGAATAACCTCCATCGCGAGTTGGCCCCGATCTCTGACGCTGCATGGGCGGAGATCGAAGAAGAGACCACTCGAACGCTCAAGCGTTATCTCGCCGGCCGGCGCGTCGTCGACGTACCCACTCCCAGCGGCGTTGGTTTGTCGGCAGTGGGCACGGGCCATTTGCTCTCGATAGCGCCCCCTGCGGAAGACATCCTGGCCAGGCAGCGTGAGGTCAAGGCGCTGGTGGAATTGCGGGTTCCCTTTGAGCTGACGCGCGCGGCGATCGACGATGTGGATCGAGGCGCAGAGGACTCCGATTGGCAGCCGGCCAAGGACGCAGCGAAGAAGATCGCCTTCGCCGAGGACCGCGCCATCTTCAATGGCTACCCTGGGGCGAATATCCAGGGCATCCGCGAGGGGACCAGCAATCCGATCATGACTCTGCCTACAGACGTGCGCGACTATCCGGACGCTGTGGCCCAGGCGTTGAGCCAACTGCGCCTGGTCGGTGTGAACGGGCCATACTCGGTCCTACTCGGAGCCAAAGCTTATACAGAGCTCGCGGAAACCCGCGATCACGGCTATCCCGTGCTGGAACACGTGAAGCGCATTGTCGACGGCAACATCATCTGGGCTCCGGCCATTGAGGGCGCGATTATCCTGACCACGCGCGGTGGCGACTTCGAGCTGAACCTGGGGCAAGATATTTCCATCGGTTATCTCAGTCACACAGACACGACGGTTCGGCTCTATCTTCAGGAGTCCTTCACGTTTCGCCTGCTCACAAGCGAGGCTTCGGTCGTGATTGCGTCTTCGTGAGGGCGCGCGATGATCGAGCGGGAGAACGGCGATGGAGGCATCGAGCCGGTCCCAGTTTTACTTTTCAGATAAAGGCCGAGGCCTATCGCGGCGGCTAATAACAGAACTCCGGTCCAAGCCATCCAGGGAAGACTCACACGCCTACTTCTGACGACGCCAGAGGAAACGCCGGTGGTCGCGGCTGCTTCCAGAACGAGACGAAGTTCGGCCGCACTCTGGAAACGATCACCCTCCCCCTTGAAGCAACATTCAAATCCCTGTGCAGAAATGTGCGAACTAAGCGAACTAAGCGAACTAAGTCCCCAGGGCGCCCGGGGTTGTTGGTAGGAAAAGCTCCTACGAGTCAAACGGGACGGTATCTCTGCTGCGCGCTACGGATTGGCGACCGCCCCGTCTGTCATCCAGCCGTCGTCATCCAGCCGTCCATCGGGGGGCCCTGGGGTGGTGGTGGTCTAAGTTGTCAAAGAATCAATCAAGAGTGCGCCTGGGCGCACCCTGCTACGCAATTTTTTCTGCTCTCCACAATGAATGCCGCGGAGAGAAGTGGAGTTAGAAGACCTTTGTGGTAACCTCCATAAATTGATTACCTATCCAGTCAATTTTGTGTATTTCCTCCGTCAGGTGTGTAGCCGGTTGCGAATAAGTCCTTTGTTTCATGAAGGTGTCCAATTTTTTTAATTAATTAATTTGGCCATCTTGCTTCTTCATGGCTGTTACGGCGCAGGGGCGGCGACCGGCGAAAGAATACAGACTGGCCGGGAAGATGATTCGACTTTTGTTGCCAATGAGTGCTCCCGAAGACACGGAGCGTTGCATCGGAGCCGATGAAACGCATTCGTCGTAGTTAAGGTGTTAATCACACCGTAACGATGCGAGTGGACGCTGTTTTGTCGCGCTCCAAGTTGACTTTATTTTCGATGGGTGGATCTGTGGGACCCGCAGCAGGCTTCAGGGGAAGGCCTGCGGTATCCCACCCTTCGCAAAGAACGCGAAGGATGGGGCACCCGGCTCCTGCCATTGCGCTGTCCTCTCCCCTGTTGAACCGCCCGTCCCAGGACCACGGTGCGGACGTCTATTTAGGATCGATAAATTCTACCGGACCGCGGTCAGTTCTCTCTCCTGATCGTAACTAGCTTCATTAGGGGTTAAAGGACGCGGCGTGGAGATGCTGCCGCGGCTGTATTGTTTCGGGGAACAGCCCATGACCCTCTTGAAGGCTTTACCGAAGGCGCTTTCGGATTCGTAGCCAAGCGATAAGGCGATTTCGGAAAGAGTGTCGCCGGCAGTCTTCAACCTGTCGCCGGCCAGCAGCATCCGCCAACGTGTCAAATACTCCATCGGCGTCTCGCCAACCGTTTCTCTGAACTTCAGTGCGAAGATGGATCGCGACATCCCAACGCGCTCGGCCAGCTCCTGCAATGTCCAGCGATGCCCCGGATTGTCGTGCATACAGGCGATCGCCTCGCGCATCTGTTTATCGGCCAGGGCAAAGAGCCAACCGACGCCGCTTCTCGTCCCATCTGCCAAATGCAGTCGAAGAGCCTGAATGAGCATCATGTAGGCGAGTTGCTGTGCAATCAGAGCGCCGCCCGGCTGCGGATCGCGCAGCTCCTCCCTCATCCGCTCCAGTGACCAGCGCATCGCCGCCTTATCCGACTCTTTCCGGATATGCACGATGGGCGGCAGAGACTCCAGCAGCAT
>Ga0302179_10002099_pt1 | contig 11713 bp, 9 predicted proteins | sample I_Palsa_E3_1_FD_198788 | JGI IMG/M metagenome (GOLD analysis project Ga0302179, IMG submission 198788) | Peat permafrost microbial communities from Stordalen Mire near Abisko, Sweden - I_Palsa_E3_1 | ecosystem: Environmental > Terrestrial > Soil > Palsa > Peat permafrost | place: Sweden: Abisko...
AAGGCGGAAGGCATGGTGACTCGCGACTCGCGCGGCAAGGAACGCAAGAAGTACGGGCAGAAGGGCGCGAGAAAGCGGTTCCAGTTCAGCAAGCGGTAGTGCAGTCCCGAGTTGCGAGTCCCGAGTCCTGAGCGTTGCTCGCGACTTTTGATCGCGACTAAGGACTAAGGACCCACGGCTTATTTTAGGTGTTCAATTCTTCCCGTGCTGCGGTACGGGACGGGAATGGCAATCGGGTAAGAAAGTTTCAAGGTTTCACAGGTTTCAAGGTTTCAAGGAAAACGTGGCAACCGGCTTCGTCAACTTTGAAACTTTGCAACCTTGAAGGCCTGAAACCTTGAATTCCTGATGCAGACTAAACGAGGAGGTTAATTGGCTACTATCACCATGAAGGAGTTGCTCGAAGCGGGAGTTCACTTCGGGCATCAGACCAAGCGTTGGAATCCCAGGATGAAGGAGTTCATCTTCGGAGAGCGCAACGGGATTTACATCATCGATTTGCAGAAGACGCTGAAGATGTTCAAAGAGGCGTCAAAGTTTGTGCAGGACCTGTCGGCCGAGGGCAAGATCGTGCTCTTCGTCGGCACCAAGCGCCAGGCGCAGGACGCCATTGCCGAAGAGGCGACCAAGTGCGGCGGTTTCTACATCAACCAGCGCTGGCTGGGCGGCCTGCTCACCAATTGGGTTACGGTGCAGAAGTCGGTGAAGCGGCTCAAGGAACTGGACGAGATGGCCACCGATGGCCGCTATGAGCTGCTGCCGAAAAAAGAAGTAATCAAGCTGGAGCGCGAGCGCAAGCACTTGCAGGCCAACCTGGCGGGCATCAAGAACATGAGCCGGTTGCCGGATGCGATCTTCGTGATCGACTCCAACAAAGAGCAGATCGCAGTGCGCGAAGCGCGCAAGTTGGGCATCCCGGTGGTCGCGGTGGTCGATACCAATTGCGATCCCACGGAAGTGGATTATGTGATCCCCGGCAACGACGACGCGCTGCGAGCGATCCGGTTGTTTACGTCGAAGATTTCAGAATCGATTGCCGAAGGTGCGCAGTTGATGACCGACAAGCAGGTCGCGGACATGCAGGCGGCCACCGACGCGGCCAATGCCGCGCAGGACGCCGCCGACGCGAGACGCGCGGAGGCGGAGAACGTCGACACTGCGGAAGAAATCAGCATGGAAGAAGTGCTGGGCAAGGGAATCCACAAGAAGCCGGTAGTGGCCGAAGAGGCGGATGTGCCGGTGGTGGAGAGCCAGACGGTTTAAGGGCAGCGGCCAGTGGTCAGTGCTTAGTGGCCAGCAAAAACTCGGGTTGAGGAAATTTAGGACCCGCGCGGTCTTCTGGCGCGGGTCAAAGTTTATAGAACCAAGCAAGGTTTCAAAGTTTCTCAGGTTTCAAATTCAATGTGGGTGGCTTGGAGCGTTTTTTTTACCTTGAAACTTTGAAACATTGCAACCTTGAAACCTGAGAGGATAGTAATGGGAACGACTACAGTGAACAATAATATTTCCGCACAGCAGGTAAAAGATCTCCGGGAAAAAACCGGGGCTCCGATGATGGATTGCAAGCAGGCCTTGACCGAGGCCAAGGGCGACATGGAGCAGGCGGTTGTGGTCTTGCGCAAAAAAGGCGTTTCAGTGGCGGCTAAGAAGGCGACACGCGCGACCAGCGAAGGATCGGTGACCAGCTACATCCACGCCGGCGGCAAGATCGGTGTGCTCGTCGAGGTCAACTGCGAGAGCGACTTTGTGGCTCGCACCGAAGACTTCAAGGAGCTAGCGCACGACATTGCCATGCACATCGCGGCCAGCGATCCCAAGTACGTCCGCAAAGAAGACGTGACAGCCGCGGACTTCGCGCGCGAGAAAGAAATTTTCCTGGCGCAGGCCGTCGCTTCCGGCAAGCCGCCGAATATCGCGGAGAAGATGGTCGCCGGCAAGATGGAGAAGTTCTATGAGGAAGTTTGCCTGTTGGAGCAGCCTTTCATCAAGGACCAGACCATCTCCATTTCGCAACTGATCGCGGCCAAGATCGGCAAGCTGGGCGAGAACATCGCCGTGCGGCGCTTTGCCCGCTTCAAGGTCGGCGACGCAGGCGAGACCGTAGCCGTGACCAAGCCCACAGAGCCGAAACCAGAATAATTAAGGCGCCCGAGAGGGCGCCTTTTTAACGTATTTTCACCGGTATTCCGAGCACGGTAGCACGCAGCAAGGCTGGCAACTGGCCACTGAGAACTGGCAACGGACCACTGACCTTCATGACCCCTGCCTTCAAACGCATTCTTCTCAAGATATCCGGTGAGGCGCTGGCCGCGGACCAGGGCTTCGGCGTGGACACTCCGCGCATCCACGAGATCGCCGCCGAGATCGCGGACGTGCATCGACTGGGCGTGCAGATTGCCATTGTCGTCGGTGGGGGCAATTTCTTTCGTGGCGTCGCCGAACAGGCAAAAGACATGGACCGCGTCTCCGCCGACCAAATGGGCATGCTGGCGACGGTAATCAACGCCTTGGCATTGCAGGATGCGCTGGAAAAGCAGAACGTGTACACGCGGGTGCAATCGGCCATCGAGATGAATCAAGTAGCGGAGCCTTTCATTCGCCGCCGCGCCATTCGCCATCTGGAAAAAGGTCGCGTGGTAATTTTCGCCGGCGGCACCGGAAATCCTTATTTCTCGACCGACACAGCAGCATCGCTGCGCGCCATGGAAATCAAGGCGGATGCGATCTTGAAAGCCACGAAAGTCGACGGCATCTACGACGCCGATCCCATGCTGGTCAAGAACGCCAAAAAGTTTACCGTCATTACCTACATGGACGTTTTGAAGAAGGGGCTGAATGTCATGGATTCGACTGCCATCAGCCTGTGCAAAGACAACAACCTGCCCATCATCATCTTCAACCTGAACGGGCGCGGCAACATCCGCCGGGTGGTGACTGGGGAGAAGATTGGCTCGATGGTAAGCGCCTGAGCCAAGGATCGCTTGCATTTATACATAAATTAGCGATATTATGTTTTACGCATAATTTTACTAATTTTGCTATAAACCCTTGGATTCAATCAGAAACCCGTATTCCCCAGGTGCGGGGTCTCCTCCACCGGAACTGGCTGGTCGTGGAGCGCTAAGAGAGCAACTTCGTGTGGCGCTGGGTCGCATTGTGAACGGCAAGCCTGCCAAGAGCGTTTTGATGGTGGGATTACGAGGCGTCGGCAAGACGGTCCTTCTCGATCAGGTCAGAAAAGATGCGGATGCGGCGGGAATCTATACCCTACGGGTGGAGGCGCCCGAGAACAGATCCTTGCCGGCGCTAATCGCGCCTCAAATACGGCAGGCTCTGCTGCGGCTGGATCGAGTAGAAGCCGCGAAGGCAACAGCTCGACGCGCCTTGGGAGCCCTGGCAGGATTTGCAAGAGCGCTGAAAGTGAAATATCAAGACATCGAGGTCGGTGTGGACTACCCCCCCGAGCCGGGTCTTGCTGATAACGGTGACCTGGAGATAGATTTAACCGCGTTGTTGGAGCAGGTCGGAACAGCGGCGAGAGCGGCAGGCAGTGCTGTCGTAGCTTTCATAGACGAATTGCAGTACGTGAAGGAACAGCAACTCGGAGCCCTAATTGCCGCGCTGCATCGATGTTCGCAAAATGAACTGCCTCTGACGGTTGTTGGAGCAGGACTGCCGCAACTGAGAGGGATGGCTGGCAACGCAAAATCCTACGCCGAGCGGCTTTTTGATTTCCCGACAATTGGTCCACTGACGGATGCGGAAGCTGAACTGGCGATCGTTAAGCCGGCAAGAGACGAAGGAGTCGAGTACGATTCGCAAGCCGTGGCGGCCATCATTTTGAGAACCAAGGGCTACCCCTATTTTTTGCAGGAGTGGGGAAAACATGCATGGGATCAGGCACGGCAGAGTCCTATCACAGCACAGGACATCGAAGCGGCCTCGAAATCCGCTATTGCGGCATTGGACGACAGCTTTTTCCGAGTCCGTTTTGACCGGCTCACGCCGAAAGAACGAACTTACCTTCGTGCGATGTCAGATCTTGGCCCTGGTCCTCATCGCTCAGGAGATATTGCCGAAAGGCTTCAAAGGTCGGTTTCATCTTTTGGTCCGCTGCGGAGTAGCCTGATCATAAAGGGAATGATTTGGAGTCCAGGCCACGGAGACACCGCTTTCACTGTTCCCCTGTTTGACGAATTCATGAGGCGAATTATGCCCGGCACCGATTGGGAGACCTGAGACCAGCTCTAGACCGATCAAACCTGGCACAATGGGTTTATAATTCAGCGTTTTGATCTTGAAATCCTGATCTTGAAATTACTAGGAGCTAAATCATCATGGCTCAAGCGACAATGGCGGCGATTGCCGGCCTGAAAGAAACTTACGGGCAACTGAAAACCCGTATGGATAAAGCGGTGGACGATTTTCGCAAGGCGATGGCCTCCACGCGCACCGGCCGCGCCTCGGTGCATATGATGGACAACGTCACCGTGGATTACTACGGCGAGCAGATGCCGCTGAACCAGGTCGCGCAGGTACACGCTCCGGAAGCGCAGTTGATCACAGTGCAGCCCTTCGATTCGTCGCAACTCGGTGCGATCGAGAAGGCCATCCGCTCCGCCGAACTCGGACTGAATCCCATGAACGATGGCAAGATCATCCGCGTGCCCGTACCGGCGCTGACGCAAGAGCGGCGGCAGGACATGGTCAAGCATCTGCACAAAATGCTGGAAGAGCATCGCACTGCGGTCCGCAACATTCGCCGCGACGGCAACGACGCCATCAAGAAAGCGCTGAAAGACAAAAAGATCACCGAGGACGAAGAGAAGCGCTCGCTGGACGAGATCCAGAAACTGACCGACGACGAAATCAAAAAGATGGAAGAGATGAGCAAGGCGAAAGAAAAGGAAGTGCTGTCGCTATAGGCAGAGATTTTCTTCGCCCCGAACCGCCTACGGAGTAAATTCGAAAATTGTGCCGTAGAGACTCGCTCCGCCATCCCTGGCCAGACCGTAGAAATTGCCTTGAGAATCTTCCACCACGCCGCCCTCAGGGACGGATCCGTCATCTCCCCCGGTGAAGCTATAGAGAACTTTTTCCTTCCCGGACGGAGTTAGTTCGAAAATCGTGCCCTGCGCGTGAGCCCCACCTGCGCCGGTAGTGCCGTAGAAGTTGCCTTTCGAGTCGCGCAGAAGAACTCCGTCGGGTCCATCGCCGTCGGTGCCACCCTTGAAGGAGTAGAGCACTGTCTCCTCGCCAGCGGGAGTAAGTTTGAAAACCACTCCGCATCCGCCACGGCAAGAGGTAGACCCTCCGGCGGCCACGCCATAGATGTTACCCGCTGCATCGAGGATCAGACCGCCTTCGGGATTGCCGCCGTCCGCTGCGCCCGTGAAGCTGTAGATTACGGTGACAGTTCCGGTGGGAGTAAGCTCAAACACCGTTCCGCAGCCGAAGCCGAGGGAGCAGCTGTAGGGGCCTCCACAAAGAGTGGTACCGTAGAAATTTCCTTGCGCGTTGCGAACCAGGCGAGAGGAGGGACTCCAGCCCGCGTCACCACGTTCGGAAAACAAGTAGACGATGGTCTCGTCTCCCGCCGAGTTCAGTTCAAATGCGGTGTCAGCGGTCGTTCCATAGAGATCGCCGTTCGTTCCCCAGGTCAGACCGGTGCTTGGGTTTGCACCTTCCATACTGCCGCTGAAACTGTAGAACGGCCGTTCTGTACCGGTGGCCGTTACTTTGAACACATCGCCGAAGCCGTATTTTCCGTCCAGGTTCGTCGTGCCATAAAGGTTGTTCTGAGGATCGAGGAGCAAGGGTGCGCGCGGATTGGCGCCATCCTGAGTGCCGCCGGCGAAGGTGTGGAGGATCGTAAAGTCGTGGCTCGTGCTTATCTTAAACACCGCACCGTTGGTGAGGTTTACGTCTCCAAAGCTGGTTCCGTAAAGGTTTCCCTCCGAATCCTTAATCAACCCTGCACTCGGATAAGCGCCATCGGTGCCGTTGGTGAAGGTGTGAAGCACGGTCAATGTTTGTGCTGGGAGCGCCGTTGTGCCGCATAACACCAAGAGTCCAACTGAAACCAGGAAGGAAATTGTTGTCATCGGGGTGGGGGTTGGAAGTGATGTGTCTTGGAGGCTCCTCATCGGTGTCATGCCCCTTCAAACCCGGAATCTCCTGGCTGATTCCAGAAATGGCGGCAATTCTACACCTGTCAGCCTGTCGGCAACAGTATGAAAAAACTTGCATCCTAAATGTGCTCAACGCTCTGTGACCCGCACCAACACAGTTCAGGACTACTCTGATCTGCGGGACTTCCAGCACATCCCGCCTTAGCCGGCCCCACACGAAACCGATCTATTAAAAGCTTGCACAGTATCCGCTGGCGTGCAAACTAAGGTACATGTGCGTCCGCGTTCCCGTTGGCCACCAAGTGTAAACCCCTGAAATCCACACACATAGCCAGTGTCCCGCTCCGGGAGTGCATCCCGTAACCGGAACTCGGGTTACGCGACATCCTCACAATCCACGTGTTCTCATACTCGCGAGTCAGAAATCGCGCTCCCTCTGGAGCATCAAATCCAAACTTGTTTGGAACGGAGTTTGCCATGAAAAGATTTCTTGGAATTGCGCTGACGGTTGGCCTTTGCCTGTTGGGCGCGAGCTGCGGCTCGTCGTCGAGCACGACTTCGTCTACATCCACGACCACAAACCCGCAAACGGCGAGCGTCTTCGTCACGGGAGAGGACGCGCCGCTGGCCTCGGTGGTCGGCTTTGACCTTACTCTCAATTCGATCACTTTGAATGGAACCAAAGGCACGCCGCAAGTTTTGTCGACCGCGACGACCGTGGATTTCGCGCGCTTGCTCGGACTGCGCTCTCCACTGGCGTTCAACACGGTTCCGGCGGATAGCTACAGCAGCGCCGTGTTTTCCATCTCGAATCCGGTGATTTCTTACGTCGACATGAGCACGAATCCGCCGTCCTTGACCACGCTCAACGGCACATTCAGTCCAACCACTGGCACCCCCACACAGACCACCGTAACCGTAAATTTCCCAACGCCCATGGTGGTCAGCGCCAACGGCCTCGCTGGATTGAGAATGGAGTTTGATATCGCGCAGTCGGTTGCGCTCGATGCGAACGGCAACATTACGGGCGCGGTTAACCCGGTTATTTTTGCCACTCCAGTCAGTGCCAGCAATGGTCCGGTCACCGATCTCACCGGAGGTCTGGTCTCGGTCAACGCCACCAACGATTCGTTTGTCATTCAGGGGCCCTACGGACATCAATTGACGGTCTACGTCAACAACAGCACGTCGTTCAACAGCGGCTGGAATATGAACGACCTTGCCACTCCAGCATTTATCGGCGTGCAAGGAACATATCAGGCTGACGGCAGCCTGATGGCGACGTACGTGGAAGTTGTCACTACGTCCCCGTCGTTCCTCTCGGGCCGGGTGCTGGCGGTGAATCCGACGTCAGGTCCAGTGCAGACGGTCACGATCTGGGTGGGTGAGACGAGCGCCGACTTGGTCAACGAAGTGGATTCGATCCAGACCATCGACGTCAGCGCGGTCACGCAGTATGACATGTGCTTCTTCGACAACCTGTTGACCAATGCGTTGTTCGATAACAAGTCGGTGATTGTGGGGCAGCGGGTGTTCATCGGCGGCAGCTACGCCAGCAACGTGTTCACGCCGCAGATGATTTCGCTGCGCTTCCAGGGCGTCTATGGAACGCTCACGCAGGGCAGCGTCAACATTGTGGATGGCAATGCGGGCAGTTTCCAATTGCAGAACAATGGGCTGATCGGTTACTCGCTGGGCGGTTCGCCGCTGACGGTGGGTACGGGAAACGTCACGCTGTTCGTCAACACCACGGGTCTGAGCGCGCTGCAATCCGGCGGAGCGATGCCGCTGGTGGCTGGCGGTTTGCTGTTCGTGGATCCACTCACCCAGACGCCGGTGATGGCAGCGGCGGTAGTCGCGAATCCGCCGCTGACGCAGTAACCACAAGGCACAACTGCATTAATCAGAGACGGGCGGCTATCAGGCGCCCGTTTTTTTCTTATCCCGCGTGCCCTTGCGTTCGTGTCAATTTCCGTTTGGCAGGCCGATGATTCCTGTCAACCGATCAAGAAAAGAGCCTATCTGTTGCGGTGTCCGCTGGTTGAAGTAGGAGTATCCGGCCATCTGATATTCTCTGCCGATAAGGTTGGGATTCCTGTCTAAACGGGATGTGGCGCTCGAAGTTCTTAACTTGAGGCTCCCCGGCGGACGGTCGAGCAGTGCCGCTTTTCTCACACCTTCGGTTACGCCGCCGTTGAACCAAAGCTGATAGAGCATCACGATGGTTCCAATAGGTCGGCTACCGCTTACCGTCTTCGGGCTAAAGATATGCGGGAAGATCGAAGCTTGAACACTTCTGTACTGGAGAATGTCTGACGCCGTTAGACGAGCAGGATGAGGCACCTGAAACTCGTCGGACATAAAGTTGAAGGCCTCGGCGACCTGATCGTCCGACACGAGTTTGTCTCGGTCCTTTGCCGCATCGAGTTCGGCCACGGCGAGCCGGGCTTCAAGATTGCCAGGCAAAAGCGCTGGGTCCGAAGTGCCACAAATAACCGCAGCCTTTTTTACATACGCCGAAGCTTCGCCCAGGTCCTCGATCTTGTCGGAGGAGAGTGCGTCCAGCTGCCGCAAGCCCTGGAAGCTCACGTGCAAACCGATGGTGGGTGATGCCCACATAAAAGCCGATGCTGCAATAAGCCCTAAGAGACAAATCCGAAGGCGCATATCCGACACCGTGATCTCTCTGCGCGGAGTATACAGCGAAGCGTGCGAAGCGGAAAACGAGAATAATTCTGTAAACGCCTTTATAATCGACATTCTCCTGCAAAGGAGCAAGCAGAGATGCGAACCACTTTCGTTCTATCGATCCTCGTTTCACTTTCTGTGATTCTGATCGCAGCGGAGGCTTCCATTCCAGTCGTCCATCAAAACGCATTCTCCGTCGCCGGTATCGAAGTCCGCACCAGCAACGCCAAAGAAGCCTCGGGCGACGGCCTCATCGGCAGGCAGTGGCAGAAGTTTTTTCAGGATGGCGTGCTGGAGAAAATTCCCAACAAGCACGACGGCAATATCTATGCGGTTTACAGCGATTACGCCAGTGATCGCAACGGCGAATATTCGCTCACCATTGGCGCAAAGGTTGCTGACGGTTCGCCCGCGCCCGCTGGGCTTGTGGTCAAGACCGTACCTGCCGGCAAGTACGCAGTTGTCACCAGCGACAAAGGCCCAGTGGCCAAAGTCGTGACTGCGGCCTGGCAGCGGGTTTGGGATCTCGAGCAGAAAAAAGAACTCGGCGGGACGCGGGCCTACAAGGCCGATTTCGAGCTCTACGATCAGCGGGCAGCGAATCCGCAGGATGCTCAGGCGGATATTTATCTTGGCTTGAAATAGTTGTTCTTGATTGCTTTCTCCTCCTAAGCTTCTTTTGCCCCAACCCTTATAATCAAAGGACGATGAAGCAGGTGGTCCATGCCGCGTGTCCACACGATTGTCCCGATGCTTGCGGAGTTTTGATTACCGTGGAGGACGGGCGCGCCACGCGCATTCAGGGCGATCCGGAACATCCCATGACGCGCGGGTTCCTGTGCGCCAAGGTAGCGAAATATCTGGACCGTGTTTATTCGCCGGATCGCGTGCTGTATCCGATGCGGAGGATCGGGCCTAAGGGGCCAGTGGCTGAGTCGGCAGCCGCGGGCAGGAGTGCCCGCCCGACACATGCTTCTTTCATACCGGCGTCGTCCACGCAAGATTCCTCTGTATGGCGGCGCATTTCCTGGGATGAGGCGCTCGATGAAATCGGCTTTCGCTTTCGCACCATCTCGGCCGAATTTGGCAGCGAAGCGATCTTGCCTTACTCCTTTGGCGGCACCACCGGCACGCTGAATGGCGCGGCCATGGATCGCAGGTTTTTTCATCGGCTCGGGGCTTCGCAATTAGAGCGCACGATTTGTTCGGCGGCGGGTGAGGCTGGGCTGAAGTCAGTGCTCGGCGCCAAGCTGGGCACGGAACCGGAGCAGTTCGTGCATTCGCGCTTCATTCTTGTGTGGGCGTCGAACATTCATGCCAACAATGTTCACCTGTGGCCGTTCATTGTGGAGGCGCGGCGCAAGGGGGCGAAGCTGGTGGTGATCGATCCCTATCGCACGCGAACTGCGGCTTGCGCCGATTGGTTTTTGCCCATCAATCCCGGTACGGATGCGGCGCTGGCCATGGCTATGATGCACGTGATCATCGGCGAAGGCCTGCACGATGCCGACTACGTTGCCAAATACACGCTGGGTTTCGAGCAGTTGCGCGAGAAGGTAAAAGAATATTCTCCGGAGCGAGTTGCGCCCTGGACGGGTATTGCTGCCGAGGATATTCGCAAGCTGGCGCGCGAGTATGCGACGACCAAGCCCGCAATCATTCGCCTCAATTACGGAGTGCAGCGGTCCGAAGGCGGCGGCATGGCCACGCGTGCGGTTGTGATGCTTCCCTGCATCACCGGCTCATGGAAAGACGTTGGCGGCGGATTGCAGATGTCGACCAGCGACGCTTTCAATTTCGACGAGAGTGCTTTAAGGCACCCGGAGTTGATGCAGACCGCGCTGGGGCGCAAGGCGCGGGTCATCAACATGTCGCAGTTGGGAATGGTGTTGAACGGCGCGGTCGACCCTCCGGTGAAGGCGCTTTTTGTTTACAACAGCAATCCCGCGGCGGTGGCGCCGAATCACAATGCCGTCGTCCGCGGCCTGCTGCGGCCCGATCTGTTTACCGTCGTTCACGAGCAGTTCTTTACCGACACTTGCGATTACGCCGACATCGTTTTGCCCGCGACCACTTTTTTCGAGCACAAAGAATTGCAGAAGTCGTATGGACATTATTTCGTGCAAGTCTCGCAGCCCGCGATTGAGCCGCTGGGCGAGTGCCGCTCGAATGTCGAAATGTTTCGCGCTCTGGCCTTGCGCATGGGCTTTGACGAACCATGTTTCCGTGAGAGCGTGGATGAGATGATCGATGGGGCGCTGGATTCCGGCGATCCCTGGCTGCAAGGCATCGATCGCGAACGGCTGGAGCGGGAGCCGTGGGTGAGACTGAACTTCAGTGGCCTGAACCTCAGTGGCCAGTGTTCAGTGGACAGTGGCCAGACAAAACCTGACGAGCCTTTTCTTCCTTTTGCTCATGGCGGCTTTCACACGTCGTCGGGCAAGGCCGAGCTTTACAGCGAGGCGTTGAAGGCGCAGGGACTGGATCCGGTGGTGGCGTTCGAGCCTCCAGCGGAGTCGCGCAATGGAGCGCACAAGAACGGATTCCCGCTGGAGTTGCTGGCGCGCAAGTCCGACAATTTCTTGAACTCGAGTTTCTCCAACGTGCCCTCGGTCGCCGCCATGGAAGAGACGGGATTGCTTGAGATGCACGCGGTTGACGCCGAGGCGCGCGGCATCGCCGAAGGCGATCGGGTTCGCGTCTTCAACCACCGCGGAGAAGTGATTTTGAAGGCTCGAGTAGACGGCGCAGTTCAGCCCGGCGTGGTAGGAGCCAGGCTGAACTGGGCAAATCGCACGGCCGGCTTCCAGAGCATCAACTCTCTCACCTCAGAAAAACTTTCCGACATGGGCAACTCGGCCACGTTTTATTCCACGTTGGTTGAGGTGGAATTA
>Ga0302179_10002103_pt1 | contig 11708 bp, 10 predicted proteins | sample I_Palsa_E3_1_FD_198788 | JGI IMG/M metagenome (GOLD analysis project Ga0302179, IMG submission 198788) | Peat permafrost microbial communities from Stordalen Mire near Abisko, Sweden - I_Palsa_E3_1 | ecosystem: Environmental > Terrestrial > Soil > Palsa > Peat permafrost | place: Sweden...
AATTCAAAAAAGTCCTGAGAGCAAAATTATCAATTCTAAGAGAAGGCCGAATCCCATCGGACACAGAAGTAGCCCCTCTTCTCCTGGAAGGAAACATCTCAACAACTTCTTCGGGGATGGAAGTATCCGTTCCCCCAGAGGAGGAAGAGGTCCCTGAGGAGGATGAAGACCGCGAAGTAGAGGGAGAAAATGTTGAGGGGGACAAACTATTGGAGGCTCGAGTTGATTTGTTGATGCAGAATTTGTTGCAACAATCCGAGGCTCATCAAAGTACCCTTCCCACAAGTGAAAGGGTTGATTGATTGTAGTTGCTGCTGGACAGAATTCGAGTGGGGGACGAGAGAAGACGGGGAAAGGAGAAGCGGAATTTACAGATATATACGGAGATGACGACGAGGAGTAAGGTATTTTACTGGGGATATATATTACTGGCGTTCGGGGGTTATCTAGGAAAAAAATAATGAAAGGACGATTAAAATAGATTTCTAATTACAATTATCAAGACATAACCACCGTGTTCTCTTCAACTGTATTTCTAGTGATCTCGAGGTAGCAAAGAAGCTAGCAGGGTCTGAATACAAGGTGATTGAACCTCAACAGACGCACTTCTATCTATGATGACACTCCGGAGGACCCTACCCTGCCCTGTCCAAAGTGTCGCATCGTCGATCAATCAACAAACTTTCCTCGAACCTTTGTCTGCCTTAATGTAATGGACAAAGCCTACATCCGCAGCATCTACCGCCGCCTCTGGCGCGCCAGTCACATAGCAATCCAAAACCGTCCTGCGCCTCGCTACGCCGTCCGCGCCAAATTGCGCCACGCCTTCCGTACCGAGACCACAATCCCGTCGCCCGCCCAAGTCGCCAATACGGAGGCTTTTTTGAGGACTGCGGGACGCAGAAGGGGGGTTGAGAATGGTGTTGTTAAGGCTTTGTGTCATGTCCATTGGGATCGGATGTATAATAAAAGGTAATGGCCCTTGAGAGCGGGTATGTTGGAATGGGGCTAATGGTAGGCCGCCGAAGGAGGACCTGGGGAGTTTTCGGGAGTTTTATGGAGGGTATTTTCGGGTTGTAGAGATGTTAAATAAGACCGCTAACTTGTGTCTACGGTGAAGACTGTTGCGTGTCATTAACCAGATGGTTGGAGTGGGAGAGGCAGGGCACAGAGATAAGAACCTCTAACGGATATCAGTATTCGCAAGGATTTCCCATGGCTTCGGAGGACCAGAACACAGAACGTGGTACAATATTAATAGAGAACTACAATGCCTTTAATTATACTTCTAGAAAGGTCTCCTCTGAGCAGGAGGCAGCTGATTCTGCTTCGCACGAAATTCTCTCATTTGATCCTGAAACCACGGATGAATCAACAAATCCCTTGCAGTAGCCCTTTCCTCCGGCCGTAAACGTAACATCTTGTTCAACAAATCCATTCCCAACGGATCCACCTGAGGCAGCACTGCGCTGAGATTCATGGGAGCATAGATCGCGAAGTCCGGCTTCCACTCGCTGAACCGCGACACATCCGGCCACGTCGCCTCCGTGGGTGTTCCCATCAATCTGAATATGCGGATAAGTTGATCTTCATTCTGTTGGCCGGGGAATAGAGGACGTCCCGTGAACATCTCTGCCATGATACACCCAGCAGACCAGATATCGATCGAGGTGTCATACTGTCTTGACCCGAGTAAGACGTCCGGCGCCCGATACCATAGTGTGACCACCTCGTTTGAAAACGTGTTTACTGGAATTCCAAACGCTCTGGCGAGACCGAAATCGGCGAGTTTGAGTTCTCCACGTCGGTTGATGAGAAGATTCTGAGGTTTCAAATCACGATGGAGGACATGTCGCTCGTGACAAAATGCGACACCTCGCAAAAGTTGGAACATGAATGATTTGATTTTTTCGGGGGGAAGCGGACTGCCGTATGTATCCATGTACTTCTTAAGATCTTTGTCCATGTATTCGAAGACGAGCATGAGCTTGTTTTCCGAGTGGATGACATCGTGCAGCCCGACGATATTGTCGTGTTTGAGTTCCTTCATAAGGGATATTTCACGTATCGCGGTGGACGGCGTTCCTTCTTCTGAGTCGAGGTGGATCTCCTTGAGCGCCACTGTGTTGCCTGTATGTCGTTCCTTGCCCTTGAAGACGGTGGCATAAGTGCTATGGTCAGCTTGCTAGCACGGTGAGACATACCCTTCTCCCAGCTTCTCCAGCTGCTGATAGTTCATGGCTCACGTCTCAGGCGAAGCAAGTGTGAGGATGGAGCGCTGGCGATGATCCGCTTCAATGGCCTGTCTCGCAGGATTATTTGGCAAGCTGCAGAAGACAAGGCAGCAGAGGTCGGCGCAGGTGCGGTGATGGCGGGCGGGCGCGCTTAATAGTGCTATATCGACTCATAAAGCGCCGCCCCTTGCGAGACCACCACAATTTAGGGCAAGCTTTTCTCTCAAGCCCGGATTGCATCACCCGAACTTTTTTGTGGGAGGCCATCGTCTGATTTCTCATCCCACGGGCCACATATTATTTAGCCTTAGAAATCAGGCCTGGTCCCTCGTCTCCCTCCGTTCACCCCTGCCTCCATTCACTATCTACAATATGGCAACCGCCCCGTCAGTACAGGAGATCACGTCTGTCGAACAGTTCCAACACTTCCTTAAATCAGCCGGCCCAACGCAGGTAGTTGCGCTCAACTTTTGGGCCCCATGGGCTGCGCCTTGTCAACAAATGAATCAAGTCTTCGCCGAGCTATCTCAGCAATACCCCTCCGTTGCATTCGCCCAGGTAATATCCAACTCTATAAGCACAGCGCTAATATCAGATTGAGGCAGAACAGCTTGCTGATGTTGCCGAGACTTTCGAAGTAACTGCCGTGCCCTTCTTTGTCTTGGTCAAGAACTCGAAGATCCTAACTCGCATCTCTGGCGCCAATCCCCCTTCCCTCACGACAGCACTGCAATTGCATACATCAACGTCAGCATTGCCTCCTGCCCAGGAAACGACTGCACCTGCACCTGCGCCGCCTAGCACCGCATCCTCCGCTGCCACCGCCGCACCAGCTGAAGATCTGAACGAGCGACTTGCGAAATTAGTCAAGGCCGCACCGGTAATGTTATTCATGAAGGGGACACCGTCAGCGCCGCAATGTGGGTTCTCAAAGACGTTGGTGGGTATTCTACGGGAGAAGAACGTGCGATACGGATTCTTCAACATACTTGCCGACGAGGACGTTCGACAAGGTCTCAAGACTTTCTCAGATTGGCCAACGTAGTCTCTGGCGATATAATTGCTAATTCTAGCTTCCCGCAATTGTACATTGATGGAGAATTGGTGGGCGGACTCGATATTGTCAAGGAAATGGTCGATAATGGCGAATTTGATGAGCTTGTGCAGGCAAATGGTCAGGCAGCTGAATCGGCTTAGTTGCGGCGTAACTTGCGGCGTAACTTCATTGTTTTGAGCGGGTATCTGTTTAGTTGGGATATATCTCGTAATCCATGTTATCTCCATGTATTCTTATCCAAGTCTCCTTTCAAACGTGTGAACATTCACCCGCATTCATTTCAATATAAATTAATTATACTGATACCCTAATCTATAAATACTTGAAAAAGAAAACCAACGCTAAAGGATTACGCCGTCATCCCATGGTTCACCCGTCCCTAAACTAAACAAGAAGAAAGAACGCACTTTTCCTAAAACTACTCTCTAACATCTGCCTTGGACCGAATGTGACTGCCATTGATATTGATACTGTGGCTGAGGCAGGTAGTCCGATATCTGAGGAGGTGGTGGGAAGTCTGCATCTTCTGTCTTAACGTAACTCTGTTGCTGTAACTGATGATGACGGAACGTAAATTCTGGAGTGACCGGCGTAATAGGAGATTCTGTCTCATCATCGCCATCTTCGGCGGAACTCCAGGTGTTCGTTGTACTTACGCTGAATCGCGGTTTTTTGCCAGCTCTGTTCCGGCGATGAATCTCCTTCCTCTTCTCTGGTGAGCGGTGCGTGCCGTGGAGCTTGTAGTAGAGGCCGCATGGGTTACATAGCGGAGATTGACCATCTGGACCCTTGCGCCAAAGCACAGTGTTGTTTGTTCCGCAATTGGCGCAAGTGACGTTGCGGTTGGCGGTAATGGGACCCGAACGGAACGGGAGGGATACATGTGAATCGCCTGCTTTACGAGATTTCTTGGTTCGAACAACTCGGCTTTCACCCTCCAGAGCGCGGAAATGACCATTAGATTTGTAGTATAATCCACATGCGTTGCTATCGTCAGTATGCGGGTTAAAAGGGAAACGTACCAATGATATGCGTTCTCTTTATTAGGGACCTTGCGCCAAAGTGGAGTTTTCTCTACCCCACAGTGATCACATTTGATACCTTTATCCTGTTTCGTGATTCGACTGGGCTTCTTGGTGAGCGGCGGAGACAGCGGTAACTCGCTCATAGTGTCTTCCGAGGAGGTAGTATAGGAGCTGCTGAAAGCGGGGAGCGAATGTTGGAAAGGACGAGCTCCGCCTGTGATACTGCGCTCGAAGACGGACCCACTGATATCGCGTTCATACTGTGGGAAGCGAGGGAACGTCGGAACGCTGTCTAGTTGAGGCGAAGCGGGCATTTCAATAGACCTATGCACAGGATCTGTTTTGAACTCGAAAGGAGGATATGCCATTTCGCCGAAAGAGTCGAAGGGGTTTACAAACAAAGTTGGTTCGGATTTGGTCTCAAGGTATGGGGACGTGGTGAACAAAGATCCGTTGATGTCAAAAAGCGTTGTTGCGCTATTGTTTGGAATAAAGGCGCCGAGAAAGGGGTCTGCGGTTTCTGCTGTGAGCGGCGTAATTGCTGTGTACGTCAAAGACGATGCAGAGGACTGAGCGTCTTCGAAACTAAACTGTGTCGTTGGAGAGGACAGAGATGAAGTCGGAGAGTCAGCGGTGTAATATTGTGGCATAAATGTTAGGTCTGAGCTCAGATCCGTGGCAGTATTGTCATTGACGAAGGAAGCGAGGAAGCTGTCGCGATCCAAGAAGCGGGTTGGGGTAGAGAATATAAACGTTGCGGGGGCGGATGAGCCCGGCGATTCGGCCTTCATAGTGGCTGGAAGTGTTCCGTGGGGGTTATACTCTAATTCCTTGCGTATGGGAATGCTGGAATAGAAGTACGTGCGTGCGTAATAGCGGGCTGGAAAGTTGAAACGAGGTTCGTGCACAAGGCGCGCTTGTTCCGAAAATAGTCAAGCTTGATCTGTCGTTAAAGAGTCACAGAGTCGAACTGGAGAGTGTCCGAAGCCTGTGAGATTCGTCTCGTCAATCGACGTCGTTTCCGACGTGGCCACTGCCTGTACCGTAGAAACTACCCCACGAGCGATCAGCAACTGCGGTGTTCCGCGCACAGCGGGAGAGGACAATCAAAGGAAAATGTAAATGACGGGGGGGATGGAGGCTGGCTGCTGGGAGCAACTGCACACGGGGCCACTTACAATGCCATTTGTTGATGCGCTGATTAAGTTGCTGGGGAGAATTGGGGGCGGCGGGTGTTTCTTGTCCGGGGATTGCGTGTCCTCTTTGAGTCAATCGAGTGACCCCGGGAGAGTGAAATGAATTCGACGGCGCAGCAGCGGCGGCGGATGTATTTCGCGGACAAACAGAAACGGGATCGTCTCTGAGGGCTGGCCTTAGGTCTGTAACCAACGAGATTAAGGCTCAGCTGCACGCAATTTGCTTATTGTATTGTATGTAGTTCGGACCTTGGCACACAGAGCACCTTATTCGGCGGTTTTTTGTTGGGTCGTCGGTTGGTTGTTTACTAAAGTCAAATGGATGGATGAAGCCGGTGACTCGTAGGCAGAAATTCCGTCTTCTTTTCGTGGGGGCGGATCAAGAGTGGGATATTGCAATTCAGACCTAACAAAGGACACTAAACCTTAACGCCCTCGGATCCCCTACATCCAGCCCGCTCCTCTAGACGAAACCTTCTTTTGCGTCGCGAACGTGGCTGGCCCATGGCGCTTCCCACACCGCTGCGCGGAACACCACTCCGTCCTTTGCCAGCAACCTTCTTTATATTTCTGATCAGAAAATGCGCATAATCGTCCTATTGTTGACTGCATCAATGCATATGCATCTGTCCCGCATAGCGAAACCGGAACGTTTCAAGACCCAGCTCCACGGTAAGCGCGGTGCCGGTAACTATTGCTCCTGCAACCCGATCCAGCCCCGGACCTTGTCTGACGCCATCTCGTGGCGGGACCCAAACTCTAAATCTCTTGTCTGCGGCACTCTTACGCAACACGGAACCCAAATCTCTTTCGCAAGTTGGCAACTTTGAAACTTTAAGTTTGCTCTCACGGCCTGTGCGTGCATTGATTAAGTGGCACAAGCTCTGCTTCGGCACTGCATCAAATCCAGGGCAATGGATCGCTGACCGAGTGGGTCTGCTAAAGTCAAAGCCGAGGGTCTCGGACAGGAGATAATGCAGAACGGAACAGGAAACGGGAGCTTGTGGAAGCCCGGCGCTGCATGCTGCGGTGTAAGGGATATGCATCTGCTCACCCGAACCCTGAACAGCCCGGAAAGAGCTCACAGCTTTGGCCTAATTAGCTGTGTCAATTGAACGCGCATACAAATGCCATTTTGCGCCCTTCCGATCCCTGCCGGAGAAGCGGAGCAAGGCGCCATGCTGTGCGACGTAAAGCCGCATTTGAACCTTCCTATCAGCGCGAACACGGACGCCACCTCATCCCACGATCTGCACTGGTCCTGAGAATGGGTTCTCTGGCTCTTATACTATGCCGCACCAATATATGCGTTCTTGTTCATTGTACCAACAAAAATATGAATGTATCATCTACCATATCCACCATGAAGTATTTTGCCTGACAGCTTGGTTTATATGTTTCAGAACTATCGACAGGTGACATTTGCCCCATCAAAATTGGGACCGTGCAGAATTCCGGAGTTGCGGTTGTGGTCACCTGGTCCTATTTCTTTATTAGCGGCCCGTGCACTTATTATAGCTGCAGAAATTCCTCAACGAAATTCTAATAGTCCAGATATGGTAACCATTTCCTTATCCATAGAAACAAGCCGTAAGATACCGCACGATGATCATTTCAAGTCGTTCCCTGAGCTGGCAAGGCTTCCCAAACCCTTTTCCTGCCCGTGTTTAGCTTTGCAAGGGCCAAAGATAAGCGACATTCCGCACAAGGCAAATGGATTCACCGGCCATCTTTTGAGCCGAAATGGGGGTTGGGGGGGATTTGCAGCTGCATGCAGGCTCCAACTTCCCGTCTGTCCCGAGACTGGTCATCACGAGTCATCAAGTCACAAGAACCTTGCATATTCTTCTGGTTCAACAAACTTGATTATGAATTACGTGCTTGGTGTCTGTCGCCCGGCGGCCTGAGCGCGGCCTGGCCGATTCTCTTGGAACCAACGGGGTGTCCAGGCCAGAAAGGTAGATTCTCTAACTCTTGTGTCTATCTCTCCTGTAATCTCATGTATCATTGAATAACTATGAACTATGAAGCGATTGTCTCTATCGTGTCTTTGGGACTCTCAGTATTCTCCTGGGCCTTTGTATTCCTGCGAAGAGAGCGACGGGACAGTTATCCGCAGCCTCAGAGATGCAACTAAACCCCACAGCGGTGATGACCTATCCCACAGCGGGTTCCGCCGTAGCGACAGGGCGCATTAGAACTTCGATCTGATGTAGGTCGACCACTTATGTAGAATCTTTGAGCATGGCACGAATGAATGATTTCGGATTGAATAGCCATAATGACGACCGAACGAGTTGTAGTGTATAGCGAGAGGGGTAACCGTTTTTCTCTTAGCGTTTAATCTCGCAACATGATGTATCTTTGCTCAGTATCCGGAGTTCGACATAGGAAATGTGATGCCGCAGCCGTGCCCGATATCGATGGCACTGTTGCTCATAACCTCTGGCTAAGTTTTACTTCCCAAAGCCTGAGACATTGCCGGCCGGATAGCTACTGCTCCATACCTCTAGATATCAGATGAGAGAGGTGTAGGTAGTATACAGTAAGAGGCCAACGTATTCGGCTTGATTCGTGGCACGTCTCGTGTCCAGATCCGCAAAATGTGGAGAGCCGGTGATACTCGTGAAATGCCTATCCGTATTGGAAAAGTACACCTTTTCTGATTTGCGTCTGACTTGAAGTTATAAGTCCATATGACGACAGATCACGGCTCTCACCCTTTGCCGTGCATTTCTCTTGACACAGTGGCATATAAGGCTGTAGTTGTCGGAAGGCATTGCTGGTGGCAAAGGGGTGCCCTGTCCCAACCCGAATAGTCGTGTGTCTCGCTCTGACCGGCAAGAGGCCTCGGTACAATGACTAGAACGAGAAACATCTCCAGATGAGGAAGAAGGTTTGGCTCCATCCAAGTTTTCCCGCCTTTGCAACCAGAAGCACACGCCATCGTCTGAGCTAATATAGAAATTATCAGGAAAACTCGGACTGGGTGACCCAATTTCTTTAGTCCAACTCAGCTTATGACATCAAATTTTACCCAAAGCTCCCATTCGTTGTCTCGTTTGTATTGGATTCCGGTACCGGAGTTGCATCTTCTCTTGGCAAACGATATAATGTTGCATGCAATTGCCATATGTTTTCTGTGGAGAAACTGCGCGACAAGTTTCAACATGGTCGACCAGGCTCTGTGCAACATGGCGGCACATCGGAGTGTCTCGATAGCAAGCCACGTCCCGTCCAAGGAGTTCTGTCGAGTCTGGTAGCCCGTATACTGCTCTAGTTGATTGTAGAGTCCTGAGGTTCAACTCGGAACAGAAAATCATGAAGCAAATGCGACGGTGCTGGACATAGCCGCACAGTCGAATTATTCAATGCTTCGTACAATTGCAACTATCCGGTCAAGAACGAACCTTAGTTCTTGGACCAGAGCGGCAACGAAACAGCGAAGACAGACTAGCCGACTCTATACATGCACAAGCGCGCACAAGAAAGCCCAAGGATTCTGTCGTTAGATGAGGACACCTCCCCAAGCGCGCCTTGCTCGACCCCTAACGAACCTCAATATACAGGCGTAAACGCATAGAAAGTGAGTCAAACGCATAGAAAAGGGACTCTCTTCCTATGTCTCCGACAATCGGACTTCTATACATTGGCCCAGTGAGGTTTATTATCACACAAGGCCTCAGATCATACCCGCGTCTCCGATTTATGTATATCCCATCGTTCCTCCGAAGTTTAATGTCGTAGTACCAGAAGTTCAGCAAAGCGTTCGGAGCGGACGGCTTAGAGTCGCCATAGCGTTGCTGCAAGATCTTCAAAAGAACGTTCAAGTCGGCCGAGGCCCAGGTCGGCCACACGGGGACGATGAACTCGCCGAATGGGCCCGATACATCGTCTGCCAAAGCTAGCGCCGCTTTGAGATAGCAGAAGCACAGAGAAGTTCGGTCCTCGATCGATAGTACAGATCTATCTCGTCGCTTTGGTATTGCCTAAAAGAAACCTCCTAGCACGTGTTCACACGCGTCGAGTTGCTGCGCGCCCCCACCTAGCACTGCTAACGGGCTGCGGCGCCGTACCAAGGTGAAGAGGAGCAATGGCGCCTGTGGCGGGGGTTTCTGCACAAATGATAGCGTCGAAGTATTCTCTGATGGCGTCAGAGTGAAAAATGGGGGCGCATTCGGTGCCGCGGAAGGGGAAAAATTCATCGGTTCCCCAACGGTAGCAGTGTCATTCGGATGAGATAGATAAGGACCCGGCCCCCATTATAAATAGAATCTTGATAGCGAAGAATCGTGATACTTTGAAACCTCGTAAGACCAAGCCGCCGTTCTACCGTGATTTCGCCGTCCGACTAGCTCTGCTCGGGGAAATCGGATTATGCAAGGACATTGTTCGCTGGAAATTTCTCCAGCTGCCAGAATGGAGTTCTGATGTCTGCATGCATTACAACTCCTGATAGACCCAAGAGCCGAGGAAGTGCATACTTCGAACGAGATGATGGAAATGATTAAAAAGTGGTCGCAGAGGCGGTGATGTGCACGGGCGCCGCGGAATGGCCGCCCCCCGGGCCCCGCTGCTGGCGATCCTTAGTTGACAACTTCCATTGACATCAAAGGGATTCTCCGAGATAAGGGCCATATTTCACGGACGACTTCTTATTCTTTCTCGACACCGTGGGCTCTCTTATATGCCTCTCTACGCTTTGATTTGGCTGCTTTGGGGAGTGAGGCTAAAAAACGGTGCGTTGACTACCCTTCAACGGAACAGTATGGTAGGCAATAATTGTGTTACGAATACGTTTATGATAACATCGATTGGGCTCTAACTATAGATCTCTGATAGACGAGTTGCACCGCGGTTAAAACCAATGGGAGAGAGTCCCGTTTATTGCAGCATATGTTGAACGATCAGTAAGCTTTTCATGGCGCTCGATTATCTGAACTTCGGATTACTTATTCGATCGGACTACTTACTCGATCACCCTTTACGTTTGGGTGAAATTTTACAATGGAATCGAAACGTCTAATAAATAAAACACGGGTCCGATAACGTATCTCTTTACACCGGGACACGGAGCGCCCATCTGGGCCATGTGGAAATGTCCTTCTTGCAGGTTAGATGCGATACCACCTGTCAAAGATCGACACAACAACGTCCGTGCGCAGTGAGGATCCGATATTCAGTACACCGCAAGTCACCTATTACGGTAAAACCTAGAAGGGAATTTATGGATCCGGAAGGCACTTCTCGGAATCCATGGAAAGGTGAGATGTGAATGAACGTGCGTGCGCTTTTCGGGCAATCCGTATTACCGAGAGACGAACGCCGATCATCGCGAAACTGCGTAGAGCAGTTGAGATACAACAACTTCACGGAACATCTTAACCAACAAGCAAAAGGTGTATTCTTCTACTAAGACGAAAAAAAATGAGCAAAGCAACAACAAATGCACAAACGCATCTACGGAATATAAACCGCCAAAGCAAGAGGACGAACAGATAACTTAGATCCTCCTATTCCGATTCTTCCAGTGTTGTTTCTCATCCTCAGAGATCGTCCGCATCTTAGATTCCTCCCCGTAATCCCTCGTCATACTAAAGAGCCCCATAACTTCCATATCATTGTCCAATTTGTTGTCGTCATCACTTAAAGTCCACAATAAATCGTCCCAATCGTCTTTTAAACCGCGATCCTCTTCCTCTAGCATCTGTCTCTCTAATTCAGCAAATGACACACTAGTATCATTGGTTTGGGTGGTTTGAATAGTGGGATGTTCGTAAACGACGCCTAGACTCTGAGAATGACCAGGACGACTTCTTGTTCTGCGGCGGTTGTAGCTTCGTCTATTGCGATGAGAAGAATTATTTCGAATATTTTGGATTTGCGAGGTTAATCGTGGAGTATCTGGAGCGTAACGAGTAGTAGGTCTAGCTCTGTGTTAGCGCTTCGAGTGTATGCTCATACCGGTTTCTGTAATTCGCACCTTCCCTAATCAAAGGCACACGTTCTCCCAAACCTATCACACCAAGTTTCCCCGCCTTAAATCCTCCCTCTTCAGAAGGCCTTTCCCTTATATAGTACTCCGGAGCATAGGTATGTGTTGTCTCATCGTAAATCGGTTGTGCACTTGTCCAAACTTGTTTCCTGTTTGGATCGGGTTTCGGTCCAGTGACATATCTGACCTGATCGCCCTCCA
>Ga0302179_10002105_pt1 | contig 11705 bp, 16 predicted proteins | sample I_Palsa_E3_1_FD_198788 | JGI IMG/M metagenome (GOLD analysis project Ga0302179, IMG submission 198788) | Peat permafrost microbial communities from Stordalen Mire near Abisko, Sweden - I_Palsa_E3_1 | ecosystem: Environmental > Terrestrial > Soil > Palsa > Peat permafrost | place: Sweden...
GCCGGGCCAGTCGTGGCGGTACAGGCACGCCAGCCACGCTACGGCGGTGTAGGCGGCGATGCCGACGGCGCTATGCGTCCCATGACGGTGCCCTCCGGAGACAGTCCGGATGCACCACGCGAGGCACCACGTCACGAACCCGAACGAGCGGGCCTCCGTGGAGCCGCAGCCGTCAAGGTCCGGCGCGAGCGCGTAGGCGGCGGTGAGGCCCGTCAGCAGCAGGAGCGGGGCGGGGTGCTCATGCAGGACAAGGGAACTGACCGCAAGGCCGGTCACTATTCCAGAAATCGCGTGTGTATGCCCTAGACACATGCGGGACTTACCTCCCGTCCCCGGCGGCCTGCGCGGTGAGCGCGGGGCCTTCCTCGACCTCACGGATACGGTCGGCGCCCCACTGGCGGGACTTGCCGAACTTGTCCCCGAGAGCGCGCTGAGAGAGCGACTGCCCCTGCCGCACAGACTTGCGGTACTCGGCGCGGCCCCGCTCGGCGTCCGGGCTCTTGACGGGCGGCTTGGGACGAGAGGCCGCCGGCTTCCCTGATGCCGCGTAATCCGGCTCCCCGCCCGGCGCCGCCGGCATCTCCGGCTGGCTTGCGGTCACCGCGGCCGGCGGCGTAGCCGCTGGCATCAGGACAGCGGCATCCGCTGGCGTCCCGGCATCCTTAGGCGCGGCTTCCCCGGCATCCGCGGCGGTATCCGATGCCGGCATCCCGGCGGCATCTTCGCCCGCACGCAGCAGGTGGGTCAGGGCCGCGCCGAAGCCGAGGGTCGCCACCGGCATGCATGCCACGGCGACGACGACAGGCCAGGGCGCGCGGGTGGCGTGAGCTGCGGCGAGCAGGTGATAGACGACCTGGCCGCACATGCCGAGAGCCAGCGACCCGATGGCGGACCGCTGCGCGAACGCCCGCGCCCGCTCCGGGGTGCCCGGTATAAGCCACGCGCCGAGAGCGTACGCACCGTATGCCTCGACGCCGACCGGGAGCGTGATGGCGGTGTTGACGGAGAAGCCATGCCCGATGCCGGGAAGCAGGTTGACGACGCCGAAGCCGCACATGCCGCCGAGCGCCACCCAGCCACTCCAGACTGCCACGGCGGCCGGGGATGCGATGAGCAGAAGAGGCCACGGGAAAGTCCGCGGCCCGGACTCTGTGGCATGCCGGCTGAAGCGTCTGTGCGTCGTCATGGATGCCATCGTGATACCGCCCGGTGCTCGTTTCCGGTAGTTTGCGTCCGTGTCGTTACTGGTGGGGCTGGGGTTAAAAGATGTCCCGCCGACCGCGCTCCCGTGCAGCCGGCGGGGACGGGACTACGCGCCGGCGAACTCAGCCTCAAGCGCCTGCCGCTGGTTGGCGCCCAGCCCTTTGACCCGCCGGGTGTCCGCGATGCCGAGCCGGGTCATGATCTGCCGGGCCCGGACCTTCCCGACACCCGGCATCGACTCCAGCAGGGCCGTCACCTTGAGCTTGCCGATGACCTCGTTTGTCTTGCCCTGCTTGATCACGGCCGGGAGGGTAGTGGTCCCGTGCTTCAGGCCGATCTTCAGCTCGGAGCGTTCCTTGCGGGCGAGGGCGGCCTTGGCCAGGGCGGCGATGCGATCTTCGGGGGTCAGAAGGGGGGGTACTCGCATTGTGTCTCCTTGGTTGTGCGGGCGGGTGCCCGCGGTTCTCCCTGGCCGGAGCCGGGGAAGTCTTTAGTCGCGGAACCGCTTGCCTATCGACAGGTAGGTCCCGAACGGTCGCTTCACTGCGCTCTCGTCGCCCATTCGGCAACCACCTCCGGGTGTACGGTCCTAGCCCAGGACAGGAACGCCATCGCTAGTTGGTACTCCCGGTTGGCGGTTTGCTCGGCGGCGGTCGCCCAGCGGACATTGCCGGGTTCGTAGTTACCGTCGTTGTCAGGCCAGCGGTCAAGGCTGTACAACTGACCCGGCTTCGGGCCGATCTCGCGCTCCAGGTCAGCGACGAATATCCGGACATCGTGCCAGGACTCATGGACGAGGATTCCCCGGCCGCCATACCGGCGATACTTCGGGTTCTTCGGCGAGTAGCAGCGGCGCATCATCGTGGACCACGTGTTATAGAGCGGGTGTCCGCTCATGCCGTGCTGTACGTTCTTGCTTCGCCGCTCCATCTCGCGGCGCAGGCAGCCGCAGGACAGCACGCTGATCTTCCCGTCCCTATGCTCGATCAGGTGCGATATGCGCGTTTCGTAGATGTTGCCGCAGTCGCAGCGAAGCCTCGCACCGCGAAGGTCGGACTCTGCGCCCTCCGTGACTCGCACATCTGGATCGATCACGACCCCGCGCCCGATTCGCTGACCGACCTCGACATGGTTCCTGGTGTTGGCGAGTCCTTGCGCCCGTGAACGTTCGCGGTTGAGGCAGCCGCACGACATTGTGTTGATCCGGCCGTTCTTGTCCGCTACCAGGTGCGATATGCGCGTTTCGTAGATGTTGCCGCAGTCGCAGCGAAGCCTCGCACCGGGTCGGCGCTCGCTGCCGTGCTTCACCATGACGGGCGCCTCCATGACGGTCCCGCGGCCTATGTGCATTCCGGGCACTATCTGGGTCATCCAGGTCACAACCTCTTGCTTATCCGTGTGTGAAAGGGTCCTCTACAGGATACCCACACATTCAGTCCCAGACGGCGATTCCGCCGGTAGTGGTGGTGGTGGAACACCAGGTAGAGGACGGCGGCAATGACGATTGCGGCGATCATGATTAATGCCCCTTGGTTGACGTGATGGTCTCGATAAAGTCCGCGAACTCGATGGCGTCATACGCCGCCTCCGTGCCGCGCATGCCCCTGACCTCTGGGATGGGGATGCCAGCCTTCTTGGCGCGGGACTTCGCGGTCCGGAACGCGATGCCGGGCTTAGTCCAGGTGCGCGGGAGCATCCCTGCTTCCTCTGCCTGCCGGACGGTGATCCAGTTCCGGACAGGCCCAGCGCCCTCCGGTGCCGGGGCGATCTCCCCGGCAGGCGGCTGTGACGCGTTACGCAGCAGGTCGGGCGCCTCGGCCGACCCGGCGGCGGGAACGTCGGGGCCGTCGAACTCAGTCAAGCGCCGCAGCTTCGCGGGGACGCACCCGTTACCCGTTGCGGCCAGCTCGCGGGCCTCCGCGTGGGTGAAGAACGCGATCTGCGTCTCGTGCAAGTCGCCGCCCTTGACGTTGACCTGCATCCGGCCGCGGATCTTTGACGGCGCCGGCATCGGAGTCTGCTTGCCGACGAGCATGTCCCACGTCGCGGCGTCGTAGCCGGCGAGGATCCGGGTGCCCATGTTCATCCGCACGTCACCGGACCCGGCGGTGGCCTTTGCGGACAGTCGCTGGGAGACGAACAGCAGGTGGACCTTCAGTTCCCGGCCGATGTAGCTCGCGTTCTCCATCGCCCGGATCGCGGGGGACATCGACGGCAGGTTCTCCCGCATGTCCTTCGGTCGCGCCTTGTCCTCGGACAGCAGCTCAGCCCAGTACGTGCGGAGCCGGTTCATCATCAGGTTGAGTTCCTCGAGCACGATCATCATCCGCGGGCCGGGACTGCCGGTCAGGCCGCCGTGGATGTCGGTGTGGCCGCGGATGAACTGCGCCCGGCGGTTCAGCTCCGCGTCGAGCCACACGAGGAAGTCGTGGATCTTGGCGATGTCATCGCAGTACGCGACGTTGTGCAGGCCGCGGGCCCACGGGTGGGAGACCAGCTTGTTGTCCAGAATCGCGGCGATACCGCCGCGGAGCAGCACCTGCGGGAGGATGCACCGGACCACTACCGAGTTGTGAGTGGCGATGCAGGTCTCGCCGACGAGGAACAGGTGACTCCGGCTGTCGACCGCGATGCACCGGACCGGAACGCTGGGAACGGCCCGTACGGCGGTGATGTAGCGGCGCGAGGCAGTCGCGCGGGCGGTCGTTATCTGACGCGATGCTTTGCGGGCGAGCCGGAACACCCTGTCTGCAGGGGTAAACCTCACGCGCCACTTAAACCCGCAATCTTTGCCGTAGAGCCGCGCCGTCTCCCGGACGATGCCGACCTTGTAGCCCAGTCCGGCGACGAGATGGAGCACGTCATAAGCGAGACGCTCGCGCGTAGACACGAACTCCACCTGACCGAGAGCGCTGCAGGTCCCATCGGTATCGAGCAGCCCGGCCAGGAGTGCGCGCCGTTGATCTTCGGATGCGCGCAGGTAGGAGACAGGGATGTGCTTGTCCGCGCGCTTGTTGGCGCCATCGGGGAACAGGCCGAGCGTGCGCAGGCTTGTTGCCAGGCCAGGCACGCAGTAGCTGGCGTGCCGCTCTTTGACCGAAGATGGAACCGGCCTAGTCGCAGCGCCCTCAGCTTCAATCTCGGCCAGAATCTCCGGGTCGGCCGTCGTAATCTGCCCGCGCCAGCTACTGCCATCGCCGAGCCACGCTCCGAGGGTGTAGGGCGAAACCGGGAGCTCCGCCCTGAGGCACTGCAAGGCGGCGGCAACAGAGACAGCATGGTTGGCGTGCGGCCCTAGGTTGAGGGTCGCCTTAATCTGTTCGGTGGTGACGACCTTCGGAGTGCTCTTCGACGGCTTCACCAGGCCGACCTTGATCGCATTGTGGAGCGCGCGGCGGTAGGCGAGGGTGTGAGTCAGCCACTGATGCTCAGCGTCAGCGGTGATCACGGTTCCGTCGCTGAACTCAACCTCGTAACAGGGGCGATCGTAACGAACGGCCCAGGCGCGGGTCACGCGACAGGGTTTGCCGGTCTCGTCAAAAACCCAGTCGCCAGCCTTGAGCTCACCCATGGTCGCCCAGCCGGACGGCGTAGGAACCGGCGTGTCCAAAGCCAGGGCTTTCCCTTTACCTGAGTCCGCTGACAGCGCGAGGTGGGGAGAGTCGTTCTGCAGGCTGACCTGGGTAACCCTGGACTCCTGGCCGATGCCGAGGATCAGGTCGTTCACCCCGGCCGTGCGGATCTCCTCGATGATGCCGGGGACGGTGACGTTCCCGTTCGGGTCGGTCTCGCCGCTCAGGGTCACGTGGGCAGGGCACGGCACCGGAAGCGTCAGGTGCAGTTTCATCGACGGGCCCGTGAGTTGCCACGTCTTCCGGGCGCCGCTCATCCCCAGGGTCGACGCCGCAGCGGACGCGATCTCGTCCCGCTCCTGCGGTTTCGGCAGCGGGGCGCCCTGCGGCCAGGTCAGGACGGCGTAGCTGCGGTCCTTCGGGACCTCCAGCCACGACTCAGGCTTGTTGGCGACCGGAATGCCCGCCTTGGTTGCCAGCCGGACGTGCAGCGGCCGGACGTAGTTCCGGCGGTGCCCCCAGGACTGGAGCCGCCCCCATCCCCGCACGCCGCCGTACACGCCCCCCGCGCCGCCCGTGACAGCCAGGTATGCCAGCGTCCGCGACGGCTGAAACAGCAGGCCAGCGCCCGTTACAGTCGCCCCGAGGGTGTACCCGGTGCGCCATGCGGCGTGCTGCCAGCGCGGCAGGAAGTAGCGGCGGTGCGCGTGACCCGTCGGCGTCAGCGCCTTCCGGCCGGGACGAAACCAGCCCCTGTCCGAGATTGCACGGCCATGCCAAGCCTCGCCGGAAAACCAGCGGTAGGCCAGGGCGTGCGGGCCGTGCCGCCGGACCCGGCCGTCGAGGTGGCCGGCCACGCCGTAGACGGCGAACACCACGACGAGGCAGAAGGCCAGGAGCAGGACAGACATCAGGAGGATTGCCTTCCTGAGACAGGACATGAAACTGGTTGAACAGGAGTGAAATGAGAGAGAGAAGTTGAGTCGGCAGGGTGAGTTCCTGTGGTTGAAAATCCGTTACCGGTAACGGATTTCGTTACCGGTGGCGCGTGATCTGCGCTGCTGGGGAAACAACCCTTTTCGTAACGGGAATGTCCGTTACGTCCCGGTTTGACAAGTGAACGGTAACGGGTGGCCAGCAGAGCCGTTACAGCCCCGCACGCTGCGGCGATCCTCGACCACGGAGACAGGGGCCGCGCCGCCTTTTCCGCTGCCCGGACGGCTGCGGCGGCCTGCTCCCGTTCCCTGCGGTGCCGCTCCCTGTCGTCCCGGTTCTGGATCTTCGTCCCCCAGTAGAGACCGCGCAGGTGGCAGTCCGCGCGGACCCCGTAGCGATGGCACGCCTCGTAACCCGGCCCCGGCTTCAGACCCCGGTGAGCCTCGAGGACAGCCACGGCCACGTGCACCCGGCGGCGGCGCTTCCCGTCCAGCAGGACCCCGTACGAGTAGTCCTTGCCGTTCGGGAGCAGCGGCAGCATCTGGCCGAGCCGCAGCATGCCATTCGCGTCGATCCGGTCGACGCTGCGCATCCGCCCGCAGGTGCTCGCCTCATGCGGCCACCCGGGGATCAGCTTCCAGGTCTCATCGGGGCAGCACCCGACGTCGGCGGGGGCCAGATCGAGGATGCTAAGCGCGCTCAACGGCCCTCCCTGTCTTGATCCGGCGCTCGAGCACGCGGCTCGCACGTGCCTTGACCCACGCCATCCCGGCGGTCCCGCGGCGGTCTACAGCGACCGCGGAGGCGACCGTCAGGGCGAAGGCGGCGAGAGCGAGCAGGAACGGGACGGCGGCCAGGATCAGGACGATGCCTGCCGCCCAGCCGACGATCACGATCACCTTCGCCACATCGCGGGTCTTCATGGTTGCTTCTCCAGTCAGTGAGTCAGGCTGGTCCTCAGACGCGGGCGCGGGGCGCGCGTCTGACACGCGGCGGACGGGCGGGGCGCAGGGGCCGCACGGAAGGGGCCTGCACCCGCGCGGGACCGGGACGCAGGGGGGCCGGGATCGTGCTGCGGACACGGCCGGGATGCCCGCGGCGGGTAATGAACCGGCGGTTGCGGTGGCGGGGAAACTGCACGGCGAGGCGGAGACGCCGGGCGCGGCCAGGCTTGCGCGGACCCTGCTTCTCCCGCCCATCCTGCTTGCGCTCGGCCCTGGTCAGCAGCTTCTCCTGGCCGCTGGCGACGCTGCGGCGGAACCTTACGCCGGCCCGGCGGGTGCGCTTCGCCCCGGCACGGACCCTGCCGCCACCGGTGTGCAGGCGGGTGCGGCCCCGCCTCGCGGCCTCGCGCACGCGGTCGACGCGGCGCCGGCCCCGCTCGATCTCGCGGGACAGCTCGGTCACGAGCTGCTTCTGCACCTGCCACACCTTGGCCTTGCGGAGCCGGGTCAGGATCTGCTTGGCCCTGCGGGTCAGGGGCCGCCACCGTCCGGCCTTGCCGAGATCCGGGGCTTTCTTCGGGCCGCGGAACCCGTGGGTGCGGGACACCTCGTGGCGGAGCTCGTGAACCATCTGGTCCTGGACCGAGGCGTGCCTGGTGCGCTTCAGGTGCCGGATAAGGTGGCGGGCCTTGCGGGTCAGCCTCTTGTAGCCGTGCTGTCGTGCCATGACGGGACTGCCTCCTCGGGGGCGTAATCGGGGACGGGGGTGACGGCGGCCGGCCCGGCCAGGGCCGGGACGGGAGGCTGCTGCGTGACCGCGGGCGGTGCGGCCGGGGGCATCGCGATGGCCTCACGCCTGCCGGAGCCGATCGACGCCTGTGCGGGCTGCGGGGTGAACGCGGGCTCGCCCAGGTCGGCGCACTGGTAGCCGGGGCGGTCCCAGACGGGCGTGACCCGGGCGAACACGGCGCGGGTGGAGCGGTGCAGGACCAGGACCTCACCTTCCTTCATCATCCTGATCCGCTCCGGCCGGACCGCGCGTTCCTGGCGGGGCTGCTTCGTCTTCGTCCCGTCATCGGACTTGGAGTGATCCCAGGTGTCCCGCTCCCCGCACACCGCGGAGATGGCCTCAAGGTCGTCGTGGTCGGTGTCGCCGCCCCAGAAGACCTTGACGGTGGAGTTCTTGAAGATGGTCCTGCCGTCATGCTCACCCCACCTGGACCTCAGCTGCGGCAGGCCCTGGACGGCGGCGATCACGGTGACGCCGTGACCGCCCGCTTCGGAGGTCCACCTGTGCAGCGGATTGGGGCAGGTGATCGCGGTCTCGTCCAGCGCCATCGTCAGCGGGCGGGGAAGCCTGCGGCCGGGGCTGCGGGACGCGACCCGCTTCGCGGTCTCGAACAGCGCCCCCGCGAACGCGGCGTTGTACGGGGCGAGGGAGCCGTGCGGGCGGTCAGCGCCGATCAGGTACACGCTGCCGGTGCCATTGAGCAGGAACGCCTCCATGTCGAAGCCGTCACCCGCGGGACACGCGGCGCGGGCCATCGCCGGATCATCCATCCACGCGATAGCGGCGGCGGCGCTGGAGCTTATGGCGGCGATCTGATCGGACCCCCCGCCACCACCGGCGTCCCGGCCGATGAAAGCCTCGAAGGCGTCGATCGCGCTGCCCCTGGCATCGGTCTGGCCGGACCGCGGCGCCGGGGACGAGGCGCCGCCGGTCATCGCGGCGAGCTTCCGGTCCCAGCCGGGCGCGGCGAACTCCGAGGCCAGGATCGCGGCAGGGTCAGGGTGGGCCGGGTCATGCACCCACGCGACTACCTGGTGCATGGTGGCGCCGGAGATTGCGGCGGCGTGCAGCATCAGTCGGAGCAGTTCCGCGCCCTTGGCGTCCCACCAGGCGTCTTTCCCGCCGGGGTCGCGGGGGGCGGCGTCCATCAGGTACCCGGCCCGCTGTATCGCTATCGCGGGGTTCTCGCAGCCCGACACCGGGGACCATTCCAGGGTCGAGGGGATGCCGCCGTCCCCGTCGGGGTTCAGGATCCAGACCTCACCGAGGCCGGCGCGGGTGATGACGGTGTGGGCGTACAGGTCGGTGCGGGTCGAGGTGGCCAGCAGCGCGCCGGGGGCGTCCTCTGCCCAGCAGGCCAGCAGCGCCGTCTTCCCCGTGCGGGGGGGAGCGACAAGCAGGTAGGAGTCTTCCCGGCTGCCTGCGATGTCCTGGCCTTTCGCGCGGCCGATCAGCACGTGAGCCTCGTCCGGGCGCAGTCCGGGGCAGGTGACAGCGGCGCGCTTGGCGACAGCCGCCGGCGACAGGTTCCGCCGCAGCTCACGGCGGGTGGCCTCGCCCTGGTACTTGCGGCGCCTGCGCATCGCGCCCTTGCCGCCCTTGCGGTGCCAGTCGTAATGCTCCTGAAGGCGGATCGCGGCATGAACCGCTCCCCCGCCGACGCCGATGCCGAGCAGCAGGGGATCGTGCGCGGCCAGGTCGGCGGCGGCGGAGACGCCTAGCAGCGCGGCGTAAGGAGCGGTGACCTTCGCGGCGTGCTCAGCCCTGCGGCGGGTGGCCCTGCTCAGCTTGCCAGGAGGCTTGCGCTCGGGTCCGGCCGGGACAGGCTTGGCCCAGAAGGGCCTGCGGTCCGTGGTGGTCGTCACCGTGACCTCCCCCGGGTTGCGCGTGAGGCGTCGCGCCGGCGCTGCGGGGCCATCCGGGCCAGCGACTCGTTGCCCGAGCGGTGCAGGCGGGCGTCCTCACGGTGCTTGTTGCCGGTCGCCCGGTTGACCCGGTTCCGGTACACCGGCAGCCGCGATGAGACCGCGGCGTTGGCGCCGGTCAGCCGGGGTGCCCGGCCCCGCTCCAGGGTGCGGCGGTTCCGCGCGTTGCTGAGGCCGGTCCGGGCCCCGTGGATGCGGTTCCCGGCGGCGCGGTGCCAGGCATTACTCGCACCGGCCCTCACCCGGTTTGCGGCTATCCGGGTGCGTGCCGGGACGTCGCTCACATGGTCGCGGAGGCTGCTCATCGCGTGCCCCTTCCCCGGACGGGACCGGCCGGCCCTCGGCGGGTACGGGGAGCGAAGGTGTGGATCCTCCGGCGGGACGGTGCGGCCGAGCGGTCGTCGCGGCGGTAGTCAACGATGGTGTCCCGGCGCGGCACGACCGCCATGCTGCGCTCCGGATGGGGTATGCCATGCCCCTTGGTTGAGCGGACGGTCCAGGAGCGGCGCTTGCCATGCAGGCCGGGCAGCGTGATCTTGAACGTGGTGTCTTTCAGGCGGCCTCGAAGGCTCATCGGTCTATCTCCTGGTGCTCGACTGGCTCGGCGGTGACGCGGCAGACGGGGGCGGCCTCACGCTCGCGGAAGTAGGCGGCGAGATCCGGGCCCAGGTGAATGTGGATCTCAGGTGCCGCGGGGGCCGCGATAGCGCGGGGGGTCTCGCGGGCCGGGACGGGCTGCGGGCTCACCCGGCACAGCAGCGGCGACGGGGCACCCTCAGGGTTCCCGCGGCGGGACCGGATCAGCAGCGCCACCCCGAAGGTGATGACCGCAGCGAGGATCACGCCGAGCACTACCGCGGTGACGACGGCTGCGGTGCCCGCGTCTTGGCCGGCCTGGTGACGGTGGGTGAGCACGTACGCGCCGCCGGCGAGCATCAGGACACCGCCCGCGGTGATCTTGACGCCGCCACCTGTGGTACGGCCCTGGAAAGTGCCCTCAAACCTGGTCATCACGCCGCCTTCCTTCCTGCTGCCGCCGCGGCGCGCGAACGCCCGGCCCTGGCACCGAGGCAGGCACGGCAGATCCGGTGGCCGTCACCGTCGATCCAGGTGTTCTCCTCGTCCATCGCATGCAGGCCGTTGCGGCACACGCCGGCGCCGTACAGGAGGCTGTGCTCGAAGTCCGCGCCGCCCCACACGCCGTGCCGGAAGCCGTTCTCGCGGGCGAACTCCAGGCAGGCAACGCGAACCGGGCAGCCGGCGCAGACCTCCCGGGCTTTCCGCACCCGCCGGTGCCGTTCCGGGGCCGTCTCACCGTCAGGCCCGAAGAACAGGAAGGGCTCGCCGGCGCACGCGGCCAGCTCCGGCCAGCTCAGGGACACGAGGTTCATCGACGCCACCACCAGGGCACAGTCAGCGACAGGTCGCAGACCCGGCCGTTAAGCGCGAGGTAGGTCTCAGTCTCGGCCCGGCCGGCCGGCCGGTACGCCTGCAGTTCGGCGTCAGCCTCCTTGTAATTGGCTATGCGGCACTCACGCTCGGCTTTCGGCAGGCGGCGCCACTCGCGGATGGTGATCTGGCCGCTCATGCCGTCACTCCTCTCGCCGCGTCCCCGACAGCACCTAGGACGAGGTTCAGCGCGTCGGCCAGCGGGCCGGACGGGAACGCCTCGTGGGCGCGGAACGTGGCCTCCAGGTACGCCTGCCCGGCTATGCCGGGAGGTCCGCCCTCGGAGGCGATGAGAGCGGTCGACGCGCAGTTCAGCACGTCGTACAGCGCCATGGCGTCCATCAGCCGGCCGCTTCCCGGATCGCCGTCACGCCCGCCGCGGTCACGCCGGCCAGCGTCAGGTGAGGCCGGGCGGCCATCGCGGCCTCGCACTGAACCCAGCCCTGAGCGACCCCAGCGGCGTAGATCTCCGCGATAGCCAGCTCGCCCCGGTAGTGGTCCAGTGCCTTCGCCATCGTCTTGGCACTGGCCGGGCCTGCTGACTGGCCGGTCCTGGACAGGTAGCTGACCAGTGTCTCGGGGTGGTCGCGTACGGAGCGGCGCGGCTCCGGGTTGCTGACGGGGGCGTGTGTTAGGTTGGGCATCGAAGTTCCTTCCTTGAAACGGGAGATCGCATTGCGGCGGGGTCTGCGGTAGGACGCGGGCCCCGCCTCCGTATGTCCGGGTGCGGACGCTAGGCAGCGAGGGAATAGCCGTCATCGAGCAGGCATCGGCATATCCCCGCGGCGAGCCCGGCAGGATCACCGGCCGGGCAGTGCTCGACACGGGGGGCACGGACGCCCTCGCGAGTGACCACGACGACATCGTGATCTGACGGCTCGACGGT
>Ga0302179_10002106_pt1 | contig 11705 bp, 6 predicted proteins | sample I_Palsa_E3_1_FD_198788 | JGI IMG/M metagenome (GOLD analysis project Ga0302179, IMG submission 198788) | Peat permafrost microbial communities from Stordalen Mire near Abisko, Sweden - I_Palsa_E3_1 | ecosystem: Environmental > Terrestrial > Soil > Palsa > Peat permafrost | place: Sweden: Abisko...
GGAGAACGGTTTCCTTGAAACTACCAGCCAGGGGCAAAGCATCGTGGACGGCCCCGAGACTTTGGTGCGGTTCGGCGTTGCCAGGAGGACTGAATTACGCTTCACGGCGCCGGACTATTTTCGCAATCTGAACACTGGCGACACCTCCGCGTCGGGATTTGGCGACTTTGCCTTCGGAGTGAAGCAACAGCTTGGGCCCACGCCGGGTAGATTCGATCTTTCCGTGATCCTGTTTCTCAGTTTTCCGACGGGTGCGAAAACCGTCTCCAGCGGCGGGTACGATCCGGGATTGCAGGTGCCATGGTCGCGCTCTCTGTCCGCTAACTGGACAGCTGCCGGAATGTTATCGGTGTACTGGCCCACTCAGGGCCGCACCCGCAATCTTACCGGCGAGTCCACGTTCCTGATTGATCGGCAATTGACGAAAGCCTGGGATGCCCTTGTCGAGTACGCGGGTGACTTCCCGGAAACTGGCGGGCCGCGGCACTTGCTGCACTTTGGGACCGCACTCAAGATCGCGCAGCAGCAACAGATTGACTTCCACGTCGGGGTGGGCCTGTCGTCGGCAGCGGTGGATCACCTTGTCGGGATCGGATATTCGTTCCGCTTTCAGGCGATCCGTCGCTAAGTAAACTTTCCGCCTTGGCTCTCGGTCCCGTACTTGAAGGTTCGAGCTACGGAAGATGAGGGTTTTGAAGTTGCTCAAAAAAACTTCTCCGGCGAAGAGACGCAGTCATAGTCTGCTGCGATCGGCAAACCCCGCTGCTATTCCTTCATTGAAATTACGAACTCCTGAGTTTCGCGCAATTTGCGCTTGGTATCGTCTTTTGTTTTCCTGACAGACTCATCGTGAAGGTGAAGCTGTTCTTGCGCCTTAGCTTTGTCACCGATCCGCAGATAAACTCGGGCGAGTCGATAATGAGCCGCTACGAGCGTCTCATCGTTATCTGGATTCGCCGGGTCTGGATTCGTTTGGCCCGCGCAGATTTCAATTGCTTTTCGATACGAGGAAATTGCCGCGGGAAAATCCTCACGCCGCGAATAAATGATTCCAAGTTGCAGATGGGCAGCGCCAAGCTGCGGATCAAGGCGAACTGCCTTTTGCAATAGCGATTCGACGCGCGCTGCTCGGTCGACGTCGCGCTGACGCCTGGGTTCAACCGCCATCGAAGCCGACAATTGTTTGGATAGGCTTAGAGCGTAATAGTAGTTCGCGAGCGCATTATCGGGTTTCAGACGCGCAAATCGCGCCAGTCGGTCCATTGATTTCTCTGACTGAGAAGCCTCTACGCTTTGCATTTTCCCCAGAAACAAATAGGGAGCCGGATTGTCAGGGGCGAGATCGGACGCGCGCACGAGACACTGAGTCGCCTGATCATAAGAGCCGCGAGCATACCAGGCGACGCCGAGAGCGACCAGCATCCTCATGGAATTTGGAAACAAACGATTGCCCTTCGTGAAAACCTCGGTCGCCGGCTCCAGTGCACCATGTTTCAGAAGCTCGGTTCCCCAATCGAACAGGTTCGTTTCGCCAGGATCAAGTTCGGCCGCTCGCTGGTATTCTCGAACCGCTTCCAGGGGGTGGCCGAGCCTCTCTTCCACATCGCCCAGAAGGTGATGAAGAGCAGGATCTTTAGGATCGCGCGCCACCGCGCCGAGCAAGGAGCCCTCCGTCACAGGAGAAGCGGCCGGCTTCGATTGACCGCTCGATTCCTTGCTCGATTCGTTGCTTAAAGAAATCGTTGCCTTGGCAAGCGCGTCCGTAGTACGCAATACGGTATCGGAACCATGGCCACCCGGATTCGAAGCTTGTGTCACCCCCGCCACAGTGAAGTGAGGTTCGTCAAAAAAATCAGGCGCCGGAAGCGCTGGTTTTCCCGATGTTCCGGCGGGCGAGTTGTCGATCGCGGACAATTTGTCTGAGACAAGAATCAGATCGATCTTCGCTCTCTCTCCCTGAGCCAGTTTCACCGGACTAGCGATCGCCGTGTCATATTCATCCGTTTGCGCCCGCAGAGTGTAACTACCATCTTGAATGCCCGCGAACCGATAGACACCTTCGGAATCTGTGTGTGTCAGAAGTGTCGGTGCATTCGTCGGCGCTCCGGGTGCGATCCGCCGTAGGGAAACCGTTGCGTTGGCCACGGCATGGCCCTCGGAATCACGTACGAACCCCTGCACGGCGGCAGAGTTCGCAGGTTCGTGAGACTGTGCTTCGAGCCGTGCTCGGCTCCCCAAGAGCGCGAGAAGGAAGATCGCAAGAGAAGATCCAGTCCGCCGAAAGTGGCTTGGGTTCAAGCGGAATCACTCCCAAAAAAGGTTGAAGCGGCCGGGCGGAAAGCGGCGCGTCGGGTTGCTCGCCATTCTATTCGTGCGCAACCTGCTCTGCAATCCATGAGTCGCCTCGCGGCTAACTATTTCCCCAACTGCTCTATCATCGTCTTCGCCTGCTCATGTCCGGGACGTTGCTTGAGCAGTTCGAGCAGCACGGCACGGGCTTTTTCGGTTGCGTCCTCTATGGCATACACGCGGGCCAGATTCAAATACGACTGATCGAACTCGGGCGCGACGCGAATGCACTCTTCAAAGCTGGCAACGGCCTCGTCCCGACGATGAGTGCGGAGATAAAGAATTCCCAGATTATTCAGCGCCTCGGGATAAGCCGGACGCAATTTCAGCGCTCTTTGCAGCGACTCGAACGCGCGCTCGGTATCATCGTTCTGCGCAAACACCATGCCCAGACCGTAGTTCGCCTCGGGATCGTCAGGATTGACCTCGAGCGCGCGCTCATATGTTTTGCGAGCATCATCCCAACGCTTCTGTTGCCGATAAGCGCTGCCCATGTTATCGAGCGCAATCAGATGGTCGGGGCTCGACTTGAGCGCCTCCTGAAAACAGCGAACCGCCTCGTCGGGGCGGCCTTCGCGCGCGGCCAGCAAGCCAAGGTTATTCCAGGAATTCGCCGAAGTATCGGGATAACTCGCACGAAGTTTGAGCGCTCGTGCAAAACAATCGCGAGCCTCTGCCGTCTTCTGCTCGTCCAGATACACGCTGCCCATGCCATATAAAGCTTCGGCGCTCGAAGGATCGTCACGGAGAGCAATTTGAAATGCGGACCGGGCCTGATCCATGTAGCCTCGCTGAAAAAATACTGAACCGTAAGCGAGATAATTGCGTCCGAACTCGATTGTGTCGGTTATGCCTGGAAAGGGAAGCGCTCTGGCCAGCCGTTCTGCCGGGGTTTGAGGGATGTGGCCGAAATCCTCTTCAACATGATCGGCGTTGAGCGGGCCCTGGTAAATCTTGATGATCTGACCGTTGGCGTCGAGCAGGAATGAGGCGGGAAGTTCGAGATCGCGATGTCGATCGAATAGGTAGCGATAAAGGATGTTGTAGACCGCAGCCACTTCTTCTGTGCCGCTGAGAATGGGAAATGCTATCCGATGCTCCCGAAGCAGTGTTCGAACATTTTCCGCCTCGGCCGCGCCATCTATGTTTATAACGAGCAGTTGAAGACCTCGATCCTTCCAAGTCGCGTGGCGCTGATTGAAAGAGATCAAATCTGCGCGGCATTGTTCGCCTCGAACTGTCGAAAAGTTCATTAGTGTCGGCTTTCCACGCAACGACGAAAGCGTCTCTGTTTTCCCACTAAGGTCAGATAGCGAAAAATCTGGCGCTTCTATCGGCGCGAGCAGCCACGTCTCAAATATGGCAGGCAGGCTTTCGTTTTGCAGTGGCTTCCAGTTGCCCGCAGCCAATGGTGCCCGCGTCGTCCGATTGTTGAAAGCCTCTATCCGCTGCGGTTCGGAGCCTTCTTCAACCCAAACCCGGTGATTGATCGGCAGACCGTGCAGTTCCTGCAGCAATCCGCTCGGCCAGCGAATGGACGCGCGAACCGGACCGCTGGTTGCTCCAAGACCAAAGAAGATGTCTTTGCTGTGTTGGGAAAGGAATCCGGAGCCGGCTTGCAACGAACGAGTCTGGCGGCCGACTTCGGTTTCGACTGTAACCACCGCGCCGATTGCGTCCGGATTGCTCTTCGCGCCGCGAAGACGAAGGGCGATCGACGGGGGCAAATCATTCATGACATTTTTCAGCAGCCGCAGTTGCGGGCCATTACGGTTTTTTAGAAAAACTTCCTGGCGCCCATCGTGGTCAAAGTCTGCGAGGGCAAATGCTCGTCCGTCCTCGATAAAATCCAGGCCTAGCACACCGGAGATGTCAGAGAACGCTCCAGCTCCGTTGTTTGCATAGAAGACATTTCTCTCATACCCGCTCCAGGTTCCATCGGCTCGAATCAATTCATTGATCGCGCTCCAGCCTTGTTCGTAATTGTGTGAGGGCCTGGCCCCATCCGGCGAAAAAGCAACCACTTGCCGCCAGAAAAAACTGTTCAGGTCCTCGCGCAGAGGGCCGCTGACCATGCCGTTGACGATATAGAGATCGGAATAGCCGTCGTGATCGTAATCCCACGTGTCGCTCGACCAGGCCCATCGTCCCACCCTGACGCCGGCATCCCGGGTCGTATCTTCGAACGCAGATTTTCCATTTCGCCATTTGTTACGAAACAGCGAATTCCCCGTGGCATGTTTGCGGTAGAGCGCTCGTATTGCTTGGGGCGCGTCCTTTTTGAAAACATCTTGCGTCGAAATTCTCTCGCCCGCCGCGGTCCACATGTCGGCCACGTAGAGATCTTCCGCGCCGTCGTTGTCATAATCGAACCAACAAACGCTCATCCCGGCGCCGACGTCCTCCACGCCCGCTTGCGAGGCGATATCGGTAAAGGTTCCGTTGCCGTTGTTGCGGTAAAGATTCTTACGCCCGAAATCATTCACGACGTAAAGATCGGGCCACCCATCACGATCGAAATCGCCCCATCCGCAGCAGAAACTGTAGCGAGTGTTGTTTTGGTTGAGGCCGGTCTCGGCGGTTACATCGCGAAACGTTCCATCCCGGTTGTTGCGCATCATGAAATTGGGAGGTCCGTTCTCAGCGGCATAATAAGGAGACGGATACTTATATTGATCCGTTCCCTGGTAATAGACATATAGACAGAAGTAGATGTCGAGCCAGCCGTCGCGATCGTAATCAGCGACGGCGGCGCCGGTAAAAGTGCCCTGCGGAGAACCGGCAAAATGAAATGCGTCGGCTTTCTGCCGGAATTTTCCACCGCCTGCATTCAGGAATAGCATCGGCCCGTTGGTGCGCACGACGATCAAATCCTGCCGCCCATCATTATCCACATCGACAAATAGCGCGCACGCCGTATTTTCGATGACGCCAACTCCCGACGCTTCAGTGATGTCCTCGAACGTTCCGTCACGTCGATTGCGATAAAGGCGATTCGGAAGGCCACCCGGCTGGCAAACGTAAAGGTCGTCAAATCCGTCTCCATCGATATCGCCGACCGCAACGCCGTTATGCCCGTAGATGTCAATGCCGCATGCGCCGTCAAGTAAGGAGCGCCAGTAATCCGATCCATGGAGAAGCTGCGAAGAGTAAGACGGATTTCCGCCAAGCGCCTCAGCCGAGATGTCGATAAAACCGGCGACCGCGGAGCGGCTTTGCGTCTCCCCGAGCGCCTGCCAGCTGCGAACGTGAAACTCACCCGACGTCGATCGCTCCCAGGTAAGTCGCCAGTTACCGACGCGTTGCTCACGGTAGAAACCCTCGCCGGTGGCAACGAACTCATATCGAATGTTGGTTACGAACTGGCCCGGGGACAGCATCGACCCGGTTGCTCCGGCAATCGACCCGGTCGTCGTTCCTGTCATTGTGTCGGTCATCGCCCCGTCGATGGTTGTGACCTGAAATTCGGCGATCAGGATCTTCGAAAAACTGCTGACTGTAGACCGTAGTTCCCGAAGAAATGCATCCCGCCCCAAAGCGAACTCCGCAGTGAATGTATTTCGACGGATCTCAATCGGCGGGCCTTGGCGCACAACATGAGATTCGACGGGCCGTAATGAAGCTCCCGCAAAATTGGGCACAAGAACTTTTGCCATCGCGCCTGCATTTGGCGGGGATTCCAGCAGGCCCGAAGTCCACTCGGCCAGGAGGGCCGCGATCTCGTCCGCGTATTGTTCAGTAACAAAATCATCGAGGCCCGCCTTCGTCTTCCGAAGTAGCGAATCAAGAGGCCGGGCCATCCGATAATGAGGATGCAGCTGGAATTCGCAACCCGGCAAGTTTGGGTCTGGAGAATCAGCCGGGTAGAGCGAAGGCCAGCCGCGGCCATGCAGACCGGCGGGAACGAGGGCCGCCGAGGCCCCCTGGCAGCACCGAATCAAAAATTCGCGCCGGCAAATGCCCGTGCGGGACAGCGCGGTCGACTTCCGCATCTCTACTCTCCCGCTCAGAACGATGTCCCCCGGGAACCACGCGTGGCCTGAAATTATCACCGGGCCACACGACGGTCAAGAATGAGCCTGAGCGGTGTATGCCGACAGAATCAACGGACTTGCGGGGTGGGTGCCTTCATCAGCTCCACAAACATCTCGTCGAATTTTCGAAGATCCAGGTCCGTCTGGATTTCGACGGGTTGCGCGTCAAGCTTCGGGTTGTCTTTGTCGGTCCAGGTCAGTGTATTTCCGTAGGCCGCGCCGTGGTCGATGTCCACGCTCATATAGCGCATTTCTTTCCCCGTGATCAGTGTCGGATCAATCCACGCCGCGGCCGCCAGTTCGTCCCACATATAGGAACCGCCTTCGTCCGCCATAAAGAACTTGACCACGTATTGCGCTGCGCCGCTGTTGCTCTTCTTGATTTCGGCAATCATCTCGTTGGTGATTCTGGTTTTGATGGAGATGTCAACCGGCGTGCAGACGATCTTCTTCCACGGCGCCTGTAGCACACTCTTTGCGGCCTCCGGATCGAACCAGAAATTAAATTCATGGCGCGGGCTGCTGATAAATTCCGGATCGCTGGTCTGCGGGCTCAAGCTTCCACCCATGAAGACCAAGCCTTCGGCCAGTTCGGCGAAATGTGGATCGATGGCGTTGGCGAGAGCGAGGTTCGTCATGGGACCGCCTTCGTAGATGGTGACCTTATGCGGATACTTGTGGACCATACGGATGAGAAAGTGAGCGGCGTCCTCATCGGCGGGCTTGGTCGTGGGCTGCCCTTCAGGGAGCTTCGGAATGACGTCATGTTCGTGCCACCAGCGATCATCCCAGGCGCCGGCGAACGCCACTTTCCCGTACATTGCCTGCCACAAAAGGGCTTCTTTGCGGCGATGAACGAGAGGGAAAACGGCCCCGGGCAAGACCGGAATGTCGGTGCGGCCAATCAGCTCCAGCAAGCGCAGAGTATGGGCCACCTCCTCGTCGCGCCATTGATTTCCGGTGACCACGGTTATGCCCAGCACTTCCACACGGGGAGATTGAATCAACGTCAACAAGGTTTGCATATTGCTGCCGCCGGGCCCGGAACAATCCTGATTGATGATGACTTTCCTGCGTTGCTGCCCCATTCCGAGGCTGTTCGCAACCAGCAAAAGGGAGATCAATAACGGCAGTTTTGAATTTCTCATCACAGGCCTCTCCTATGGCAGGTTCGCAGCCGTGCAGCTCGAGCCATGACCGATCGTACCAGTGCGGGTTTGATGGTGATCCGCACAATGGTGTATCTCGTCATGTACCTTTTCAGGTCATGCGGAGCGTTTCGCCACCGACCGGGGACGCTGGAGTGATTCTAATTTCGAGGAGGAGGCAAGGTTGCAGACGAAAGACACACTCCGCGCAAACGATTTGCACGGAGCGTTCTCCGGTGCCGACTCAGCGATGTTTGATGAAATCGCCAGTCTGAAGCTCGGCCACCGCCTGGCGAAGCTGTTCTTGCGTGTTCATTACGATCGGACCGTACCATGCGACCGGCTCTTCGATCGGCTTGCCCGACACCAGCAGGAAGCGGATGCCCTCGTTGCCGGCTTGAACAGTGATCTCGTCGCCACGGTCGAAAAGCACCAGCGAATGGTTCCCCACCTCGTATCTGGCTGGAGCGTTGGGATCCGCGGCTTTCTCGGTGAGCACGGCTCGAGGATCGGATGCATCCCGGAATGTGCCGGAACCGGCGAAGACGTATGCAAAGGCGTTGCGCGTGGTTTCTACTTTGAGGCGCTTTCGCTGCCCCGGTCCAACCGAGATATCGAGATAGTTTGGATCCGCGGCCACACCCTCAACCGGACCTCTTTTACCCCAGAACTCACCGCAGATGATGCGCACTCGCGTGCCATCGTCGTCGGTGACCTCGGGAATCGCGCTGGCAGGAATGTCCTGATAACGCGGATCGGTCATCTTCAGCGCTGAGGGCAGGTTCGCCCAAAGTTGAAAGCCGTGCATGCGGCCAAGGGCATCGCCTTTCGGCATCTCCTGGTGCAGGATGCCGCTGCCGGCCGTCATCCACTGCACATCGCCGGCGGTCATCTTACCCTTGTTGCCCAGACTGTCTCCGTGTTCCACCGAGCCCGCGAGCACGTAGGTAATGGTCTCAATCCCGCGGTGCGGATGCCACGGAAATCCCGCCGCGTAATCTTCCGGATGGTCGTTGCGGAAATCGTCCAGCAGGAGAAAAGGATCGAAATCCTTCGTTTTGCCGAATCCGAAGGCGCGTTGCAGCTTGACGCCTGCGCCCTCGATGGTCGGCGTCGTTTGAATGATCTGTCTTACTGGGCGGAGTGACATGACTCTCCCTCCTTAATTATCGTTATTTTCTGCGCCGCAGGGCAGTATTCGTGCCCGGCGGTCAAGTGTTCAGGCCTTCACGAACCGAACCTCGAGCGTGATGGTCACCTCGGCGGTATTCGTCCTTCTCTCATTAGATGCGTTTAGACGATAATCGTTGCAACAAGTAAACCAGGCAAGAAATCAACTCGCGGGACTGCGCGCGGCGTGCAGCAGTTCGGTCAGGGAACGAAGACGTTCCCGGCCCATATGGCCCAGTTGCTTGCGGTGAGCTTTCTCCACCGGTTCATCGAGACGACCGAGAAGCCTAAGGCCTTCCGTCGTGATCCTGACCATCACCATTCGACGGTCTTCGGTCTCCCGGCAGCGGGAGATCAGGTTCCGCTTCTCCAAGCGGTCAACAAGCCGAGTGACATCCGGATCCCGGGTGATCATGCGACTGGCGATTTCGCCGCAGGGAAGGCCCTCCGGCGAACCCCTGAGAATACGCAGGACGTTGTATTGGTTGGCCGAGAGGTGGTGAGTCTTCAGCACCATGTCCAGGCTGCGGGATAGGACGTCGGAGGTGCGAAGCAGATCGAGGAACACTGCCTCCTCGGGGCAGTCCGGCAGTCGTTTGGGCTGAGGCGTCCCCTTCATCTGTTGTTACAATGATATTCGTTGTAACGAATACTGTCAAAAATAATGCTTTCGGGCGACCCGATTTGAAGGCGGCAGGGACCGTGGCTCACCGAGCTGATCCCCGATGTTGCTCCAGCCGATATTCCCCCGGAGCTAGTCGGTATCCGGCGGAGCTATCTTACCGGCGGCCCGCCGGAAATCCTGCCCTGAGTTTCTTTTGCAGCGATCAGCCTTCCATGGTGGATACGTCTCCCAAGTCATCCCCGGTTTCTTTTGCCTTGAGAACGCGGCGCATGATTTTTCCGGATCTTGTCTTGGGCAAGGAGGTTACAAACTCGAGCGAAGATGGGGTTGCAATCGGGCCGAGTTCTCTTCGAACATGTTCGATGAGCGTGGCGGCCAGGGCGTCAGAGGCTACGTGGTCGCTGCGAACCTGCACGAACACTTTGATAGTCTCGCCTTTCATTGGATCGGGGACGCCAATCGCCGCAGCTTCTGCGACGGCGGGATGCGAGACCAATGCGCTTTCCACCTCGGCTGTGCCGATGCGGTGTCCGGCTACGTTGAGGACATCATCGTATCGGCCGAGTACTGCGATGTACCCATCTTTATCTCTTGTCGCGACATCGCCCGTCACATAGCAACCGGGGATGATCTGCCAATCGCGTTCGTAGCGAGCGGGATCTTGCCATACGGTGCGCAGCATGTGCGGAAATGGACGCTTGAGCACCAGGCGTCCCCCCACTCCTGGAGGAACTGGCTTGCCATTTTCATCGAGAACATCGGCCTCGGCTCCGGGCAGCGCTACGCCGACCTTCCCCGGGCGCATCGCCATCGAGGGTGGCGTTCCGAGCGTTGGTCCTCCTAACTCGGTTTGCCACCAGTTATCGACCACATAGCCCCACTTACCATCGCCCGCCAAGTGAGTTTGTGCCCAGCGCCAGGCTTCGGGGTTCAGTGGTTCACCGGCGCAGGCGATTACTCGCAGGCTAGTCAAATCGTGCGCCGCCGGGTAACTCTCGCCGTAGCGCATGAACATGCGCAATGCGGTAGGCGCGGTAAACATCTTGGTGACACCGTAGCGTTCAACGATTTCCCAGGCAACTCCGGGATTCGGGTAGTCGATTGCGCCTTCACGAAACAACGTGGTTACACCCGCGCAGAGCGGCGCGTAAACAATGTAGGAATGGCCGACGACCCAGCCAATATCAGACGTACACCAGAAGAGATCCCGCTCGCCCACATCGTAATAGTTGGTCAAGTGGTAGGTCGTACCCACCATGTAACCGCCATGGACGTGCACCACACCCTTGGGCTTGCCGGTCGAGCCCGAAGTGTAGAGCAGGAAGAGTGGGTCTTCGGCGTCCATCTCTTCGGCGGGACAGAGCGCGGAAAACTTCAGCAATTCATTGAAATCGACTTCGCGGGGAGCAACCAGTTCGGTTCCGCTGCGCGCATAGACGATGACTTTTTCTACACACTCCAACCTCTCCAAAGCCTCGTCGACGATCGCTTTGAGAGCTACGGTCTTGCCGCGGCGAAAACCTACGTCTCCGGCAATTACGATCTTGGCCTGCGCGTCGGTGATGCGGTCGCGCAGAGCGGTATGACCTAGACCAGCATATACAACGGAGTGAATCGCACCGATACGAGCGCATGCGAGCATCGCCACCACGCCTTCAATCGTCAGGGGCATATAGATGACCACGCGGTCGCCCTTCACTACACCCAGCGACTTCAGGCCATTGGCAAAACGACAAACCAGGCGGTGAAGCTGGCCGTACGTCACTATGCGCTCGCTGCCATCCTCACCCAGCCAGATAAAGGCGGCGCGATTGCATCGGTCGGACGCCGCATGGCGGTCGAGCGCGTTGACGGTGATGTTGGTCTTCGCGCCGGAGAACCAGCGGTGGTGAAGTCCATCCCACTCCAGCACGCGGTCCCACTTACGCGACCACGCAAATCCGGCGGCGTAGTTTCCCCAGAAACCTTCTGGATCTTTTCCGGCGCGGGCGCATTCTCCCAGCCAATCTTTCTGAATCACATTGCGGGCGACAATGTCCGGTGCCGGGTACTCCTGATCCGTGACCAACAGATTGGAGATGTTCTCTGTCCGGGAGTCAGTTAGCGAGCCCATGGGGCCCTCCTGAGCGTGCGGCGAGATCTTAACAGAATCACGTGAATGTTGCCTGGCCGTCCATTGGCAGCCATTGGCAGCATTGGCAGCGGCGCAGATCACACCGTCATGTTCGTGCACGCAGGCACGCCAAAGAAGCCAGGTTTTTCGCTAGCACGAGGAGCTCGAATCGGGCGATGCAAGAGGCCGCAATTGGCGGGCTTTGTTATGCAGTTTCAAAAACCCATCTCATTGCCCTCCTCTCTCATTGAATACGGTTGCAAAGA
>Ga0302179_10002108_pt1 | contig 11692 bp, 10 predicted proteins | sample I_Palsa_E3_1_FD_198788 | JGI IMG/M metagenome (GOLD analysis project Ga0302179, IMG submission 198788) | Peat permafrost microbial communities from Stordalen Mire near Abisko, Sweden - I_Palsa_E3_1 | ecosystem: Environmental > Terrestrial > Soil > Palsa > Peat permafrost | place: Sweden...
TGGATATATATAACCTGGCGGCTTCTCTGGCTTCCTTGTCAAACCACAAGTGCGGCGTAATTGTCTGCATAGCGATGTCAAGTCCTTTTCTGTTTCGTCAACGCAGAGAATCTGGCCTGTCGCGGAGCGAATCGCACAGCAACGACCGTGCTAGCTCTGCGGGCGTGTCCGTTCGTGAATAATCATCCAGGACGTCCCAAATCTATCGCGCAGCATCGCAAACCGGTGAGCGAAGAACGTCTCCTGCATTGGCATGAAGGTCTCGCCGCCATCCAAAAGCAGGGCAAAAATACGCTCGGGTTCGCCGCTGCTGCTCAGGGAGAGAGAGAGATAAACGCTGCGCATCGGCTGAAAACGCTCTGAGGGCACGTCACTTCCCATCAAGTCGGTTTCTCCGATGCTCATCCGGGCATACAAGATGGTGTCTTTCTGATCGGGAGGCACGTCCTTTGCATTCGGCTGTTCGCCTTGGGTCATCATCGCGGTGATCTTGCCGCCGAGGTGCTTTTCATAGAAACGGAAAGCTTGCGCGCAATTACCGCCATAGTTGAGATAGGTGTGTAGCTTCATCGTCTATTTCCTTCGGTCCAGCTTCGGTTGAACCCCGGAATGAGGACCCACACTCGCGGCCTCATCGTTTCCGATGGTCAGGCGCAACAATCATGTAGTTTGGGTTTCTTCTCGTATTCGTCGTGACGGCGAACAAAGTCCATCGTCCTCTTCTCGTTCCGTCCTTTCGGTGCGCGATCAAGAATCATGAGCGTACCGATCAGCTCCTCCCCGCCGCGGGCATAGCTCGAATACGTGTGAAAGACGTTGCCGGAGTCGTTTTTGTGGAACGAACTCAGGCCGGGCAGTTCCGTGCCTGCAGATTCGCCCTGCACAGGCGTTTCGGTGAAGTTGTAAAGGACCTTGCCCGTCGCCAGATCGTCTTTGGTGAACGAAACGTGGTAGTCGTAGTTGAAGTCGGTTCCGGAGGCGGACACCCAGGGAAAGCTCCATCCCATGCGCTTCTTGTATGCTTCGATCTCGGCCAACGGCGCGCCGGATACGGCAGTCCACGTGACATCGTGATGTTCGAGATGGGGAAGGGCGCCATCGATGTGATCGGAGAGAAAAGAACAACCGGGGCAGCCTGCTTCCCAGCCGGGGCCAAGCATGAAGTGGTACACAAGGAGCTGGCTTCGGCCATCGAACAGCTCCGATAAGTCGCTCTTGCCCCGGGGAGTGTCAAAGACATAGTTCTTCTCGACTTTGACCCACGGCAAAGCCAAGCGTTCCGCATTGATCTTATCGCGCATGTGGGTGAATTCCTTTTCCTTCAAAAGGAGCACCTTGCGCGCTGCGAGCCACTGTTCCCGGGATACAACTGGATGAGTCTGCATAGGGTCCTCTGAGGGTGTACAATACGTTGATATCAACATTACTGATTTATGTCAAATCGCGCCAAGGTTCCTCATCAGACAACGCTTTTGGTTCGCGACTGTTGCCTCTGTCTTCATGTGCAACGTGCGGCACGAGCCCTGGCCCGGCGCTTTGACGAAGCGCTGCGACCGCTCAGCCTCACGAATGGCCAGTTCTCGTTGCTAATGTCGCTCAACCGGCCCGAACTGCCGCCGATGGCGGCGGTGGCATGCTTGCTGGCAATGGATCGCACCACGTTGACGGCTGCATTGAAGCCGTTGGAACGGCGCGGATTGGTGACCGTGGCGGCGGACCCCGGGGACCGGCGTAGCCGTTTGGTGGCTCTGACGCCGAAAGGGATGACGTTGTTAGCCAGGGCCGTTCCGATCTGGCAGCGCACGCATCGGGAGATCGAAGGGCTCCTTCCAGACGGAGACCCGAACCGTCTGCGGAGCAATCTGCGCGTTTTGTCGGTTGCTCGGGAAAACGGAGTTTCCGAGTAAGCAAAATAACAATAACAATCAGGAGGAAAGGATGTCGGCGAGCGCCAAGGACATGCCTACCGTAAAACTCGAATCCCCACGATTCGAGAACAGAAGGCCACTTCGAATTGCCGGCCTGGTCGGTCGCTACAGCGCTAACACTCTCGATGATCTACCGGCGCTCTGGGAACGCCGCGCGGTTCACATCGGTGGAATCCCCGGACAAATAGGCCGCGCTGCGTACGGGGTATGCTCCGACATGTTAAACCGGACCAGTGGCTTCTCGACTGACAAAGCCACACCAATACTCAGAGCCAAGCCTACACTTCCTCCACCAGGGCTTTCATTGCGAGGCTCTCGGGAGTGTTCAGTTTTGCCAGTCCGTCGACCACGCCATTTCGGTCCCGTTCGGTTCGGTTCTGGCTCACCTTCCACTTGCCCTCAAGCTTCTGGATCGGCAGTTCCAGACCGACAATTCCCTTCAATTGCGTTCGGATGAAGTCTTCTGGCGCATCGCTCACTCTCCACGGATCGGGCGATCCTGCTTCGTGGATGTTGGTCAGTTTCTCCACGTTCGTCAGTAGCCATTGTTCGTCCTCAATCACTTTCAGAGGCCCATAGGCATGCACGACTACATAATTCCACGTCGGTACTTCTTTGCCGTGCTCCTTTGTCCCGGGATACCACGTGGGCGTGATGTAGTGTTGATGGCCAGCAAAGATCGCAAGCGCATCCACCGTCGGTACGAAATCCCGCCACTGCGTGTTGGCGCGGGAGATGTGACCTTTCAGGACGCCGAATTGTGAGCCATCGTCTTCGAGGATCATCGGAATGTGTGACGCAAAAAGGCCCGAAGCTCCCAAAGTAACGAGCGTTGCAAGCGGTCGTGAAACAATTAGCGCGTGCATCACGGAGACGCGTTTCTCCTCGTTGTGCCTTGGGATATACATTCGGAACCTACATTCTAGCCCTGCACCAAACGTCGACCGCTTCGATTCCCCTGCCGACAGCCTTCCGGCCGTTCGCTGCGTCTGGTTTCGAAGGCGAAATTAAATACGCTTCACAAACTTCAACGAGGCCGAGTTCATACAGTACCGCAGGTACGTGGGCTTCGGCCCATCGTCAAAAACATGGCCCAAGTGGGCCTCGCATTCGGTGCAAGAAATTTCGTCTCGGCTCATCCCCAGGCTGTTGTCAATCGCCTTCCGGACATTCTCTTTCGCGATCGGGGCCCAAAAACTCGGCCAACCCGTGCCGGAATCAAACTTCGTGTCGGAACTGAACAGCGCATTATCGCAGCAAATGCAACGATAGAGACCCTTGTCGTGGATGTCATACTGGCCGCTGAAAGCTCTCTCGGTTCCTTGCTGACGCGTAACTTCGAATTGCAGAGGGGTCAGTTCCCGCTTCCACTCGGCGTCTGTCTTGTGCACTTTCTTGACGCGTGCCGGACCCAGGTTTTGGCCAGAGTCGCTGAACCGGATCACCGTCACGGTTCCCTTGTCATCCGATTGATTGGACTTTGCAAGGCTCCAGTTCGGGCCTTTAAACCATGCCATTAGGCCTGCTCCGGCGACTGCTTTGGCGGAGTTGCCAAGAAAAGTTCGACGATTCATATATCTCTCCGATCACGATCGGTTAGAAATCTCAACCAAAAGTAAAGGCAAACCCCTGCACTCCTGGATCGAGGAATTCAATCTCAAAAGTTCTGTCTTCCACGGGTCCTTTTTGCCGAATAAGCTGGTAGAGTCGGTGGTCTTGCACGGTGCCCGAACCGTTGTTGTCGGTATCGACACCGTGATCATCTCCTGGCGGTGTGCCATCCAGCTTCACCCTGAACCGAACAGGCTTACCATCCTTGGTCGGTCCGAGCACGAGGTGAAGGTCGCGGGCGTGAAAGCGAAAGATAATTCTTCCCGGCGCCGTTTGAAGCACTGCGCTTTCCTCACCGACCTTCCAGTTCCCGCTGAGAGCCCACTGATTGAGCGAGAGCCTGGGTTGCGGAGTATACGTCCGCTTGGAATCCTGAGCAATCGCTTCGGTGGAACCGAAGTGTTCCGCACGATGGTAGCCGACGTAGGTTTCCGGCGAACGGACGTCCGCACTGTCGGGAGCGGCTTCGGCACCGGTGCCAGCCGCCACACTGATTGCCACCGACGTTGTCCCCGACGATGATAGCTGCGCTCCGTTTTCTTTCAGAAGCTCCTGAATCACGCGTTCCGACTCGGCGTACTCGCCTTCGCCGAAGTGATGATGGCGAATGCGTCCCTTGCCGTCGACGAAGTAATGTGCCGGCCAATACTCATTGTTGAAGGCTTGCCAAATTCTGTAGTCGCTGTCGATGGCCACCGGGTAGGTTATCTTCAAATCGCGCACCGCCTTCTCGACGTTGCCGCGTTCCTTTTCGAACGCGAACTCGGGTGTATGCACGCCGATGACAACCAGACCCGCGTCTTTGTATTTCGCCGCCCAGCCCTCCACGTACGGCAATGCGCGCAGGCAGTTGATGCAGGAGTAAGTCCAAAAGTCGATGAGCACAACTTTTCCCCTGAGGGATTTGCTGCTGAGCGGAAGCGAATTGAGCCAGGCAACGGCACCGCTCAAATCCGGCATGGGGCCTTCATCCTTAAGCGCGGGAACTGCGTCGACCGCACTCGCTGCCATCACGGCTGCCGGCTTTTTCGGATGCAACGCATCGATCAGGTGCTCTTCCGCTTTTGCCGTGTTCACAAAGGAAAACCTCGTAAGTAAATTTGTGTCCCAGCCGAGACCGATCGCGACCACTCCCAAGATCACCGCAACGCCTAATCCGCGACGGATCCAGATCTCAAACGAGAGCGAACGTTTCAGGGCGGAGAAGACCCTGTTACCGGCAAAGAGCGCAATTCCCAAAGAGGTCGCGGCGCCTAGCGCGAAAGACAAGAGCAAGAACGACGAGTGAGCACCCGGACCCTGAATCGCCGCTCCCGTCAAAATCAAGCCCAGAATCGGCCCCGCACACGGAGCCCAAAGAAGGCCCGTCGAGATTCCCAACACAAAGGACTTTCCGATGCCGCTCTCCGTCGACGGCCCCCCCTGCAGTTTGCTGCCTGCACGCACCAGGGGACGAGTCAACGCATCGGCAATAGAGGGAAAAAGAAGACTCACTCCCAACACGAGGAAAATAAGCATCGCCAGGTAGCGTCCCCCTTGATTCAGGCGCACCACCCAATGCCCGCCGAATGCAGCCGCAATGGCCACAACAGAAAACGTCAGCGCCATTCCCACGAGCAAAGGCAAGCCAGAACGCCGAAAGGGTTGGTCCGCGCGCGCGAATACAAACGGCAGTACGGGCAGGATGCACGGACTCAAAATCGTCAGAACACCGCCAACAAAGGCCAGGAGATAGATCAGCATCGGCCTGTCCAGTCTACGATCTTGATGCTTCGCAACATTTCGGATCTATAAAAAGTTGGATTCGTTAAGACACCAAAAGTTACAACACTCTGAGAACACAACTCCGGGGCAGGTAGCGAATGCAAGTTCCCTGCTGGGGCAGGAAAACTCAATCTCTTCGCGCTCCAGAACCACGATTTGTCAGCGGCCACCGGATTCGTCGAATCTTACATTGGCTACGTGCTCTCCCGACTTGTTGAAAATCGCAGCGTCGTCACGACATCCGGACCTCGCCCTTTTCCTTCATCATTTTACATTTCTCCAGAACCCTCCATAGCCGCGGTCGTACATGGCGAATGACCCCAGCACCCTGCCCGAATGCGACATTCTGCGGGATCCGCTGTGGGAGCCCTATCGAGCAGGACCTAGCATTGCGGAGTCCGGGCCTGCTGGTCCGCGCCCGTTCTTGCGCAATTGAATCTCGCGACCGCACTCCTCGATGAGCAGTACGCTAAACCGTACATGTTTTCCAGCGGTTCGGTTTCGATTCGGCGGGGCGCTATATTCTCCTCTTATATCTCCAATTCCTTTTGCGACGGGCGTGGAAAGGTTCTCGGTACGCAATCACTCATTCGTCGCGCTTGGGCCGTGTAACCTCGACTGCTTCGAGGCTCGGTGCAGAATTCAACACGGGTTCATTCAGCGGCTACTGGTTGTGAATTGCGTCTTGTTTTTCGAAATACTTGTGCAGACTGCTGCGAGTCGCGAAAGGTGTTGTCCGCTTGGGGACGTGGGAGCTCACAGCAAGCCACAATTCAGATCCAGCAGGACGGTCCCAAGCTGAGCGGAACGTTTCAGGACTCGGAAGGTTCCTTACAACTGACGGGAAGTGTTGCGGGGAACAACCTGTCTTTTAGCGTGCAATTACAGGGACGCCCCGTTACCGTGGCCTTTACGGGATCCATCGATGGCGACAAAATGAGCGGCACCTTTCAGCCTCAGGGCGGAAGTGGCGGACGGGGGAGGCGCGGCGGTGGACAGGGAAATCAATCCTGGAGCGCCGTTCGCCAATAGGGATCAGGTCGCCAGACTGAGCCCGCACAAAACCAAAATGACGGCGACGAGTGCGGACCTTGAATTACGTACTTAGCTTTCCTCTCCGGAGGGTGAGCGTAGCCGCAATCATCAATACGGAAATGATGGCGACCAATCCCACACCGCAGAGAAAGAGGGGGGCAGTGTAGTACTCGGGCTGACGCATGAAGACCATGACCGATAGCGGCAGAGCGCACATAACAACTGAGTTGACGATCAGTACACGCCGGGCCCATACTTCGCCCCGCTCTGCTCCCCTCGCCGCAAGCCAGGTGGTGTAGCCGAGAGGAAGCAGCAATATTCCCACCAACACATGGTTGAGAACCATCGGGCCCACAGCTCGCCGATAGAGCGCGGGGGAGCTACCTTTTAGAAGTCCAGCAATGTGCGGGGTCGCCACGAGATGGACCAAGCCCAGCGCGATCAACAAGAATCCCTCCGCACGAAGAAACCAGACACCGACTTTTTGATAGCTCATCTTCCTCCCTCGTCGCCAGATTCTTGACGGAGCAAATCGAGACCACAAATAGGTAAGGTGATCGGTCGAATCGAGATCTTTACCACGAGACCTCCATAGCGAGCAAACCCGCTGCCACTGTCCATTCTCGGACACCAACGTCCGGTTCAGGATAGGCGATAATCCTTTTCCAGTGCATCACATCCAGATAATCCGCAATATTTGTCACCACTTAGCATTCTGCAGAAGATGGCCTCTCAGTTGCCTTTCCCTGATGAATGGATATCGCTCGTCCCGAGTTTAAGACTCAAAAACGCCGTCGCCAAGCCGCTCTGTTGGTCTTGACCGTTCTCGCGGTCGCCGCGGTTTCGGTTGGAGTCTTGCGGCTGAAGCCGGCGGCACCGACAGTCGAGCGCGGCACGGTTTGGACCGACACCGTGAAGCGCGGTCCGATGTTGCGGCAGGTGCGCGGATTGGGATCGCTTGTGCCCACACAAGAATCGGTGCGGCAGATTCCGGCGGAGACCGAGGCCACGGTCGTTCGGATACGCCTGCTGCCGGGTTCGCAGGTTAAAACCGATGACATTCTTCTCGAGATGAGCAATCCTCAGACGGAGCAAGCTGCCGTTGACGCGGAACTGCAATTGAAGGCCGCCGAAGCGGAATACCAGAGTTTGCGAGTGAAGCTCGAGAGCGACATGATGAATCAGAAGGCGGGCGCGGCTACGGTTCACGCCGATGACGCGCAGGCGCAACGGCAAGCGGACACGGACAAAGCGCTTTATCAACTGGGCGTGATCTCGGGCTTGGCGTACAAGTCCTCCAAGGACAAAGCGGACGAACTTACGACGAGAAATGATCTTGAGAATCAGCGACTCACTGCCAATCAGCGGGCGATCGAGTCGCAAATGGCGGAATCACAGGCTAAGGTCGATCAGATGCGCACCTTGGCGCAGCTCAAACAGAAACAGTTGGACGCTTTGAGAGTTCGGGCGGGGATCGATGGGGTGCTGGTGGATCTTCCGCTGCAGGTTGGCCAGCACGTACTCCCTGGAACCATGCTGGCAAAGGTTGTCGAACCAGACCACCTGATGGCCACGTTGAAGGTCGCAGAGACACAGGCGCGCGATGTACAGATTGGCGAACCCGCGTCGATCGACACCCACAACGGCGTGATTTCGGGCACAGTGATGCGCGTCGATCCGGCGGTACAAAACGGAACGGTCACTGTGGACGTCAAACTCAAAGGAGAGCTTCCGAAGGGTGCGCGGCCTGATCTCAGTGTCGACGGAACTATTGACCTGGAGCGGATGGATAACGTGCTCTATGTTGGGCGTCCGGCGTTCGGGCAGGAGAATAGCACGATTACTCTGTTCAAGCTTAATCCTGAGGGGCAGAACGCGCTCCGCGTGCCGGTGAAAGTGGGACGCGCCTCGGTGAATTCGATTCAGGTAATTGAGGGGCTACATGAGGGAGACACTGTCATCTTGTCTGACATGTCGCGCTGGGACAATACGGATCGCATACGGCTCGAGTAAGGTGCGTCGGCGAGGCTCTGCCTCGCCCGGTACGGGGCACAGCCCCATCACTACACAACAAAATCAAATAACGAGGTGGTTAACAATGACTGAAGCGGGACAGCCACTCATCCAGATTCAGGATTTGACCAAGGTTTTTTACACCGATGAGATCGAAACCCATGCGCTCTCTGGCATTCACCTGTCGATCGCCAAGGGAGAATACGTCGCCATGTCCGGACCCTCCGGTTGCGGGAAATCTACGCTGCTCTCGATTATTGGATTGCTGGATACTCCTACGGCCGGCCGTTATTCGCTGAATGGGAAGACGGTCGAGAACCTCGATTTCGCGGAGCGCTCGCGCATACGGAATCAGGAGATTGGATTCATCTTCCAGAGCTTCAATCTGATCGGCGATCTGACGGTCTACGAGAATGTCGAACTGCCGCTGACTTACCGTCAAAAAATGCCCTCAGCAGATCGCAGAGCGCGGGTGATGGAGGCCCTGGAGCGCGTCGGCATGGCGCATCGCATACGCCATTATCCCTCGCAACTGTCGGGTGGTCAGCAGCAGCGTGTCGCGGTGGCGCGAGCATTGGGCGGAAAGCCTTCCATTCTGCTGGCGGACGAGCCAACGGGAAATCTTGATTCGCGAAACGGGGAAGCGGTGATGGAGTTGCTGCAGAACCTGCATCGCGAGGGAGCGACGATCTGCATGGTGACGCACGATCCGCGCTTTGCGAAGCATGCGCAGCGCGAAGTGCATTTGTTCGACGGCAAGGTGGTGGCGGAGGAAGAGCTTAAGAAACTGCTGGCGGAAGTGCAGGCATGAACGACCTCGACCTTGGCTATGCTTTCCGGCAGACGCGCAAGAATCCTGGTTTTGCTGCAATTGCCATTCTGACCATCGCGGTTGGCATTGGGGCGAGCGCAACCATCTTTACTTGGATTCAGGCTGTGCTACTAAATCCTTTGCCGGGAACTGGTGATCCTGGTCATGTTCTGGCGCTCGAGATGGTGACGCCCTCCGGTGAGTGGACGCCGACGTCTTATCTCGACTTCCGCGATTTTCGCGACCACTTGAAGCTGGTTGAGTCGATGACCGTCGCGTGCCCGATGGATCTTGCAGTCGGAGACGATAGGGCGGTTGAGCGCATCTGGGGCGAGTTGGTTTCCGGCAACTATTTCGATGTGCTTCGTGTGCGGCCTGAAGTCGGAAGATTCTTTTCCCGGGCGGAGACGGGTGACGAGCAGAACGCTCATCCCGTCGTCGTCATCAGCCACGAATTGTGGAAAAACCGCTATCACTCTGATGCGTCGGTTATCGGCGCGACCACGCGTATCAATCGTTCCACGTACACGATCGTGGGAGTTGCTCCAGAGAATTTTAATGGTTCGATGCCCGGACTCTCTTTGGAGATGTGGGTGCCGGCGACGATGTTCGGGCAGTTGAGTTCAACTGGCGACTGGATGCTACAAGACCGCAAAACGCGGATGTTTCGCGTTCTGGCTCGGCTTGCCTCCGGAGTTCGGATGGAGCAGGCTCGGGCGGAGGTAGGTTCCCTGGCAAAGCGTATGGCCGAGGCGGACGCGGACACGAATCAGGGAATGAGCGCGACTCTGCTGCCGCTGGCGAAATCGCATTACGGAATTCAGGACTCGCTGCTGACGCCACTCAGCATTTTGATGGGCGCTTGCGGAGTTGTTCTCCTTATAGTGTGCGCCAACGTCGCCAACCTGCTGTTGGCTCGGACAGTCAGTCGGCAGAAGGAACTCAGTATACGTCTTGCTTTGGGAGCACCGCGTTCGCGTCTGCTGCGCCTGCTTCTGACTGAGAGTCTTTTGATTGCTGCGCTCGGCGCAATGCTCGGACTCGCGGTCAGCCAACTCCTTGGCGGATCGTTGCGCTGGCTCGTTCCCGCCACCGCTCTGCCCGATATGGTGAGGCCGCCGATTGATCTCGGAGTGGTCTTGTTTGCGGCGGTGCTGGCGTTTGCGGTTGCGGCCATTGCCGCGGTCGCGCCGGCAATGCGGTCTTCTAAGAGCGATGTGAACGAGGCGCTCAAGGAAGGTGGACGAACTGGAACCGCGAGCAGCCGTACTCATCGGGTACGCGGACTACTGGTGAGCTGCGAGGTTGCACTCGCTGTTGTCGCGCTGATTGGCGCCGGCCTCTTTGTAAAAAGTTTTCAGCTCGCCAGAGCCATCCAGCCGGGCTTCGATCCCCATCATGTTGCGGTCGCTCAAATGAATCTGTCGGCGGCTGGTTACGATGGGAGTCAGGCGGATTCCTTTCGGCTTCGACTCACGCAGGCGCTTGAGCGCCAGCCTGGAGTTAATGCTGTTAGTTATGCCGACTACGTTCCGCTGAGCATCGCGGCAGGCTCGTGGGAGGACCTGCAAATCCAAGGCTATGTCCCGGGTCCCAACGAAAACATGAAAATCTATCGCAATCTGGTGTCTCCTGGCTATTTCGATCTGCTGAAGATCAAAATTCTGGACGGGCGGGATTTCAATCTCCGCGATGACACCACGAATGACCCGGTGATGATCGTCAGCGAGGCGTTTGTGCGGCGATTTCTTTCCGGCCGGGATCCGATCGGCCAGAAGATCTACGGATGGGGCAGATGGTTCAGGATTGTTGGCGTGGCGCAGGACAGCAAGATTTATCGCGTCACGGAAAACGCTTCGCCTTATTTTTACATTCCCATTCGCCAGGTCTATCGGCCGGAGATGGGGTTGAAGTTTTACGTTCGCACCTCGGGTCCGGTGAATGATGCCGCGGACGCGCTGCGCCGCGAAGCGCATGCCATCGATCCGGCAGTGCCGGTGTATGACGCCATGCCGCTGGAGGAATACATTGCCGAGTCGCTCTTCCCGCAGAAGATCGCGGCCAGCCTTCTGGGAACGCTGAGTTCGATCGCCATTTTGCTTGCCGCCATCGGGCTCTGTGGGGTGATGGCGTATTCCGTGGCTCAGCGCACGAATGAAATCGGCATTCGCGTGGCGTTGGGCGCGCGGCGGTTCGATGTGTTGCGGATGATTCTACGGGAAGGTTTGGCGCTGGCGCTTCCCGGTCTGGTAGTAGGCGCACTGCTTGCGATGGCGCTGGCGCGGGTGGTGTCCGCGTCCCTGGTTGAGGTCAGGCCGGGAGATCCAGCGATCTATGCTGCTGCCGCGGTCTTCACCATTTTCATAACGATGTGCGCCGCAGTAAGTCCGGCGCATCGGGCAGCGAAGGTCGATCCCATGGTGGCGCTGCGTTATGAGTAGGAGTTGACCGAAGAATGACCGGAGTACTACGAGATCTTCGTTACGCAGCGCGGCAGTTGCGCAAGAATCCCGGCTTCACCGCGGTTGGG
>Ga0302179_10002111_pt1 | contig 11684 bp, 7 predicted proteins | sample I_Palsa_E3_1_FD_198788 | JGI IMG/M metagenome (GOLD analysis project Ga0302179, IMG submission 198788) | Peat permafrost microbial communities from Stordalen Mire near Abisko, Sweden - I_Palsa_E3_1 | ecosystem: Environmental > Terrestrial > Soil > Palsa > Peat permafrost | place: Sweden: Abisko...
CACGGAAAAATCAAAACAAATCGTGGTGATGCCACCGTCGCATGACAAGTACGGGCGTCACAGTTTCCAATGGTGTCGTCGTTCCAGTCAGCGGTTGGTTCCGGTGATGCGGAGACGACACGCCTGAAATGCGAAGTCGGCTTCTCGGACAAGTGGATTTTCGCCACTCGAAGCGGGGTTCCCGTGAAACGGGGTTATAGGTAACTTGTCTACCCCAGGGTCCCGGCCCAGGTGAATTTACCGGAAACTCTGCAGACAGTTCCTCGACGAAGGCATCACGAGACGTCGGTGATCTGGATCGGCTCAAGAGGGCACGGTCGGTTCGTGCAGTTTCCATCCCCTGATTAAGAGCCAGAGCATGAAGATCAGTTCGCCGAAGAAGGTGATGGTGATGAATCCCAGTGGGAGGTTGGGAAGGAGGTAGGGGCCGACGCTGTCGCTCACCCAGCCCAGGCCGTCGATCACCAGCAGAATGCCGATGATCCAGGGGATGTAGCGGGAACGGAAGATCAGGTACCCCAGAAGGATAAGGTGGATGCCAAAGAGCACCAGGCTCATGGACCAATCGTAGCGAAAGGTGTGGAGCAGAAGGTCCACCTGGGCATTCAACGGACCGGGCCCGAAGATCTTCAGGTAGTCGGGTGTGTTGAGGAGGCGAAAGACGGTCACGAGGTTGAGGGTTCCACACAGAGCGACTGCGGCATACACCAATTGAAACCACGCAGCGAGCAGAGACAGCGATCGGTTGACCTGGGCAAGCAGGACATAGAGCGCCCAGGCAAGGACCACGTCGCCAATGAAGCTGATGAGGTAGCAGAAGATGGCGGCGAGGAATAGGCCTCCATGGGCAGAGATGTTCTGCGCGGTTTGCGCGATGTTGCCTGGGATCACAAGCTTTGGATACACGTACTCGGCGTAGGTGACGGGGTTGAGCAGGTAGGTGAAGCCGGCGACCAGTGCCGCTTGACGCAAGGTGATGCCGTCCTGGGAAGTTGCCGCGATTGCGGGGTTCATTGGGCTGCTCCTTCCAACGGGTTGGCCGTGAGTGGACCGTCGGTTGCCGGGAACCCGGGAACTGCCGCACCAGGGGCCGAACTATAGCGCAGATCAAGCGACGTGTTTTGTATCTCGGGCGTTCTCGCAACAACTGCTCCGTCTTGTTTGAACATACGCAGGGTATACGGATCGGGGACGTGGAATTACGCAGCGGCTTGCATTTGGCGACATCGGTACCGATGAACCGCTTGGCGAGAAGGAAATTCGAGAAGGTATTGTTGCGAAATCGCGCCAAACGGCGTCAGTCCGCGATGGAGGCGGTCAAGTTACTCCGTCGCCATTGCTTGATCGCCGGGTTTCGGGTGGCTATAGTGGGTGCGTTTGCTGGAAGGGATCTCATGAAAACAACGACGGAATTGACGCTGATAACGGCAGCCTTAATGGCCCTTTCGGGGATGCTTCATGCGCAGGAATTCTATCCTTTTCAAAACCCGAAGCTGCCTCTTGAAGACAGGGTCACCAACATACTCTCGCTCATGACTCTGCAGGAAAAGGAAGCCACCTTTGCTACCAGCACCGCGGTTCCGCGTCTGGGGATTCCGGACGCTGGATCTTCGGAAGGCCTGCATGGACTGGTGCAGAGCGGCGGCTTTGGAGGGCCCAGCGTGACGACAACCACCTTCCCTGAGGTCATCGGCTTGGCTTCAACCTGGGATCCGGAATTGATTCGCAGAGTCGCTGCTGTGCAGGCGAATGAGGCCCGCTACATCACCCAGAACCCGAAATACAAGCATCCAGTGCTCGTTGTCTGGGGCCCGAATGCCGACCTTGCGCGCGATCCGCGCTGGGGCAGAAACAATGAGAGCTACGGCGAGGATCCATTTCTCGTTGGAACCATGTCGACCGCGTTTGTCCGCGGACTGCAGGGGGATACTCCGAATCAGTGGGAGGCTGCATCGCTGCTGAAGCACTTCCTCTCGAACAGCAACGAGACGACGCGTGGTCATTCCAGCTCGAATTACGACACCGCGCTTTTCTGGGATTACTATGCGGCGCCGTTCCGCATGGCGATCGAGGGCGGTGGCGCGACGTCGTTGATGGCCTCTTACAACGCCTGGAATCACGTACCCATGACGGTAAATCCGGTGATCAAAAATGTTGTCGTCAAACAATGGGGCGCGGATGGCATCGTTTCTTCGGATGCAACTGCGGTCGAGCAACTTGTGACTGGTCACAAGTATGTTGTGGATCAGCAGACGGCGCTGGCCGATACAGTGAAAGCCGGCATATCGCAGATACTAACTTTTGTTCCCGACCTGCCCGGCCGCCTGCAGAAAGCGATCGACGCAAAGCTGCTCACGGAGGCCGACTTGGACGGCGCGCTTCGGGGCAAGTTCCGCACCGTAATTCGGCTCGGGCTGCTCGATTCGCCCAATGGCAATCCGTATGCAAAAATTGGCACCCTTGACGAACCAGAACCATGGAATACACCGCAGCACAAGGCTCTTGCGCTCGACGCTGCGAGAGAGTCAGTCGTGCTGCTGAAGAATGCCAACAGTATGCTGCCCCTTGATCGCGAACATCTGAAGTCGGTTGCCGTAATCGGCCCGCGCGCCAACGACAACCTTCTTGACATGTATGCAGGAAAGTATCCTTATTCCATAACTCCCCTTGAAGGAATCAAGAGCAAAGTCGACCAGGCCACCATCGTACGCTACGCCGATGGAAGCGACATTGAGGCTGCAGCGAAGGCCGCGCACGAGTCAGAGATTGCCATCGTTGTTGTCGGCAATCATCCGGTCTGCGGCGACAAACTCAGCGGCCAACTCTTCAACACGGACACGTCGACAAAGCCATGCTCTGACTTAACGGAAGGCCGCGAAGGCAGGGATCGCGAGTCTATCGATCTTTCGCAGGAAGGTCTCATTCAAAGGGTCTTTGCCGCAAATCCGAAGATGATCGTGGTGCTCGTTTCGAGTTTCCCCTACGCAATTGGGTGGACCCAGTCTCACATTCCGGCCATTCTGCACACCGCTCACGCTTCCCAAGAAGAGGGCAATGCAGTCGCGGATGTGCTGTTCGGTGATTACAGTCCGGCGGGGCGCCTGAATCAGACATGGCCAAGGGCTCTCACGCAACTGCCGCCGATGGATGACTACGACATCCGCCATGGTCGAACCTACATGTACTTCAAAGGTGAGCCGCTCTACCCATTCGGTTTTGGCCTCAGCTATTCGACTTTTAAATATTCGAACATCAAAGTGCACGCATCGTCTATCTCCAGGACCGGAGGGACCTCGATCTCGGTCGATATTCAGAACACGGGAAGCAGGACCGGGGATGAAGTGGTGCAGTTGTATGTTCGGCGTTTGTCCGCAGACCCCGGCAGTCCGAAGGAGCAGTTGAAGGGATTCAGGCGGGTAACGCTGGCCCCCGGCGAGAAGAGGACTACAAGCATTCCGGTCGATGCAGGCTCCCTCGCGATGTGGAATGACACAACACATCAGCTCGAAGTTAAGCCCGGAGCTATGGAGTTGCTGATCGGCAGTTCTTCTTCGGATATTCGCGGAAAGGGGGACCTTCAAATCACGCCATAGGGGTAGAGTCGCCGGGGCATCGGTTTCACAGGGCACCCTTTGACTGGCGGAATAGCGGACGGTAACCAGGAATTCCGATCGCTCCTTTACTATCTTGTGCATGCTGCGGTCTACCTTTGTACCGCTCTTTTTCGTCGCGACGGGAACTCCCGCTCTCCAGGCGAAGGCTCAGCCTTGCGGTTCCAATGCGCAAAGCACGATTGTCACACTGGAATGCCGGCTATGGGGCCGATGTGCTCGGCCCGCTCTTCTGTGGTCGCGATGGGTTTGCCAATTAAGAGATCAAACAACGACATCAGGCGCTCCGATGGACGACGTGCAAAGTAGGATACCCCGCGTTGCGTAAGAAATTCATAAGGCCGGCAAGCGCCTTCCCTAATTGGCAAGGTAGGAGCGTTGCCTGCAGCGGAGGAGCAAGGGGACGATTTGCGCATCTTGTGCTGTGATGGGGAGAGATAATCGATCATGGCCCTTGTGTCCGACATGGCTGGTGGATGTAACCGGATGGTGGGCTAAATGGCCAATGGCGCCGGCGTACAGGCCGTGCTGGCAGTATTCCTGCTGCTCCTGGTGTTCGTGGCGATGTTTGGGGGGCTTGCCCGGCGGTTGAAGGTACCCTATCCGATCCTGCTCGTGATTGCTGGATTGCTGGTGAGTTTTCTTCCAGGGATGCCGCGGATTGGGCTTGATCCGAATCTGGTGTTTCTGGTGTTCCTGCCTCCGCTCTTGTACTCGGCGGCGTGGACGCTCTCGTGGAGGGAGTTTCAGCGGAACTTTGTAAGCATCGCGATGCTTGCGGTAGGGCTCGTGCTGTTCACGGTGGTTGGATTAGCAATGGCGGCGGGGTCGTGGCTGCCGGGCTTCGATTGGAAATCCGCGGTGTTGCTCGGGGCGGTAGTGGCAGCGACGGACGCGATCGCAGCGACATCCATTGCGCGAAGGGTAGGATTGCCGCAATCCATCGTGCATATTCTGGAAGCCGAGAGCCTGGTCAACGATGGCACCGGGTTGCTGGCACTGCAGTTCGGGCTGGCTATCCTGATGACGGGCCGAACTCCATCGATTTTGGAGGGGGTTGGGAGGCTGGTGTTTCTGATCGGCGGCGGTGTATTTGTTGGGCTGGCGATCGGCGGTGTGATCGCCTGGTTCGAAAAGTGGGTGGATGACGGGCCGATTGAGATCGTGATCAGCATATTGGTGCCCTATGCGGCTTACCTCATAAGCGATCGGGCGCACGCGTCGGGTGTAATCGCGGTGATCGCATGCGGCATGTATATGAGCCGGAAGAGTCCGGAGTATATGTCACCGCAAGTGCGGTTGCAGATGACAGCGGTTTGGGACGCGCTGACCTTTGTGCTGAATGGAATTGTGTTTGTGGTGATTGGGCTGCAGCTTCCCTATGTAATGGGACAGATTGGCGGCCTGAGCCGTTTGGTACTGCTGGAGTATGGAGTTGGCTTTAGCGTAGCCATCATCGCGCTGCGGATGGCATGGGTGTATGGAGAGACCTATATTGCGTACGTCGTGCGGCGTTGGGTGCAGAAGGTCGAGGTGAAAGAGCCGGACCCACGAGGACTGTTTGTGATTGGGTGGGGTGGCATGCGTGGGGTACTCTCGCTGGCGGCGGCGGTGTCTCTGCCGTATGCGCTGCCGGGTGGAGGAATGTTTCGACAGAGGAGCATGATTATCTACCTCGCATTTTGCTTGATCGTGGCCACCCTGGTGTTGCAGGGTCTGACGCTGCCATGGCTGATTCGAAGTCTTGGGTTATCAATCTCGGGCAGCACAAACGATGAGGAGCAGGAGGCGAGACGTGTCATGTTACGGGAAGCCCTGGTGCATCTGGACCGAAAGCGCTCAAAAAATCGTGATCAATCAGCGATGTTCGGGGAGTTGATCGCAAGTTATCAACGAAGGCTGGATGCGCTGCCTGCGGAACGAGAAGAGCCGGCGCAGGGACTCAGAGATCAGACTCGCCGGGGTGATGCGATTCTGGCAGCGCTGCAGGTGGAACGAGAAGTATTGATCGGGCTGCGGAATGAGGGGCGAATCGACGATGAAGTGTTGCGGACGCTGCAGCGAGAGCTCGACTTAGCGGAGAGCCGCGTGCATACAGGCTCGATGATGTCGTAGAGCCGGCTTTGAGTCAATGTAGCTTAAGTGGACCTGGCTAAGCTTCACGAAAGCGATACCCCACATGGCTTTCGGTCAAGATGTAGGTGGGGTTGACTGGATCGTCTTCGATTTTCTTGCGGAGTTGGCTTACAAGCACACGGAGATATTCGCGCTCACCCCCGTATTCAGGTCCCCAAATCGAGCTCAGCAGCAGAGCGTGCGGGATGGGCCTTCCAGCATGTTGCATCAGGTATCGCAACATCTCGAATTCTTTCGGGGTCAGCCGGATCTCACGGCCTTGCTTCTCTACCCGATAGCGCACCGGGTCAAGCGCCAGGCCGCCGATCACTGTAAGTGAATTGGGCAGTGAGGGCAATAGTTTGGAGCGGCGGATCGCCGCTCGCAGACGAGCCGTCAGCTCCCGGATCTGGAAAGGCTTCGTCACGTAATCGTCCGCACCCGCATCCAGTGCTTCCACTTTGTCATCCTCTTCGTCGCGTATCGTTAGCATGATGATGGGAAGGTGCGGATAGTCCCGATGAATCAGCCGGCATGTTTCCATTCCACCGATTCCTGGCATATTGATGTCCAGCAATACTGCATCGTATTCGACCATACGCAGACGCGTCTGGGCTTCCTCCCCGGTGCCCGCTTCCCCGACGACAAAGCCTAATGCGCTCAGAGTCTCGAAAAGACTCTGCCGCAGAGCGGCCTCGTCCTCAACCACCAGGACGTTCCACCGTTGTTCCATCATTGCTCCACGTTCGCCGTTTTCGGCAAACTTACAAAGAAAGTCGTGCCTGTTTGTGGGTCGCTGTTGACCCAGGCACGGCCGAGGTGGGATTCGGTCACCTGCTTCACCACGGACAGACCAATGCCGGTACCCGGCGCCTTTCGATTGGATCCAGGGCTACGGTAGAAACGCTCGAAGATTTTCTCTCTCTCTTCAGGGGGAATGAATGACCCCTCGTTGCGAACAGAGATGAGGATCTCCGCGGGTTCCTGCAGGCCTTCGATAGTGATGGAAGAGCCTGGAGATCCGTATTTTGCGGCGTTATCAAGAAGCTGCGTCAGCGCCATCTTGAGTAGTTGTTTATCGGCCCAGATGGTTTTGAGCTGCGCGCTAAGATGGATCGCGATCGGATGTCCGCTTAACAGTTGGGCAGACTCAGCGATGGTCTCCTCCAGGATGCTATCGAGGTGGAGGCGCTCACGTTTTGGGGTCAGAGTGGCGTTGTCGACCCTGGCGGTTCGCATCAGCCGGGTTGTCAGATCACTGAGGCGGGTCACCTCCTGATCGATCAAAACCACCAGCCGTTTTTCTGTTCCACTTAAACGATCCATTTCAATCAAGCCTGAACTACAACTCTTGATGGTGGTGAGCGGAGTCTTGAACGCGTGGGCAAGGCCGTCCAGCATCGCCGACCGCAGCTGCTCACTGTGCCGCGCGGCCTCCGCGGTGCTCTCAGCGGTAAAAGAGCGAGCTCGTTCAATGGCGACCGCGGATAAAGAGGCAGTTGCGTTGATAGAAGACGCGTCCAGCGAGTGACCGGAGATGGCCAGCGCACCGATCGGGCGGGTCCCGGAGCGCAGAATTCGACGAGAGGAACGGGTAAGCGCATCATCTTCGTTGCGTTCGGTGAAAAAGGTGGAGCGGACGTCATCTTCCGTGACATCACAGATGCCGTCTATCGACAGGCGCAAGTCGTATGCATTCCATAATGCGACACCTTTGACATGAAAGGTGTTCCTGATGAGGCTTGCGAGCTGCTGCTCGATCGGTTTCTGGTGGTCGAGGAGAAGGATACTCTGACTGAGCTCGTAGAGCTTCTGCAGGCTGTTGCCATGGGCCTCAGATTCTCGCGCGTGCCGGCTTACCTGATTGGAGTGCCGACTCACCAACAAAGCGACACTTTCGAACAACACAAGAGCTACCCAATCCTGGGGATCCGCGATGTACAACTTGAATAGCGGTTCGGTAAAAAAATAATCGAGACATGCGACCGATACCAGGGAAACTACGCTTGCTTCAAGAAAGCCCCATCTTAGGGCGATGAGAGTTACCAGAAGGATATGCAGCGACGTTGCAGAAGAAAGGTTGAAGCGGAGGTTGTAGGCAACAAAGGTGATAGACAAAGCCGCAGCGACACCCAGGATCATTTTTGCAATCGCTTTCCGACTTCCTCTGCCAGTCATGCCAACACCCCAATCTGAGTCTAGGCGGAAAGCCATTAAGAACTCATAAGGACTCCGCTTATGCGTAATTGATGGCTTTCTTGATTCACTGGGTACAGCCGCCAAGTTGGCGGTTTTACGAGGTGAGAGGCGTGAACGAAAGAAATCTTTCTTATTTTTGGAGTGAGGCGAATAACGCAGGGCCGGAGGGTGCATGGGTATGGCTTCTGGTACTTGGGCTGGTGATGGTGGTGGTTCCACCGACCTTCGGACAATCCACATTCGGCAGTGTGAGAGGAATCGTGCAGGACAAGTCGGCCGCCGTGATTGGCGACGCGAAGGTCGTATTACACAGCACGGATGAAAATAGCGACAGGATGGTAGACGCAGATGCCACCGGCGGGTTCGTTTTCGAGAACGTAAAGGCTGGGCATTACACGCTAAGTGGCTCGCACGAAGGCTTTGCGGAAACGATTATTTCCGGAATTTCCGTAGAAGCCCGGCAGGACCTGCGGCTTACGGTTTCGTTGGACATTGCAGCGCAATCGACCACCGTGCAGGTGACGTCCGACGCTGCTCAAATTAATACGGAGAATGCCACCCTGGCCGACTCCAAGGACAATTTACAGATGACGCAGTTGCCACTGAATAACCGGGCAACGACCACTAGTCCACTGGGGGCTCTGGGCCTTTCTTCGAATGTGCAGACCGATAGTGCAGGCAACATTGCCCTGGGCGGCGCAAGCTCCTCGATGGTCAATTTTTCCGTCGATGGCATTTCGACGGCGAACGTGCGGCAGAATGGTGCACTGCAGGATGCCTATCCCTCGCAAGAAGGGATTGCCGCAGTGAAGGTGACCGCCTTCAATAACAGCGCTGAGTTTTCCCAAGTGGGGGACGTTACCTTCACCACCAAGAGCGGGACAAACCAATATCACGGTAGCGTGTTTGAATATCTGCAAAATCAGGCTCTGGACGCAGATCCCTATGGCTTCAGCGGGAAGGCGCCAAAGAAATTCAATACATTTGGATTTTCACTGGGCGGGCCGGTCAGCATCCCGCATCTCTACAATGGACACGATAAGACCTTCTTTTTTGCGGATTACGAGGGCAACCGCAGAGTCACGGCTGTAGCACAGCAGTTTGAGGTACCGACCCTGGCGGAGCGCAGCGGCGATCTGAGCGAATTCGGTGCGTCGTCCACGACGCGCGTCACACATATCAGCCCCACCGCCACCGCATTACTGAGCTATATTCCGCTGCCAAATGTGTCGGGGCAGTCAGGCTATAACTACGAGAATTTTCAATCGACCCCGGCGCGAACCGACGGCGCGGATATTCGCCTCGACCAGACCATCACAAGCAAGCAATCCGCGTACGCTCGCTTCAGCCGAAAGAATATATCTGAAGACGCGGCGAACCCATTTCTCCCGAACGATGTCGATTCCGTACACAATCGGAGCTTTTTGCTTTCGCACACCTACGCGATCGGGCCCGCCCTGCTGAACGAGTTTCGCTATGGCTTTACTAATGTAACGACCACTGTGAACTTCCCCATCCAGGGTTCGGACGCGCTCAACCAACTTGGCCTGCTCGGGGTGAACATCAGCCAACATCCGCTGACACATGCCTTTCCGACCTTCAACTTCAGCGCCGGAACCGGGCTGACGCCGATCGGCAGGGACAAAGCGGGAATTACCCAATCAAAGACAACCCAGTTCAGCGATAACCTGACGCGCACTTTCGGGAAGCACACCGTCAAGGCCGGAGTTGATATTCGCCGCGTGCGGTATTTCGATCTGGAAAGCTTCGCTCCCGAATTTGCGTCCGATGACTTCGGCAGTTTTGTCTTTCAACCGACGTTTACGGGGAATGCATTTGGCGACTTTCTGGAAGGAGCGCCGACAACGCTCAACTTCGCTGTGTCGAGCCCGGATGTGGGTGGAACGGCAACACAATTCAGCCTGTTCGCCGAGGATGAATATCAATTGAACAGCCGGTTGACCTTGAGCTATGGGCTTCGCTGGCAGATTCTGCCGGGGTTTCAGGAAGACGGCGGTAACCTCGCGAACTTCGACCAGCGCAACAATTCAATTGTTGTGCCCAACGCGCTCGCGAAGTACCTCGTGAGCCAGAACATCACAGCCTCGAATGTGGCCTTTCAGCAATCGTTCAATGCCTGCAATCTGCAGGTGACTACACTGGCGTGTACGAAATATGTGACGGCGAGCCAGGACGGTCTGCCGCAAAGTCTGCGCAACACATACAAGGGCAATTTTCAACCAAGGATCGCAATCGCGTATCGGCCTTTTAACGATACGAAGACAGTGATTCGTGCTGGTTTCGGTATCTTTACCATGACCAATCTGGGTCCGCTTTCGTTCAATAACAGCGGTAATCCGACTTCGAGTTTGCATAGCTATTCCAACTCGAATACTGCGGGCGCGAATACGCCGCTGATCCAATTCCCCAACACGGCGCCGCCCAGCACGACCGCGCAATTTGGTGGCGGGAGCCTGGATCAGGGTGTCGACCCGAACTATCGCGATCCGCAGTCGAATCAATGGAACCTGACGGTGGAGAGGGAGATTTCCAGCAATACCTCGATTCGTGGGAGCTATGTAGGGATGCACACGTACCGGTTGAGCGTCACTGAGGACCTCAATCAGATCCCTGCGAGCACAACACCCTATGTTTCCGCCACGGTTGCGAATCCTTATGTGGACGCCAGAGCTCCGTATCAGAATTGGTTTTCACTCGCGAGCACCTTCAATGCAGGTGAGGCAAACTACCATGCATTTGTAGTGGAAGCGACACGCCGGATGCAGCACGGTTTGTATTACGACGCAAACTACACCTACGCAGCGAATAAGGCCGACAACCAGGGCGATGCACCGACGGCATTTGCCGGCGAGGTCAACTATGGTCTACCGATTGCTGATCGTTTTCATATCAAGCAGGACCTGGGCAATGTGGAAGGCACGCGGCGCAATCGGATGCTGCTGACTGGTGTTTATCAACTGCCGGTCGGCAAAGGTCGCACATGGATGAGCGGCGGCGGTATCAAAGACGCATTTTTGGGTGGTTGGGATATGACGACGGTGACGTTGTTGCAAACGGGTCCCTGGCTCACCCCGACCATTAGTGGTTCTGCCGATCAATCCAATACAAATGTCGCAAATCGTGGGGTCACTTTGCGACCTGACGTGGTGTCGAACAACTTCTACGCGGGACAGTCACGGGCACGCTATTACAACCTGGCGGCGTTTTCCCCGACCCCCGAGGGTGCAGGCCGCTTTGGAAATGCCGGGGTGGGGATACTCGAGGGTCCCGGGACTGCTGCAGTGAGTCTGGGCGTGGCCAAGGACTTCCAGATCACAGAGAGGTTGCATGCACGGTTTGAGTCGACTTTTACCAACGTGCTGAACCATACCAACTTTGCACCGCCGGTGACTGCGATCGACAGTTCGACCTTCGGTGCCCTCACCGGCCCGCAAACGGCCGAGAATGCCGGCAATCGTACCGGTCAGGCAGCCCTGCGGCTTGACTTTTAAGTCCTCAGAATGCCGATGATCACAATGTCGTACTCTTCCGGTTCGCGCCGGACTGAATCAGGGGTTGTTGCGGTGCTCATAATTCCTTTACCTGAATTCGTGGGCCTCCACTCCATTGCTTGTCTGGAGAGGCGGCTGGCCGTCGATGCAGCGGACTTTGTCCAGCCACGCGTAGGCCGCTTTGTCGATTGTTCCTTCACCGCGGGCCGTCCCGGGTGGAACCAGGAGTACCGGGCAGTGGGACTCA
>Ga0302179_10002116_pt1 | contig 11675 bp, 9 predicted proteins | sample I_Palsa_E3_1_FD_198788 | JGI IMG/M metagenome (GOLD analysis project Ga0302179, IMG submission 198788) | Peat permafrost microbial communities from Stordalen Mire near Abisko, Sweden - I_Palsa_E3_1 | ecosystem: Environmental > Terrestrial > Soil > Palsa > Peat permafrost | place: Sweden: Abisko...
CCCACCCTTCGCAAAGAGCGCGAAGGATGGGGCACCCGATCCTTTGTGGCAGGGTAAGAAATACGGTTTTCGACTGTACCGTAAATAGCACAGCCAAACCCGGCTTTAGCTGGGGTACGGTTTTTCTGTCCCTGTAGATTCTCTTACTCGCTGATAAAAAAGATGCCCTCGGCGGCTAAAGCCGGATCTGTTTCAATTGATTGCGTACGGCCTAAAGGCCGTACCCATCAAAACTTGAGTTTTTCCGCAGCCTGTTTAGCCCCCTGAGTATTTCTGACGATTGTCTTACTGCCTCAGTTCTGGTAGACCTTCTTAAGGCTCCTGATGCTTGTCGCCGTTCGAAGTCTGCTGGTCTCTCTGATCGTTGTTCTCACTATCCTTGCGGGCGGCCGCAGGGTCGAGGCGCAATCCCCTGATCTCTCGTTACCAGCGGCGGCGCCGCAGATCTCCGGGCCCATCGTGGAGTCGAACTTGCAGCGGCTCACGGGCAATCCGAGCCCGTCCGCAGAGACCAGCACCGACCTGGGCCGCGTGCCGAATGATTTTCCCCAGCAACACATCCTGATGATGCTAAGGCGTGGAGCAGCGCAACAGCAGGCGCTCGACCGCTTCATGCAGGAGCAATATGATCCCCATTCGGCCAATTTCCACAAGTGGCTTACCCCCGAACAATTTGGCTCGCTCTTCGGCCCATCCACCACGGACATCGAGCTCATTACCGGCTGGCTTACCCAGCATGGGTTCACGGTAAACCGGGTTGCCGCGGGACGCACCTTCATTGATTTCAGTGGCACAGCCGGGCAGGTGGCTGCCACCTTTCACACCGAGATTCATCACTATCAGCATCGCGGTGAAGAGCATTTCGCGAATGCGAGTGATCCCCTTATTCCCGCTGCCCTGGCCAATGTGGTGTCAGGCTTTCGCGCTCTCAATGACTTTCACCCGAAAGCCGTAGCCCACGAGCCTACGGTGGCGCGCCTCGATCGGGCAACCGGCAAGTGGTCGCATTTTGCGCAGGGCCACTTCACCACAGACTATGGGGCAGGCACAGACTACGTTGTCGGACCCCAGGACTTCGCCCAGATCTACAGCATCAACCAGGTTTGGCAGCAAAAGATCCTTGGGACCGGCCAGACCATCGGAGTCATCGGCGATACCAATCTCGCTGCCGGCGATATTCAAAATTTCCGCGATCAGTTCGGCATCTCGGCCCTGGGTCCTAACGGTTCGGTGGTGGTCGATCATCCTCCCACCACGGTGTGCGCGGCGCCCAATCCCTCTTCGCCGGACCTGGAAGGCTACATCGACGCCGAGTGGGCCGGCGCCACCGCGCCCGACGCTACCATCGATTTTGTGACGTGTGCCGACAGCGGGGTCACTTCGGGCACCGATCTCGCCGCCGGATACATCGTGCAGGACGCAGCCCACGCCAAGCAGGACTCGGTTCTGAATTCCAGCTATGGATACTGTGAGCAGGATCCCGAAAGCGAGTCCAACCAGTTCTATGTCCAGCTATGGCAGCAAGCAGCGGCGGAAGGCATTACCGTGGTGGTTGCCGCGGGCGATGCGGGCGGAGCGGAATGCGATGAACCTATTCGATTTACTTATGTCAACCACGGTCTCGGGGTCAGTGGTGAAGCCTCCACTCCCTACAACATAGCCGCGGGCGGCACCGACTTCAGTGATGTCTTTAGTGGAACTACCGCGAATTACTGGTCGGCAACCAATAGCAGCACTCTCCAAAGTGCGAAGTCGTATATCCCCGAGACGGCATGGAATGAAAGTTGCGGCAGCGCTCTGGTGCTGCAGTCATTCAATCAACAGAATGGTAAAAGTTTTACGTCCGGCTCCGGACCCAATGGCCTTTGCACCTACGCCTCAACGCTTCCGGTAAACTTCCTGCTGATCCAGCCTACCTTTATACGTTCTGGCGGGGCTGGAGGATTGAGCACGGTATCATCCCGGCCTGGCTGGCAGAGCGGAGTGGCTGGACTGCCGTCCGGCAATGCGCGCGCCCTGCCGGATATCTCCATGTTTGCCTCCTCTGGGTTGTACTGGGGGCATTCCCTGATCTTCTGCTACTCCGGTAACGGCCAGGGTTGTGATTTTTCCGATGCGACTACTGTCTTCGCAGACACAGATGGCGGCACTTCGTTCGTCGCCCCGGCGTTTTCCGGCATCATGGCCCTCATCAACCAGAAGACCGGGGATCGCCAGGGGCAGGCTAACAACATTCTTTATCCCCTGGCGGCGCAGCAGTTCATCACCAACAGCAGCACTACGCAGCCCAATCTCGCGACCTGTGCCGCCTACCTCGGCACAGGCGTTCTACCCGCCTGTTACTTCCACGATGTCAGTGGAACGCCCAATCCTGACCCGGCAACCCAGCAGCAAACCCCCTTCGTTACGGCAACGACCTCACTTCCCTGCACCGGCAGCGCCACCGCTGCGGGCGTGTTCACCGATGCCAGTACGGATGCAACATCCAATTACGAGAACTGCTACGGTTACCAAATTACGGTCACCGGATCGGGAAGCTCTCTGATCACCACTCCGAATTATTATGGAGTGCTCTCGACCGCCGACACCGCCACCGCACCCGCCTTCGCGGCCACTCCCGGCTATGATCTCGCCACCGGCTTGGGCACCCCCAACGTTTACGCCCTGGTGAACGCGCCGCTATGGTCAGCGCTCTCCATCACCACCACCAGCCTGGCTCCGGGCACTGTGGGCATTGGGTACGCGCAAACACTTGCGGCGACGGGCAGAATCGCGCCCTACACCTGGAGCGTCACCTCCGGCAGCTTGCCTTCGGGGTTGTCGCTGGCTCCCGCCACCGGGGTGATCTCTGGAACACCGGCCACAGCCGGCACTTCCACCTTCACCGTTCAAGTTGCAGACGCGGAGAGCACACCGGTGACCGCAACCGCATCCTTCACTTTGACCGTGGCGACTGGGGTTCCCCCGGGGTTTACCACGACCGTGAACCCGAGCAATCTTTCCATTGAATTTGCCGGCACGGGAACAGCGACTGTAACCGTAACACCGCAAGGCGGATTGACTGGTCCGGTGAACTTTTCCTGTGGAACTCTGCCCAAATTTTTCTCCTGTACCTTTGCCCCGTCGTCTATCACACTGAATTCATCCGGCGCGGCAGTTAGCAGTACCCTTACCATCAACAGTGCCGCGGTTCCGGCGACCGCCACGGCGGCCGCATTTTGGCTGCCCGCTTTTGCCGGCTTGTTGGCTATTGGACGCCGTAAGCGGAAGCTGGCATTATTTTGTGTCTGTTTTGCTTTCATCGCCGCGATGAGTGGATGCGGACGCGGTGATCATGATGCGCCGCTGGGGAACTACAGTGTTCCGGTCACCGTCAGCTCGCCGGGTGTGGCCAGCCAGACTGTGACCGTAGCGGTGGCGATTACGGTTCAGTAAACGGAAGCAGCAGGTCCCTTCCCGCGACCGTAACTCTGTCCATCCAAGTCGCTGACCTTCCGAAACGTAACCCCTCTCCCCTTGTCATCCCGACCGGAGCCCCGGACCAGAATCTTTCCATCCCCATCTTCACCCTTGAAGTGAGTCACCGCTCTCCCCTTGTCATCCCGACCGGAGCTCGTCGCGAAACAGCGGCGTACCTCCTGCTTCTCGACGTGGGACCATTGGGCTTGACCAGTTCGCATCCGACGTGCTTAGACGAAAAACATTTCCAAGAATGGACCGCTGAACTGCAGATCCCTCCACTGCGCTCCTTCGGAGCTCCCCCGGATTTCCTGTGGAGACCCGTGGCACCGATGAACTGCATGCGGCTTTCTTTAAAGGAAAACCGCACACGTGGTCCTTGCCAGCAGCGCGAGGCGGGAAATCCGGGTCCGGTCGGGATGACAAGGGTAGGGCGGTGACTCACTTCAGGGGTGAAGACGGGGATGGAAAGATTTGCGGTGCGACCGTACAAATGGCGCCTGTCAGCGGGGCGAAACGGTAGATCCCTGGTCAGGGGACGACTGCAGATCCCTCCACTGCGCTCCTTCGGAGTGCTACGATGTTTAAAACCTCTAAGCAGTACATAAGACGGGTCAGATCCAAGCACCATTGAGTCGCACGCAAGCAAATGTCTCAACTTGAGACTGGCAGCAGACCGGTTAAGAAAGAGATAGCACTTAGGCCGGGCAGAATGTAATCTTATTACCTAAGTACGGGGCCCCCGGAACTTCCTTGCTTGCGGCTCTATGTAACAGTGACTGTAAAGCGGGCTGATAGGTGTTACTGAGGCACGATCGATGCGCACAGCGTTAGTCAGTCTCTGCTACCTCCCGCTCCCCGAGTTTACGCATCCCTCCGCAAAAACACATAAGATCGCTAGGCCGGCGCGAAGCAGGTGACATTGAGCATTGATCGCACAGCTGTAGTCATTATCGGTGGAGGCCCGGCGGGTCTTGCTCCTCTGCTTGCGGCTCATCGAAGTGGCCGTCTGGCTGAATTGCTGGAACAAGGTGTCACGGTGGTTGAGCAATCGGAGGCCGTTGGCGAGGGCAGCATCGGACGCTGGTGCATCAACTCCGACAGTACTGGTTTTACCTTCGCAGATTGCCTTGCTGGACCGCCTGACGGTGAGCTTGCGGCATTACGCAGTCATCCTCTTACTAAAGAATTTCTTGAAGCGGGCGATGGCACCGTGCCGCTTCGACGCGCAGGCGAGTTCCTGGCCTTGGTCGGCCAGGCAATCAACGACGTAATCGCCTCCACGCCCAACAGCCGTGTCCTGAATCGATGCAAAGCAATCTCAACCCGGCGCACCTCCACCGGGTGGCTCACGCGGATCGAAGACGTCGCAACCGGCCGGGAGCGAGCAATCCACTCCAGAAACCTGGTGCTGGCAACCGGAGCCACGCAGCCGGCAGAACGGCTTCGAGCCGAAACCGTAGCCGGCGCCAACTTGGTAGAGCGGTGGGGCGAAAAGCTAATCCAGTCCGGCGACATGCTGACTGCCTCAGGTTTCGCCGCCATCTCTGCTCGCCTGGCCGCGCTCGGCCGGCCCCCGCGGGTCGCCATCATTGGCGGATCCACGAGCGCGGCGGCCGTCGCCCATGCCCTGCTGAATCGAATGCCCGATGTCACCTTCGGTCCAAACGCAGTGACCATCGCGCACCGGCGTGAACTCCGAATTTTCTATCCCAGCGTGGATGCAGCTCTTGCTGACGGTTATAACGAATTCGGCCCGGATGATATTTGCCCGGTCAGTGGCCGCGTATTCCGTCTGGCGGGGTTCAGGTTAGGCTCGCGCGAACTCATCATGCGAGCGCGCGGGATCGGTGGGCTCCCGCCCGAACCTCGCCTGCAGTTACATCGCCTCGGGGTCGACGATGCGGCTTCACAGACCCTATTAGACAACGCAGACCTTGTAATCGCGGCCCTGGGATATCGGCCGCACGCATTGCCTGTCTTTGACGAGGCGGAGAATCTGGTTCCTCTTCTAGCCCAGACCGATCCTCAGGCGCCCCTCGTGGATGGCAGTTGCAGGGTGTTGGACGCGATCGGCAATCCCCTCCCTGGATTATTCGCAATAGGCTTGGCCGCTGGGTTTGTCCCCCATGGAAAGCTTGGTGGCGAACCAAGCTTCCGGGGCCAGGCAAATGGCCTGTGGCTGTGGCAGAGCGATGTCGGCGGCTTGATCGTCAATGCTATCCTTCATCCGTCCGTTGACGATCCGTCCGTCGATCGCGGTTGGGAACAGACCTTGCCCACGGAGGAGGTCGAAGCATGAAGATTCCGCTGGTACGTCCCGCACCCGCGAAGCTCTCTCTCGCAATCCCAGAACTCGAAGCGCTTGAAGAGAGTGGGATGTTCAGCAATTTCGGCCCGGTCAATACGCGCTTCGAGCAGGAAATGCTGCAGCGCTTTTTCGGCGGCGAAGGCGCCTGCACCACCGTGTGCAACGCGACCATCGGACTCATGTTGGCCATCAAGGATGCGGTCGGAGATCCACCTCCCGGCCGGTTTGCACTGATGCCGGGCTTCACCTTCGCAGCCGCGGCGCACGCGGCGCTTTGGTGTGGCCTCACTCCCCTCTTGTGCGACATTGATCCAACCAACTGGGCGGCTGACATGGAAGCCGAGTCAGCGATGCTGGACCGTTACGCCGGCAAGATTGCCATTGTGATGCCCTATGCGACTTTCGGCTACCCCATCGACCTGGAGCCCTATACGCGGCTGAGCAACCAGCTGGGCGTCCCGGTTGTCGTGGATGCCGCGGCCTCTCTCGGCACGTCTGACGCACATGGGCGAGGCTTCGGGAGCGGCTTTGCCGGAAGCGTTGTCTTTTCCATGCACGCAACCAAGTCTTTTGCCGTTGGCGAAGCGGGATTGATTTACAGCGCAAATCCGGATCGTATCGCAAGACTCCGAGCCATGAGCAATTTCGGCTTTGGAGCGCCACGCACAGCGACGATGCCTGGTTTAAATGCAAAACTCAGCGAAGTGAACGCGCTGCAGGGGCTGCTGCAGCTTGCCAATTACGACGGCATTCTGGCACGAAGGGCTGCGCTCCACGATCACTACCGCCAGGCTCTTCCGGAATTAAGTTTCCAGTTGAAAGCGCCAGGGATGCAGGCCCATCAATTTGTGCCGGCGCTGTTGCCGCCTGGCATGGGCAGCCGCAGGGACGCCATTCGTGCCGAGTTAGCAAATCACGGAATCGCTACTGGACACTATTTCAGTCCGCATTTACTTGAGCAGCCATACTTCCGGAGAGTTTGCGTCGGAGGTCCGGTGCCGGTCTGTGACGACATTTCCGCAAGGATCCTGAGCCTGCCTCTATTCGATACAATGACCCACGATGAAGTTCAGGAAGTGTCCCGGTGCCTGCGCAGCGCTGTCGGTGTTGCGGAGCAAAGCAAGAAAGGCCGCAAGCCGTCGCGCAGCCACCACGACGTCCAACTGGTTTATGGACCGGTCAGCCCCGAGAGTGGGCGATGAGGGGCAGTCATGAGCAATGGCGTTCCTTCATGCGCCGTCGTTTTCAAGGCTTACGCCTGGGATGGATTTGTTGAGCGGCAGGCGCGGCGTCTTGCCCAGGTTGCCGGTGGGCTCGATTTTTATATTCTGATCGATGAAACCAGCGGACCGGTGGGGCCGGTGCCTTTCGATCGTGTGATTCGTTTCAACTGTGCCGAGCTCGAAGCCGCGGGTCTGGCGATGCGCTTCGGACTTGGTGGGGTGTTGTGGTGGAATCCGGATTATGCCCACTATCACTTCCTGGCGCAATGCCCAAATTACGACCATTATCTGTTCATTGAGTATGACTGCGTGGTGCAGGACTCCCTTCGGAGCTTTGTGAGCCGTGCGATCTCACGTGGGGCGGATTTGATCGCGTTGCCGATTAAACGGCCTTTCGACCTATGGCACTGGAGGCCCTATCAGGCCGATGTCTATAGTCCTGATGAAGTCAAACTCGCTTTGCTCAACGTGTGTTTTCTTTCTGCTCCCGCTATGAGGCTATTGCTTCAACGGCGGCTCGATATGAAGGGTGACCCGTCTGTTCGTGGTTGGCCCAGCAGCGAGGTCTTTCTACCGACCGAAGTCGTGCGGGCGGGCATGAAGTGGCTATCTTTGGCCGAGTTTGGCGACGTTTCTCAGTATGATTGGTTCCCTCCGACCCTGGAAGAAGATCTGATCCCCGGCGAGCAAAACGTCTTCATCCACCCGGTGCTCGATCGGCGACGTTATCTCACCTCTATATTTCATAATCGCGGCTCACTCAAGCCGGGCGAAATGAAGCAAATCCTCGCTCGCTTCCCGCGCCAGGAATATGCGAAGCTCATATGGCCGGCGGCCCGCAATCGTGCAGTAAGGCGAATACGCCACAAACTGCTCCGTTGGAGAGAGCAAGCGGGCTGGTGAGCTGGTTTGTCTGAAAAGTTCCGATTACGTCAGACCGGAAGGTCCGGTGAATTGTCCCGATAGGGCAAGAGAATAGTGAACACTGCCCCGGTCGAGCCATTCTGATTATGAGACTTTGCTTCCACGGTTCCCCCATGGCGCTCGGCGATCTCTTTGCACACCCACAATCCCAGTCCGGTGCCGACATCCTTCTTGGTGGTGAAAAAAGGCTCAAAAATTCGCTTGATGTTTTCTGGAGAAATGCCGGGACCATCATCTTCTACTTGTAGCTTGATCGCCTCGTTCGAAACCAGCTTGGTCGTGGCTGAGTCGATTTTCAATGTGCCGTTGAAGGGCAACGCATCAATGGCATTGGAAATAATGTTCGATACGAGTTGTTGTATTTCACCCGCGAAACCGTTGATAGGAGGACACTCCTGCAGGGCAAGCTGAAGCCTTATTTGCTTCTGCTGCAATTTCGTCGCGTATACCGTGAGCGTTTGTTCGACCACGGTCGGAATATCAACCCGCGAGGGCAGCGTTGACTCTCGATAGAAGCCGAGGGTTTGGCGCGTAATGTGCGACACTCTCGCCAACTCCTGCTCAGCCATTTTGAGGTGCTCTTCAATGGCTTCGTTCGCACCGGGATTGGATCGTGCCAGGAAAACAAGGTTGCCGACGGCTTCCAAAGGGTTATTAATTTCATGGGCAACCGTTGCTGCCAGGCGAGCTGCCGCTGCAAGCTTCTCGGTTCGCCGCAGCACTTCGTGAAGGCTGCGTTCATGGCTGGCGTCACGAAATACCAGGACTACCCCGATCAATTGGCCCGAATCGTCAGTAATGGGTGCGGCGCTATCTTCGATAGGGATCAGGTGGCCTGCGCGGTGCCTCAAGACCGTGTGGTTCGCGAGGCCTACGACGACACCCAACGTTAAGACCTTTTCGACGGGGTTCTCTACCGGACTGTTCGTCGCTTCATTGAAGATTTGAAATATATCGTAAATCTTTTTGCCCTTGGCCTCTTCCAACTTGGTGCCGGTGAGGCGCTCAGCAACCGGATTCAGAAATGAGATCAGGCCTTGATGGTCGGTTGCAATCACACCTTCTGCAATAGAAGAGAGTGTGACCCTGAACCACTCTTCGCTTTGCTGCAACGCGGCAGCGTCTCTTTCCCGTCTTCGCATCTCACGAAGTACAGAAAATGCCAGAAGAGCCAATCCCAAGGCTGCGATCGCACTGGCCAGGTAAATACAGGCAGCGGTAATTTTGATGCTTTTCTGATAGGCCTCCCGCCGCGCGTTGCCTACCAAGGTTTCTTCCCGCTCCATCTGCTCGACAAGAGAGCGAATGCCTTGCATAAGATTGAAACCTTGACCGGACATCACGAGCGCCTTGGCCGCCGGCGCGTCCCCCGATCGGAAAAGCGAAATGGTCTGTGCCAACTCAGCGAGTTTCTTATGAATCAGAACTCGAAGGTCCGCGGCTTCTGCTTGTTCTTTCGGGTTGTCCCCGATTAAATCGACCAGGCTTTGAAGATGACCGTCCATCTGGGCAGTCGCCCGATCATAGGGCAGCAGATAGCTCTGCTTCCCCGTATACAGAAACCCCCGCTGCCCAGTCTCAGCATCTTTAACCAGGGCCTCGGTGATCTTCAGTTCCTGGACCACGCGGCGGCTATGGCTGAACCATTCCTGATTGCCTACTTGAACGGCAAGCTGATGCCTCACGATAACCGTGTTGATGACGAGGACGACGAGAAGTGCAAAGAAGCCGGCAATCACACCGAAACGTTTGTGCATTGAGCGCATGGTGGTCCGTCGTATCCCTCGAAGAATTCAATATTTACCCCGATTGGCTTGTCAACAGGAGCGAATATGCCTTAGGTAAACTACCATGCAGCGAAAGATCTCTCTGGATCACATTTCGAGATCCCACATCGGTAACTACTCTGGTTCTCCTTTTCGAGTCCGGCCGGCTGTTGAAGAATTGGATGGCAGATTTCGGGATGAAGTTGTTTAGCTATCACATTGGGACGAACTAATCCGCGCGGTCCCTTACAGGCCTACCCGCGCATCCGTTGGAATTTCTCACGAAAAGGACGGATGCCCCATCCTGGTGATAAGTGGACCCTCTTGGTCACTCCCTCCCCAATTACCTCCGATCCGATAATTTGCTCTGGGCGACAAAATCGATCGGAACAACGGCATCGTAGTCTCTACGTGCCAATGAGTCTCTTGCTGCGATGGAGTGCCATGATGCCTTGTATCCAAATGAAGGAACTTGAAGTCAGCCGCGATCGATATGCCGAACGCCGGCACAATACAGTTTCCCCGAAACTGGAAAGGCGCGAACCGTCCGCCGGCAAGCGCAGGCTGGGTCTCGCTCAGTCGTCCTATCTCATACAGTTGCATTTGCAAAACTGCACTGGGTGTGGTCGCGAGACCGCAAGCCGCTCTTAGATCCTCGACCGGCCCACCACCCTGGGGGAAATCGGTGAAGCACAATCAATCGACCTCTCGCCTGCAGTACCAGCGTGGTGGTTACCAGAGTTCGATTACTTGTCAAGAAGATATTGACTACTTAATGCAATGATGTTTCTAGAGCACTGACGCCGGCACTGTGTCTTCGAGAAAACGGTAGACAGGTAAACCCCCGAAATGGCGACGCCCTGGACTTCACTGACAGAGGGAACGAACGAAAGCGGAAGCTCGTCCTTGCCAGAACACGCCAAGCAAACATTTTATGATTTGGGGCACGTCTTGGAGCGTCTCTGGATCATCTACGAGGCCATGCTCCGCGGAACGCCCGTCCCTGATTCCGACGACGTCCTCTCACAAATAGAAGCGGCCCTTCGCCGGCTCTCAACGCGCCAGGGTGGTCGCATAGGCGCTGAATCCTAGGGCACGACCAGTCCAAGATCAGGGCACGGCTTTAGTCGGGCCGTGAATGAAATACATCGGGCTTTACAGGCTGCGAAAGAACTCTGGCTGTTGAAGGGTACGGGCTTTAGAGTCTGCGTGAGAACTCGGTTCCCCTGGAAGCGCACGGGTTCAGCCATGTCCCCATGAGCCTGCGGCTCACCCAAGGTGATGAAAACCAAGGACAGATCGAATGGCAGGCGATTATTTCTTGCCCTGCCACAACGGATCGGGTGCCCCATCCTTCGCGTTTTCTGCGAAGGGTGGGACAAGCAGAAGTTTCGGGGAAGGGCATCGGGTGAACAGCAGTGGCATCCCGCCCTTCGCAAAGAGCGCGAAGGATGGGGCACCCGATCCTTTGTGGCAGGGCAAGAAATACGGTTTTCGACTGTGCCGTAAACGACCTCACGCACCCGGCTTCAGCCGCTGAGGCACGCCGCGGCCACACCGCTTCTTCATTTCGCAGAGAGGAACCGTAGTATCTCGCGCATTACGCGTTCGCCCTGATCCGTCTGGAAGAGATACTGAGCATGCGCTGAACCATCTACGACGATCAGTTCCTTCGGCTGGGGAGCTCTCTCGTACTGTTCCCGAATCCTGGGAAGACGTGGTCCATCCGCGTTGGCGTCGTCTCGTGCCACGATGAATAATATAGGCGACTTGAGCTTGTCGGCCGGTTCGTTTGGAGCTGCGCCGAGTAATACCAGGCGATCAATCTCCCCCGGCTGCGAGGCGATCGACGCATCTCCTGCAGCGGCTCCTCCCATGCTGCCTCCTATCACTGAAACACTCTTCGTACCGGTGGTTCGTAGATAGTGCACCGCCGCCAATATGTCCAATTGAAGCGGAGCGTTGAGAGGCTCGGACTGCCCTGGGCCACGT
>Ga0302179_10002118_pt1 | contig 11674 bp, 10 predicted proteins | sample I_Palsa_E3_1_FD_198788 | JGI IMG/M metagenome (GOLD analysis project Ga0302179, IMG submission 198788) | Peat permafrost microbial communities from Stordalen Mire near Abisko, Sweden - I_Palsa_E3_1 | ecosystem: Environmental > Terrestrial > Soil > Palsa > Peat permafrost | place: Sweden...
GGCGGATCTCGTCGCGAGAGTCAAGAGTGCCAAGAGCAAAAAGGATATTATTAGCACCACCTACCCTTACTCGAAGGTGATGAAAAAAGACGACTATCTCGAGGAGATCGAATTGCTCCAGATCGAGCTGGTCAAAATGCAGGCCTGGGTCAAGGAAGTCGGCGAGCGCATCGTCATGATCTTCGAGGGGCGCGACGCCGCTGGAAAGGGTGGCACCATCCAGCGCTTCACCGAAAATCTCAATCCGCGCGGCGCAAAGGTCGTTGCCCTGGCCAAGCCTTCGGACACCGAGCGTGGTCAATGGTATTTCCAGCGCTATATCGAGAACCTTCCCACCAAGGGTGAGCTCGTTTTCTTCGACCGCTCCTGGTACAACCGCGGCGGGGTCGAACATGTCATGGGGTTCTGCTCGCCCCACGATTATCTCGAGTTCATGCGTCAGGCGCCCGAGTTCGAGCGCATGATGGTCCGCAGCGGCATCCGGCTCTTTAAGTTCTGGTTCTCCGTCAGCCGCGAGGAGCAACTGCGCCGGTTCCTCGGTCGAGCGCAGGATCCGCTCAAGCAGTGGAAGCTCAGCCCTATGGACGTTGAATCGCTCGGCCGTTGGGACTCCTACACCAAAGCTAAGGAAGCCATGTTCTTTTACACCGACACGGCCGACGCGCCTTGGACCGTCGTCCGATCCGACGACAAGAATCGCGCCCGCCTTCACGCTATGAGACACGTGCTCAATGCCATTCCCTATGCTGGAAAAGACACCGACACTGTTAAGCCGCCCGATCCTCTTGTCGTCGGGTCAGCCAAGTCGATCTACGAGCACGGCGAAACCAAGCACGCCGCCGCCCACCATTAAAGCAGGTTGGTTGCCATGCCGTTCAAGGCATAGACTTCACGGGCGCCGCCAGGCGAGGATCTCCGCCTGGCGTTCGTCGCCCTTAGCTGTTCCGACCAATCAGAGAGGTAAGTTGTCAGCGCCAGCCTCCTCTCGGGCGCGGTGAAGGTGTAACCCGAAGGACGTAAGTAAAGCGTCGTATGTGTTTGGCGCCGTGTAGAGCCAATCACCCTCGTTCTCAATACGCGCTAAACACATACAGAGCGTCCCGCTTTACCCTCCTCCGTCCCAGCTTTCCAGGGAAGTTAGAGGGAGTATTGCATAATTTAGTCTTTTGATGGATCGCCGGATTGTATCTCAGTGCAAACGATCAACTCTGGTTGGAACGCTGTTGACCGGTCGGGGGAAGGGACAAAATACCCTCTCGGATAATCTCTCCGTTCCTCGACGAAGGTCCACCGGAGAGAACGTCGAAAGGTCGCCAACCTCTCCAGTAAAGTGGCAAAAGAAAGGTAAAGCAAGATTGTGCATTGTTATTGTTTTCTTTTCTCAGGGAAAACTTAAGTTTGAGGTGATCTGACCGAGAATCCCTCAGAACCCCGACCGAGAAAGTGGCAAAGGATCGTTTTCCGGCACGGTGTTCGTTCACTCGCTCCGCTAATTCTCCATGGCTGCACGTGAATCAATCGATCCTTATCCGGACCCGATACCGTTAACTGGCGAGCGACGGAGACGAATCGGAGAGATTCTGGGTCGGCAAGGAAGAGTGACCGTCAATGAACTCAGCAAACTGTTCCGGGTCACCGCGGTTACGATTCGCAGCGATCTGGACACCATGGCCTCTGAAGGCGCGTTGATTCGTGACCGAGGGGGCGCGATCGCCTACACTTCAACGACCCTCACCGTTGCTTTCGAAAAACGAGCTGTCCAAAACCGTGAACAAAAACGGCACATCGGCCGTATAGCGAGCACGTTGGTGAATGATCGGGAGACGATCATCATGGACGCCGGTTCAACGGTGATGGAGATGGCTCACAGCCTCCCTTCAGAGAAGCCTTGTACCATTGTGACGACGGCGCTCAATGTGGCTGCGAGGGTCGGTGCACTCGAAAAGGTGAATGTCCTGATTGCGGGAGGCCACCTCAGCCGCGAAACGATCAGCACCGTCGGCGCGCTTGCCGAACGGGATCTCGAAAATCTGATTGTCGACAAGTTATTCCTTAGCACCCAAGCCTTCGACGCGGAACACGGTCTGACCGACGACTCCTTTGATATCGCACGCGTTAAGGCCTCGATGATCCGTTCCGCAAGGCGCGTCATTCTGCTCGCGGACTCCAGTAAATGGGGTAACTCGGCCTTTGCGAAAATTGCTCCGATGGGAGAAATCGACGTCTTGATCACGGATAGTGGACTTTCTCGCGACGCTGAAAAACTCATCCGGCGATTCGGAATTGAAATCATGCTCGCCGACCAACTGGCGTCTGCCTGACAGATACCTAAGAAAACGGAAAGAAAGATGTAGACTTTCTAAGTCTTTCTTTCTACCCTTCGCAACAATCCGAAGCGGCATGACGTTTTCGGAACTTGAAGTACCCCCAAAGAAACCATTGAGTACCCGAAGTATTGACGGGCCCCGATGAGAGCGCCCTCCAAGAGACTTCGAAGCGCGTCGTCATAGAGCAAAGAGTCGGGCTGCTCAGCTGAGTCGCATGGTAACTCCCATTAAGAACCGCATGCCCGACTGCCAAATGTCGATTAACAAAACCTGGTTTGACGCCGTCGAATCAATCGAAATAGGGCCTAACCAGAAAAGGTCAAAACGATGAATGAACTCAATATCAGTCGCCGCAAATTTCTAGCGACGACAGCAGCGGGAATCGCTGCAGCCTCCCTTGCCAGACCCGGCTTTGCTGCTTCCTCCAAACCAATCGAACTACGCTTCTTCTTTCGCGCGGCGTGGCCGTCTTCCGAACCGTACAATAACTGGATCATAGACCAGTGGAATGCCAAGAATGGAGACCGTATCCATGTGACCGGGTCGAGCGCGGACGGTGAGACCTATAAAACGAAGCAGACAATCGAACTAAGCTCAACTACCCCGCCGGATGTCTTCTATTCGTGGGAAGGCGGAAGGGCCGGGGAGCTTATCGAGAATGGATTCGCTGCAGAACTCGACGGCTACTATACAAAGTACGGTTGGGACAAAAGGATCATTCCTGCCGGCCAGGCTTTGGCAACCTATGACGGCAAAAAATACTTTCTGCCAACCGAAATGGGCTCGTCGGTGGTTTGGTATCGAAAAGATCTCTACTCTCAACTCGGGCTCCCCATTCCAAAAACCTGGGACGAATTGATGGCGAACGCGGCCAAAGCCAAAGCGTCAGGACTAACACCGTTCATGCTCTGCAACCAGAAAAAATGGCCTTCACAATTCATGTGGTCGGCCATCTTTGTCAATAAGCATGGTCTGGACGCCTACAACGATCTGATGGGCAACAAAATCCCATGGACGGATCCGCGCGCGGTCGATGTCACCGCAGCAATGAAGAAACTCGCGGACGACAAGATGTTCGAAGATTCCTTCAACTCCCTCGACCTAGGTCCGGGTATGGTGCTGTTTGCCCAGGGAAAAGCTCTGCACTGGTACCAAGGGTCGTTCAATCTCGGACGATTCCGCGGGGACCAACCGGAATGTTGCGTCGTTCCGATCGATTTCTTCCCCATGCCGCAAATTGGAGATCGTAAACCGGTCATGTCGGTGTTCGCGGAAGACACCCACATGATTCACGCTGCCAGCAAAAATAAGGATGCGGCGGCGGAATTTCTGAATTGGTACGTCTCACCGGAAGTGACAAAAAAGAAACTTGAGATAGATAAGCCGTTTGCCTCCACAGTCGATGCGGACACCTCGAAGTTAAGCGAAATGGAGCAGCGACTCTCGAAGGAAATGACCGATTCTGGATCGTTCACCTTTATGCACGTCGACCACGCGGTGGCGCCGGCGATCTCTGACCGGTTCCTGACAGAAATGCAGGGAGTTCTCTCGGACGCGACCACGCCGGAGGAAGCGATGAAGGTAACGGAGGATGAAGCCGTCCGAACTCGCGGGCCGGTGAAAGCATAGGCAATTGAGAGCGGGTCCCGCTTGCACTCTCCGGTCGCTACCTCGCGATGAAGCAGGGTCGCCGGAGAGTGCGGAGACCCGCTTTTTTGCCACTTCCCGGAAACCGAAGTTTTTGCCATGGAGAACGCCACCGTTAGAAATGAGAAAAACGCGATTCATTTCGCATTGAACCATCGTTTCGTCACGATCTTCGGCGTTGTGCTGCCGCTGCTACTGTTTGCCGCTTTTATCGGCTACCCGATCGTCTATACCATCTACCTGAGTTTCTTTAAGTGGAATGGTATGGCGAAGATCATGCGATTTATCGGTCTCGATAACTACGCCTACCTGATCCACAGCCAGGAGTTTTACCTGGCCGTACTCAATAATATTAAGTGGATGCTCGTCTCCCTCTGTTTCCCGGTCTCCCTTGGTTTCCTGATCGCGTACGGCATGCGGGCACGTATCGTCTACTTCACTGGACTCGTCCGCTCTGCCGTCTTCTTTCCCGTCACGATGTCCCTGGTCGCTGCTGGGTTAATGTTTCTCCTGATCCTTAATCCCGCCTTTGGCGCGCTTAACTCGCTGTTGCGTGGAGTCGGTCTGGGTTTTCTTGTCCGGGAATGGTTTGGCGACTATCATATCGCAATTTACACTTTGGCGGTGATCTTTGGCTGGGCCTTCACCGGGCTGCCGATGATCTTTTATTATGCGGGGATCGGCGACATCCCAAAGGAGACTCTGGACGCCGCACGAATTGAGGGCGCCGGACACTTTAAGATCATCCGGAGTGTCGCCCTTCCTCAATTGCGACCTGTCACTGCCGTCGTCGTGTTGTTGACCATCTTCGAATCGCTGAAAGCCTTCGACCTCGTCGTCGTGCTGACCAAGGGCGCGCCGTTCGGTGCGACCAATGTGCTCGGGTACTTAATCTACAACGAGAGCTTTTGGAATTCCCGTTTTGGGTACGGCGCATGTCTGAGCGTCGCCGTCCTCTTTTTGTCGACCATCGCCGCGGCCGCAGTGCTTCGGAAGGTCCTGAAGGGAGCTTTCGATGCCTGACAATCCTTTCCGGCCATCTGCAAACCCCGAAGCGGAAACGAAATACCTGATCGCCGCTTTTATATCGAAAGCGATCGCCACCATTCTCGCTCTGCTAATAGCGATCATCTGGGTGGGACCGTTTCTCCTGATGGTTGTCACCTCGCTCAAACCGAACGCGGAGTTTCTACGAGGCCCATTCGCATGGCCATTGGCGCCTAATTTCGATGCCTATCGAAAAGTCTGGGCCGGCCTGGATTTTCCAACCCTCCTCGGGAACAGCGTTCTTTACTCCGCCACAGGCGCCGCGCTCGCCGTGCTCCTCGCGCTCGTACCGGCTTACGGCCTCAGCCGCTTCGATATCCCCGGTAAAAAATTCATTTTCGGAATTCTTTTGATCGGTTTGATGTTGCCGCAACAGACAGTCCTGATTCCTCTCTACACCACCCTTCGCACCCTCCATCTGCTTGATACGAAGATCGGACTGATCCTCGTGCATGGAGTGTACGGGATGCCCATGCAGATATTGGCTCTCCGCGGATTTATGACCTCCATTCCAAAGGAAATCGATAAAGCGGCATTCATCGAAGGCGCGAGCGACTTCCAGGTCTTTTGGAAAATCATCCTCCCGCTTTCCATCCCGGGGATCCTGGTCAGCTATACGCTTAATTTTATCGCCATCTGGAAAGAATTCGTTTTCTCCCTCGTCTTTCTGAACAACGAATCGAATTTTCCTGTCACCGTTGGAATGCTGAAGTTGAATAGCGATCGCTACATGTCTGCGTTCAATCTGCCTTCTGCCGGACTCGTGATCTCCCAAATCCCGATTATCATTCTGTTTCTGATCCTTTATCGAAAATTCGCCGGTGGCAAATTAGCGGGCGCGGTTAAGGGATAATCCGCTCTCCTCTCATCCGTTTAGGCGTACATGGCAAGAATTTCACTGGTTAACATCGAAAAGTCGTTCGGAATCCACAAGGTTATTTCCAATCTCAACCTCGAGGTGGAGGATGGCCAATTTGTCGTTCTCGTCGGACCGTCTGGCTGCGGAAAAACAACCACTCTCAACATGATTGCGGGCTTGGAAACGATCAGCGCAGGAAGTCTGGTCATCGGCGATCAAAATGTGACGCATCTCCCTCCCAAGAATCGCAATATCGCAATGGTTTTTCAATCGTATGCCCTCTTCCCGCACTTGAATGTGCGCGAAAATGTGGCGTTCGGCATGAAGATCCGGCATAACCCCAAAGCAGAGATCGCGGAAGAAGTCGACCAGGTAACCGAACGCCTGCGCATCAAACAATACCTGGATCGGCTCCCCAAGGCACTGTCTGGGGGACAACGCCAGAGAGTTGCCCTGGCGCGGGCCTTGGTGCGGCGCCCAGGCCTCTTTCTCATGGATGAGCCGTTGTCGAATCTCGATGCCCAGCTTAGAGTCGAAGCCCGTAGTCTTCTGTCCAAGATGCATCGCGAACTGAAGACCACGACGATTTATGTTACCCACGATCAAGCCGAGGCCATGACCTTGGGGGACCGCGTGGTGGTCATGCACGAAGGTGTGATTCAACAAAACGCGCCGCCACTCGAAGTTTACAACGCTCCCGCCAACCGTTTCGTAGCCGGGTTCATCGGATCGCCTTCCATGAATTTCCTCGAATTCCGTTACGCCGATGGCCAACTGTTGGACGAGACTCAGAATCTTCGGATTGACCTTCCGCAGGACCGACGGGAAGGCTTGGATCGATTCCAAAACAGGGCCATCGTCGTCGGGGCTCGGCCCGAACACATTCGACCAGCCCAACGGTTGGAGAATCAGACCATCCGATTCACCATCGACGTCGCGCAGCGGCTCGGTCACGAAACACTGCTTGATGTCAGCAACGCTGACAAATCCGCCGTGGTCCGAGTTGCGCCCACTGAGCGGTTTTCTCTCGGAGAGACTCGAGACTTCGCGCTCGACCTGGAAAAAATTCAGTTCTTTGATCCGGCCACCGAAGCGAACGTCGGAATATCCATCAGTCGGCTTCCCGGTCCTGCCGAAGGACGTAAGTAAAACGTCCCGCTTTACCTCCTCCGTCCCACTCTTGATAAGTCACCAGGTACTGCGCCCTGAAGCTGAAGGGGCAAGAAAGCTTAGCCCGTGGTTTGTATGTCCGCCAATCGTCCTCGTCGTCGTTCTCGTTCTCGTTCTCGATCTTTCAACGTCGTTGGCAAACGGCGCGATTCCCGCATTACAGAAGTCGAGGACGAGAACGACGACGATTCAGGAGGTACCAATACCGCGCTACAACACATACCCGTTTCCCTATGCATTCCTAAAGAACTGCTAGCCAGCCTCCATCCATAAAGATGATTTGGCCGTTCACATAGCTTGAGGCAGCCGACGACAAATACACCGCCGTGCCGACCAGTTCTTCCGGCTTGCCCCAGCGTTGTGCCGGGTTGCTGCTTTTTACCCAAGCATTGAATGTGGCGTTCTCGATCAGCGCTGCATTCATGTCGGTCAAAATTCAGAGCGACTCGTGGGACGCCATCAGTTCAGACCGGTTTTCGAACAGAGAGCATGCCACGTGATCCAACCCGATCTCTGCCACTGCGGAGGAATGATGGAAGCAACGAAAATCGCGGCGATGGCAGAGACATACCAAATTGGCGTCGCTCCGCATAACCCTCTTGGACCTGTTGCCAATGCTGCCGCTCTCCATTTCGCGCTTTCGACGCCGAACTTTTTGATCCAGGAAGACATGCTGACGGATGTCCCGTGGCGCTGCACTCCAACGCTTGGCTCTGAAGTCTCTGCTGAACCGTGCCTTTCGTCCCATCCTTCACCTTCTGGCTACCGCAGCAGATGTTCCACGATTGCCAACCTGAGGAACCCCAGTACGGTAAAGGTTTGCCGGACAAAGCAGTACACCAAGCACGCTCCGGGTGCTTGCACTGTTCGCTGGCTGTTACTTTCACAAGTGGGAGTATTCTGACAGGTGTTTGAAAGGAAAGACTATGGACCGTTGCCAATTTGCAACTCGTTCACTAGCCGCAGCCGCAGGCGCTGTGCTCCATCGCCACGATAGCTATGCCGCTGTGCCAGTCTCCGCCGAGCAAGTTCCCGGTTCGGTGCCTGATTCGTTAATACAACAGGCGCGTTTTCCCGAAGGCTTTCTTTGGGGAACCGCCACGGCCTCCTACCAGGTGGAAGGAGCATGGAATGAGGACGGCAAGGGCGAATCTATATGGGACAGATTCACTCATACACCTGGGAAAGTAAGAGGCGGCGTGACAGGGGACGTTGCCTGCGATCAGTACCACTTATATCCGGCGGACGTCGCATTGGCCAAACGTCTTAACCAGAAGAGCCACCGTTTTTCCATCTCTTGGCCACGCATTCAGCCTGTCGGAACCGGAACCCCGAACATGAAGGGGCTGGATTACTACAGCCGCTTTGTCGATACCTTGCTGGAGGCCGGCCTCCGGCCCTGGTGCACGATGTACCATTGGGATCTTCCGCAAGCACTCGAAGATCGTGGAGGTTGGCCAAACCGGGATCTAGCCAACTACTTCGCAGACTATGCCGGCATTCTCGCCAAGCATCTCGGCGATCGAATCACAGTCTGGGCGCCCTTTAACATGCCTTGGGCGATAGCCTTCATGGGTTATGCTGCAGGCGCTTTCCCCCCTTGCCGAACCAGTTTCAGTGACTTTCTGAAAGCAGCGCACACATTGGCGCTTGCTCAGGCGGAGGCGCACCGCACGGTGAAAGCAACCTCTCCCAAGGCAACTGTGGGGAGCGCGTATGAGATGGCCCCCGCATATCCGAAGACTGACTCAGACGACGATCGCGCAGCCGCCGCTCGATACCATGCCATGAACAATGTCTTCTTTCTTGAGGCGGCCATGCATGGCCATTACCCGAAGGCTTTCGTTGGAGAACCGCCCTATGAGCTGATGGGCTTTAAGGCTGGCGATGAAAAACTCCTCCGTGCGCCGCTTGACTGGGTGGGCTTTCACTACTACACGCGCCGTATCGTCTCGGATGCGAGCAAAGAGCAATTTCTAGGCGGCGGTAAGTTTAGCGGTACTGAGATTGAGAACAGTTCACCGGGCGGGCGCGATCCTTACACACGCTTTAGCGCCGCGATGCCCACAGAGGGGCCGCTTACCGACGCCGGTCTCGAAGTATGGCCGCGCGGCATATATGACCTGGTCACTCAGATCTCGAGGGAGTACAACCACCCGATCATCGAAATTACCGAGAGCGGCTGCGGGTATCTCGACGGACCCGATGAAGAAGAAAACGGCCGCATACCCGACGGCCGTCGCATCCAGTGGTACCGCGAAGTGCTCGCGGAGCTGGCTCGCGCGATCGCCGATGGAGCTCGGGTTCGTGCCTTTCATGCCTGGACCCTTCTCGACAACTTCCAATGGGCGGAGGGTTATACCGAGCGCTACGGGTTGATCTATACGGACTTTCGCAACCAGAAGCGAACGATAAAGGATTCGGGCCTGTGGTACGGTCGAGTTGCTGCCTCCAATCGGCTAAATGTGTGAGTGTCGCGAATGTGCATGCAGCCACGAATTGAAACGCTCTAGCCGTAGTGCTGGAATTCCTGCCAGAACAGGGGCCAACGCTGCCGCAGGCTGTGACACACAAAAATGTCAGTGTTGCGAATGGCGCTGTTTTCGATTCTGAAGCGATTGCTGACATGACCGGCAATTTGACAAGACTCGTCTTCGAAATGCATCCAAGCCGAGGTCGACTTGCGAAAAGAACCCAAACGACCATTTCTTTTTATGAAAAAAACAAGACGCCGAAAGGCGTTTCGGCTGCCCGCGATGATGACCGAATTGATGTCTTCCTCGTTTGAAACGATCGCCCGCAGAAGCTGGATGCTGGCGCAAGGCAAGTGCTCGCCAACGGAATGTGCGAGGATGGTTCTGGAAAAGCAGCAGGCCCTCGCTTTGTCAGGGTTCGCACTCCTGAGCGGCGCCTCCGCGGCGTCGATATTGGCTCCCTTCCACCGTGGCGCGACGGCAAACGCGAAGCGCTTGCACCGTAAGTGACTGATGGGGCCGATTGCTGTCTTTTATCCAGGCTGTGACCCGAAAATAACCTGGAATACGTCTTTGAGGCCGGTGAACAGAATTCTCTTGATGCCGTAACCATAGAGAAAGCCTCAGAGATTGCCGCCGACTTTATGACCACCTTTTTATCACCTACAGGTCGGAGTACTGGAAACGCAGGAATTTCGGACAATGCCGTTCCGTTTTGGCTGATTTGCTTCTCGGACACGATCAAAGGTGCACTCCGACGATTTTACTTCGTTGTCCTGTTGCCAGGATGGAACGATCGTTGAGCCGACAGTGGCGAAGCGGTTGTAGGTGTCCGAAAACTAAATTCTCATCGTGCCGGCGGCGCAAAAACTTCTTTTTCCTGACCCGCAGCCACTCGTTGAGAAGCTGGGGCGCGACTTCTTCCGACAACTGCCAGAGTGCCCAGGCGTATATCTCATGCGCGACGCAAGTGACGCGATACTCTACGTCGGCAAGGCGAAGAACCTCCGCAAGCGGCTCGGCAATTACCGAGTGGCCAACACGGACCGACTGTCACGCCGACATTTGCGTTTGCTCCGAGCAGTCGCTCGCATCGAATTTCAGGAATGTGTAGACGAGTTGTCCGCGTTGGCCCAGGAAGCGGCACTTTTGCGGTCGCTGCGACCTAAGTTCAACCGTGTGGGAACATGGTACGCTCCGCCTCGATTCTTTGCTTGGCGGTGCTTTGAGAAACAGCTTCACCTTGCAGTCGTTGAAACACCCGGCTCTGACTGGCGATCGTTTGGCCCTCTTGGCGGACGTGCAGGCGTACTCCGCGCCGTGCTAGCACGGCTCGTTTGGGTTACAGTCCATCCACAGCTTGGCTTGGCTGCGTTACCCAGTGGATGGTTTCACGGAATCTCTGAAACGGAAACCACCATTCCCTGTGGACCAATGATCGAACCAGTTGGCCGCATATTGGAGAAACTGCTATCCGGCCAAACGAAAGAATTCTGTGACTGGATTCGGACCCAACAGCCAACTGATCCGCACCCATTCGAGAAGGCGTCGGTGGACGCCGATTTGGATGTGCTCACAAACGCGTTCCGCTCGCTGGAGCCAGCGCGTTTTAGCCGGTTTTAGCATAGCTCGGGGTGTTGGTCATTGTTTAATGGGAACGAATGTTCGGCTTATCCGCCCTTCGCCGGGAATCACTGCAATGGTGATGTTGTGATTCAGGGGTCAGAAAAATCATCCCTCCTGCGTAAAGATTTGTCGGCGTTGCCCGACGGGGAGCGGCTCGCCGCTGGCCGTGTACTTGCCGCTTTTGAACTCGGCCTTCTCCTCTTCCAGGCAGCCGGAATGGTTGAGATTTCGCCAGATTCCCGGTAAGTCGTTCCTCATCGACGCTCGGCGGATCGTGCAAGATTGTGAGATCTCGATCCGGAAAGGCCAGCGGATCAGCCGCGGCGAGATTGGGGAACTGGCCATTGGTTATATGTCTGCGTTGACGCACGATTTTTTGGGTAAGGCGCTGGAAGTTTGGCGGCTAACTTCCCCGGGAATCCTCGTCGACTGCATCGAGATGGATTCCGTATCGCAGGAGAGGGCGTTGCTTGAGGGGCGCATCTCGGTGGGCATACTTGTGCCGAGCGATCGGCCCGCGCTGG
>Ga0302179_10002120_pt1 | contig 11663 bp, 7 predicted proteins | sample I_Palsa_E3_1_FD_198788 | JGI IMG/M metagenome (GOLD analysis project Ga0302179, IMG submission 198788) | Peat permafrost microbial communities from Stordalen Mire near Abisko, Sweden - I_Palsa_E3_1 | ecosystem: Environmental > Terrestrial > Soil > Palsa > Peat permafrost | place: Sweden: Abisko...
CGCCCCGGCCTGCCCGGTCTCTCCGGCCTGCCCGGCCGCCCCGGCCTGCCCGGTCTCTCCGGCCTGCCCGGCCGCCCCGGCCTGCCCGGTCTCTCCGGCCTGCCCGGCGGCCCCGGCCTGCCCGGCCGCCCCGGTCTGCCCGGCCGCCCCGGTCTCTCCGGTCTGCCCGGCGGCCCCGGCCTGCCCGGCCTGCCCGGCGGCCCCGGCCTGCCCGGCCGCCCCGGTCTGCCCGGCCGCCCCGGTCTGCCCGGCCGCCCCGGTCTGCCCGGTCTGCCCGGCTGGCCCGGCTGGCCCGGCTGGCCGATCGATTTCTGCGGCGTTGAGGGTGAAGTAGATGGCCGCGCCTTCGCCTACCTTGCCCTCTGCCCATGCGCGGCCGCCGTGACGTTCCACGATCTGCCTGACGCTGGCGAGGCCGATGCCTGTGCCGGGGAACTCGCTGGGCGAGTGCAGCCGCTGGAATGGCTGGAACAGTTTGCTCAGGTCAAGGGGGTCAAACCCGGCGCCGTTGTCGCGCACGTAGCAGCAGATGGGGGCATCTTCTGTCGGCGTCGTACCGAACTCGATTAGCGCACCGTGCCGGTGAGAGGTGAACTTCCAGGCGTTCTCCACCAGATTCCGCAGGACCGTGCGGATGAGAGCGGGATCTGCCTGGACCTTGACTAGGCGCTGGATAATGAAGCGGACGTCTCGCCCCGGCTCCTCGCGCTGGAGTTGCTCGGCGATGTCATCGATCTCGGTGCTGAGGTCGACGGTCTGGAGGTGGATGGTGGCTCGCGTGGAGCGGGAGAGATTCAGCAAGTTCTCGATGAGTATGGACATTTGCTGGCTGGCGGCAGCGATTCGCTCGGCGTAACCTCGGCCTTCTTCGCCGAGAGCATCCGCGCATTCTTCCAGCAGCAGACTGCTGTAACCAGATAGTGCCCGGAGGGGAGAGCGCAGGTCGTGGGAGACCGAGTAGTTAAAGCTCGTAAGATTCCGGTTGTCCAGCTCGATGTCCTTGTTCCGGATGGCAAGTGCCGCCGCTCTGCGGGCCTGGCTCTCCTCCGTGATGTCCCGGGCGATGGAGGCAGCGCCGACCATGTTCCCGTACTCGTCGTTGACGGGAAACACCGACATCGACGCGGGGAAGGTGGTGCCGTCCTTACGCTGCCTTGTGGTCTCATAGTGCGAGACGCGCTCGCCTTTCCTGATCTTAACCAGGATGTCCGCGATCTCGCCGACTCGATCTGGAGGGGACAACATCGTCATCGGCTGGCCGATCGCCGCGTCCGGCGTGTACCCGTACATGCGCATGGCGCCCTGATTCCAGGTCCATATCACCCCGTCGAGCGACTTGACGATGATAGCGTCATCAGACGAGCTGATCAGCGCCGCGAATAGCTGGGCAGGAATCCCTCTACTGGTGGACAAAGCACTCGGAATCGTCTCCTGGACCATGACTATCCCCCTGTCGTCGACATGGGCCGGAAAGTCCAAGGGCTGTGTTTCCGCGGTGATGCCGCGTTCGTAAAGCTCCACAGACTTCTTCTGTCACAATACACGCCCAGGGGAGACTTGCTACATCGTGCCGCAATCGGGCAGGTGAAATGATATAGGCTCCGTTATGCTATTTAAAGCCTGCTCGTGCTGGTTTAGCATGTTAAAGTTACGCGCAGCTCGCTATATTGCGCCCGGATTCTCCATCGCCGGAAAGGACCAGGAGTGAGGGTAACTCGTGAGCCGGGCCGAGGACCGAGGGCCCCAATCGTCGATCGCCCGGCCAACGATGGCGAGCACAACTAATGCGATCATCCCCGGCAGGACTCGGGAGATAACGCGATAGCTGCCAGCGGAGCCCGACCTTGTCAAACAGTGGTTCGGTGCATGATGCGCGGCCCCGTCGCGCCGGGTCGGCCCCCCCAGGGGGCCGCAGCCCGGCGCGGAGCGGCGCCGCTTTGACCTAACAACGGCGCAACTCGGCAACGGATCAGCTCACCAGAGGCGACGCTTTACGAGAGGCACGCGCGCACGCCGCAGCGCCGCTACCTGCATAAACAGCACGGCGAACTGCGCCTGAAGCACTGATTGCACTGGAATTTCGCGGCCACCCGTTCCACGACTCGTTCCACGCCTGGCTGGCCACCGCCCGGCGCGCGAGGCTCCACTCACCAATCCAGGCCGCCCGCTTAGCATGCACATGCTAGAGACGAAGGGTCTTGTGGTCATGACCGAGCCCCTCGCCGTGCTGAGATGGGCATCGCCGCCGGCCCGATATCCAGGAGCATCACCCCAGGGATACCGGCTAAGCAACCGTGACCGGAGGCCGCGCCGTCTCGACCGGGGCTCTCGCTGGCTGGTGACGGGACGTAGTGAAGCCCCTCGGCCCGGCGTAGCTCATCCGTCGGGGGTGATGCTCCCGGCCGGGAGCAATGATGGACTGCTTGTGTATCCAGCGGGGCCAGCAGCCGCGTGTTCCGCGCTAACCGGGGAGGATCCATGCCGGACGACGAGACACCTGTCCTCGATACACTCGCCGACATCACCGCCGCATCGGTCGAGCACAACTCTCTGCCACCGCGCGAGCTGATGATCGCGAGGCTGGCCGCCCTGATCGCGGTGGACGCACCCCCCGCCTCCTACCTGGCCAACGCTGGGGCCGCCGCGGACAGCGGGGTCATCGCCGACGACATCCAGGCAGTCATGATCGCGGTTGCCCCGGTCGTGGGCACGGCGCGGGTGGTCTCGGCAGGCGGGAAGATCCTCAGGGCTTTGGGATTCGCGGTCGCCGTGGCCGACGAGATCGCCGACGAGATCGCCGACGACGACGCCGAGTAGTAGCAGCAACTACGCCCGGCCAATGCCAGGCACTTGTCCATCCGCTCCACTAACGAGGGCTGTCTGTACAAGATCGGTTCCCTGCCGTGACCTTGACCTTCTCCTTACCGTAAGTACGCTGCCGTGCGGCGACCGCGCTAGCTGCACAGATAGCACGGCCTGTCACTCTCGTAGCTCGCGTCGTCCTGGGATTATCCGGCCCGCCGGTCCACGAGCCGGTCCACACCGAAGCGGTTGCCTCGTCACTGGGTGTGACACCTCAGCCTTTTCCCGGCCACCAGGCCCGAGGACCGGAAGCGGCGCGGCAGAGCTACGCATTACGAGGGTGCTCTCAGGTGTAGGTCGCGGGCTCGAAGGCCGCGCTGGCTTCATGTTCGCAGGTTGCTGCTGGTGGCGATCGTTGGCTGTTGGTGGTGGTTCGGGGACATCTGGGGGACACGCGCCAGCAATGCGTGGGCCAGGTTCTCGGCGGAGAGGCGCCGCCGCACGACATCCGGCACCACCGCGCGAACCCCTGGCAGCGCCAGGACCATTGCGAGTCTGGTTGTGCACACACGCAAGGGAAGTCAGGCTGCCTGAGGCGAACACGTACCCAAGAAACATGTCACCAGGCGCAAACGGTGTCCGTGATTTACTGTCCGCCGCTGCTCCTAGCTGGACTTTCAGCATATCCGTCGTCTGCGTCATCCAAGATCATCCCGCGCATACCCCGTGAGGCCAGTGGCTGGCCTCTCCTTCATCCAGGCTCGTCTTCGTTCAGCTCCCGGGCCTCTTGCTGGCGCCTCTTGCTGGCTTCCCTGAGCGCGGCCATCCACCCGGGCTCGCCACCGAGGTCGAGCCCGCGCAGGATGAGGTCGAAGGCGCCCGCCATCATGGTCTCGGGGTGCTCATCGCCGAGGACGCGGCGGCGGCGGGCGATGATGTCGTCGTTCAGCTCCCGGGCCGCATGGTGCTCGCCCAGCCCGAACAGCGCGCCGACGAGCTGGAAGGCGGCGGCCAGGGTGTCGGGGTGGTCCTCGCCCAGGACCCGGCGGCGGCGGGCCAGGATGTCTTCGGCCAGCTCCCGGGCCGCCTGCTCCTCGCCGACCCGGCCCAGGATCATGACGAGGTTGCTGGCGGAGGCCAGGGTGTCGGGGTGGTCCTCGCCCAGCACGCGGCGGCGGCGGGCCAGGGTGTCTTCGCCCAGCTCCCGGGCCGCCTGCCCGCGGACCCCCTGCAGGCTGAAGGCGAGGTTGTCGGCGGAGGCCAGGGTGTCGGGGTGGTCCTCGCCCAGGACCCGGCGGCGGCGGGCCAGGGTATCTTCGGCCAGCTCCCGGGCCGCCTGGCCCTCGCCGACCCCACGCAAGCTGATGGCCAGGCCGCTGGCGGAAGCCAGGGTGTCGGGGTGGTCCTCGCCCAGGACGCGGCGGCGGCGGGCCAGGGTATCTTCGCCCAGCTCCCGGGCCGCCTGGTACTCGCCGGGGTGACCAACGCTGGCGGCCAGGCTGCTGACGGAGGTCAGGGTGCCGGGGTGCCCGCCGACCGCACGCAAGCTGACGGCCAGGCCGTCGGCGGAAGCCAGGGTGTCGGGGTGGTCCTCGCCCAGGACGCGGCGGCGGCGGGCCAGGGTGTCTTCGTCTAGCTCCCGGGCCGCCTGGTACTCCCCCGCCGCACGCAGGCTTACGGCCAGGGCGTCGGCGGAGGCCAGGGTGTCGGGGTGGTCCTCGCCGAGGTCGCGGCGGCGGCGGCCCAGGGTGTCTTCGTCTAGCTCTAGCTGCACCTGGGCCCTGCCGTCATCACCAGCCATCCCCGCATTGTCGCCCCGGCGGCGCGTGCGTGCCAAGCTCCCGCCATCGAAGAGCATCAGAGTGTGAGCGGCTTGGCTACGGTCGGGGCCGGTTCATGATCGCAAGTGGCCTGTGGCCTGGCGCGCTCGGAGGGACTCGAACCCCCAGTCTTCAGATCCGTAGATACCAGCGTGGGCGTCCGGCCTCGTTCAGATCAGTTCGTGGCCTCGGGCTTGTCTCTCCCGGTTGTCCAGGCGGGTCCGGGGCATCCCAAGGTTGTTCATCCGTGTGGCTCCCAGCGTGGCTCCCAACCCGACGCGCTGCGGGGGCACTGCTAATGGTTTTCAAGAGCATCCGTGGCTCATAGTCTGCCATCGCTGCTACCTGCATTGTTGACGCTCGGGGCTGGCTCGCCGAGCAAGATCATCCCGCGTATATCCCGCGGTTGCTGTCAGCCGTTACCGGGAGAGCGAGCGTCCGATGGTTTGCGCGGCCCTCGACCCGTTGCTCAGGAGGATATGGGCGGCCAGACCGGGACGCTCGTGCGCAGGAGCGGTATGGTGTGGAAGGGGTGAGCTTATGGTCGAGAACTGGCGGCGAACTTTGCACCCGCGCCCGCCGCATGCCCAGCCAGCGGTCCCGGAAACCCTTGACGCCTGGGCGGGGGAGGTGGATGTGTCGCGGCTGTCGGACAGGACCTTCCAGGACGCCGAAGACTACTTAGAGGGGTACCGGCACATGAACCTGGAGCTCAGCCAGCAAATGGGCTGGCGCCTGATCGCGGCCGTCGAGACCCAGGTAACTCCGTCGCCGCCAGCCTTTTCCCAGCCGTTGGATGTTCTCGCGACACTCGTTGCGCTGCGGCGCAAGCAGCTCGGCATTGACTGATCGTCGCCGTCGGCTCTCGCCTGACAGGAAATGCCGCTCCAGCGCGGCGATCATGTCGCGACCGCGATGTTGACGACCGTCAGGTTGAGCAGTGTCATGAAGAATCCTGATAACACGACTGGCCCGCGTCACCTTGCAGGGGATGGCCCGCATCCGGTCCGGGCAGGCTGCGGCCTGGCCCTTGGTCTCTGACCGGAGTGTCCGTAGAGGCTCCAGGGTCAAGCGTGACTTCGCGTGTACGTTCACCAGGCACTCTTCACCTGTGGTCGTTGTCCTGCGGTCACAGTCATGCTTGATGCTGGAGGGGCGGGCACGTACACTCAGCGGGCCATCCCCGGATCTGAGCCAGCCGGTTCTTTTCGCCTCCGCTGTCATCTACGGCCAGGTGGTCATCGTCCTCGCCGGTCTGATTACAGATGTTGGCCCAGCCAGTCGCCTCGCCCGTGTCGCTCAGCCCAACTGTCGAAGTCACCGATCCAAAGGATCGCTAGGTTGTTCAGCACCATGCCCTCGCTGTGCCGATCGTCGGTCTCCCGGTAGATCGTGGCGGCGTCCTGGCAGGCGGTGATCGCCTCCTCAAACCGCCGCAGCTCCGCCAGAGCGGTTCCAGAGCTGATCAGCGTACCGGCTTCGATTACGTGGTCACCGAGGCGGCGGGCGGTGTCCCGGCTAATGGCCAGGATGGTCAGCCAGTGCTCGCCGTCAAACAGTGTATTTAGTGCATAAGTGGATGCCTGCCCGAGTCAACTCAAGCCGGGGCAGTCCCATCCAACTCGACAGCCGTTTACAAGAAGCACGGCCCCGTGCACCGTGCGCGCTAGCTGCACTGATGGCACGCGTCATCGCATGGACAGCACTCGCTGCGCTGGGATTTATCCGGCGCGCCGTTCCACGAGCCGTTCCACGCGGAACGACAGGCAATGATCTATGACCGTAACCGAGCGTAATGACCGGAAACCGCCGCAGCGGCACCTCAACTTGACGACATGGCCGAACAGGACAGGACACCGTCTGGGTCCGGTTGGGACCCGCCGAACCGCTGATCCCGGAGGCAGCGAGCCGCTCGGTGAACGCGATGGAGGTGTACTGGGGGCCAGGCGGCAAGCAGGGCGCAGCCGATGTCGAAAGACCCGGGAACGCGGTGGGCGCGTTCCCGGGTTCTCGACCAGTGTCCAGGAGATACTCGTTATCCTCGCAGCCTTTCCGGGTGCTCAGGCGTCGCGGCTGCGCAGCCGCCAGGCGGCCAGGGCAATCAGCACGACCGCGTACCCGCACAGGACCGCGAATCCGGCCCACGGGCTCAGCGCATGCGCGGTGCCCAGCGGACTGCCCCACAGGGCCCCGCCGGCGTTGGACGGCAGGTAGGGCGCGAACCCCGTGATGTTCTGCGGGAGGGCCCCCACGACGATCGGGATGACGAAGAACACCGCGGCGAACACCGCCAGGCCCGCCGCGGTCTTGCGGAGCAGGGCCCCCAGGGCCAGGCCGATGATGACGACGACGGTCAGGTACAACGACGAGCCGACCACCGTCCGCAGCACGCCCGGATCGGTCAGCGAGATCACCGAACCCCCGCGAGAGGACACGAGAGCAGTCGCCGCGAAGAAGTCGACGAACGCGCACAGCAGGGTCACCGGCAGCACCAGGCCCACCAGCACGATCACCTTCGCCCACAGCACCGGCAGCCGCGACGGCACCACCGCCAGCGTGGCGCGGATCATCCCGGTGCCGTACTCGCCGCTGAACGCCAGCACGCCGACCACGCCGATCACCAGCTGGGCGAACAAGAGGCCAAGCAGGCTGGCCGACACTCCCTTCGCGGCGGAATCGGCCGCCGAGACATGGTAAGCCGTCCCGGAGCCCGCGATCGCGGCACCCAGGCCGACGATCAGCACGACCGCGGTCAGCCCGCACCACCAGGTCGAGCGCAGCGCCCGCAGTTTGGTCCACTCCGCGCGGACGACACGGACCTGGGTAACCGGTCCGCCTACTGTGGCCGGGGCCGGGGCCATCGGAGCCGGGGCCGGGGCCATTGAAGTCGGCGCGAGTCCGGGCCGCGTGATGGCGCTCATCGTGTCGCTCCGGCGTGGTACTCGATGCTGTCCTTGGTGACTTGCATGAAGGCCTCTTCCAGCGATGCGTGGGTGGGGGTGAGCTCGTAGACGGGCAGGTGAGCCCGCCAGGCCGCGATGCCGATCTGCTCGGCGGTGGTGCCGGAGACACGCAGCAGGTCCGTTCCGTCGTTAATTACGGTGATGCCGGGAGCGGCCAGCAGCTGGCCGAGCCGCACGGTTTCCGGGGTGCGGACCAGCACGCCGCCGCCGGTGGTGGCGTGGTCGACGAAATCCTCGACGCTGGCCTCGGTGATGAGCTTGCCGCGGCCCAGCACGACCAGCTGGGTCGCCGTCTGCGCCATCTCGCTCATCAGGTGCGACGAAACGAACACCGTCCGCCCTTCGTCGGCCAGCGACTTGAGCAGCAGCCGGATCCAGCGCACGCCGTCCGGGTCCAGGCCGTTGACCGGCTCGTCCAGCACCACCGACTGCGGCCGGCCCAGCAGCGCCGCGGCCACACCCAGGCGCTGGCCCATGCCGAGGGAGAAACCGCCGGCCCGGCCGCCCGCGACCTCGCCCAGCCCGGCCAGCTCGATCACCTCATCAACCCGGCGGCGGCCGATCCCGGCCGTCCGGGCCAGCGCCAGCAGGTTATTGCGGGCCGACAGGCCCGGGTGCACGGACCTGGCATCCAGCAAGATGCCGAGCTCCGCCATCGGGGCGGCCGCCCCGGGATAGTGCTTGCTGTTGACCCGCACCGTCCCGCTGGTCGGCCGGTCCAGCCCGGCGATCATCCGCATCGTGGTGGACTTCCCCGTCCCGTTCGGGCCCAGGAACCCGGTCACCACACCCGGCTCCACCACGAAGCTCAGTCCATCGACGGCGGTCTTGTCGCCGTACCGTTTGGTCAGGCCATCAATCTCGATCATTATCGATCCTTCCCTCAATGTGCTTGGGTCTTGGACGTAAGCCTGCGTTCGGGGCCTGTGGCGGGACTGTCGTGGCGCTGTGGCGGGGACGATTTCCGGCATATCGGTCAGCGCGGTGGGGCTGCCCGGGCGACGGCCCTACGGTGGAGTCATGGAGGTCCGGCTGTTCGGCGAGCTCGAAGCGCTAGATGGTGGCGTGCCGGTGCCGGTCCGCGGCACCAAGCAGCGGGCTCTGCTGGCCCTGCTGGCGCTGCAAAGGGGGCAGCCGGTCAGCGCCGACCGGCTGATCGACCTGCTGTGGGGCGACCGGCAGGCCGCGAACCCGGCCAATGCCCTGCAGACGCAGATCGGCCAGCTGCGCCGTACCCTCGGGCCGACGGCAATCCTCACCACCGAGGCCGGCTATACCCTGACCGCCGGACCCGACGAGGTCGACGTCGTCCGCTTCGAGCAGCTGGTCGCGAGGGGACAGCGGCTGGCCGCCGACGGCGAGATGGAGCCGGCGTCGGCCGCTCTGGGCGAGGCCCTCCGCATGCGGCGCGGCGAGCCGCTGGCCGAGTTCACTTATGCCAGCTTTTTTGATGCCGAACGGGCGCATCTGGACGAGCTGACCCTGGTGGCGATCGAATCCCGGGCCGGAGCCGACCTGGGACTGGGGCGCCACAGTGAGCTCGCCGGCGAACTGGAGGCGCTGTGCCGGGAACACCCGCTCCGCGAGCGCCTGTGGGGGCTGCTCATCCTCGCCCTGTACCGGAGCGGACGGCAGGCCGAGGCCTTGCGCGCCTACACAGAAATCCGTGATCGTCTGGTCGACGAGCTGGGCATCGACCCCGGGCAGGCTTTGCGGGAACTCCAGGCCCGCATCCTGGCCCAGGACCCGTCGCTCGGCCCAGTCGGCGCCCCAGCCGGCGCCCCGGCCGGCCCGGCTCCGGCTCAGGTGGCCGCCCCGCCGGAGGCAGCTGGCAACCAGGGAGATTCTCTGGGGCCGGCCCTCCTGCTCGAGACGAAGTTGTATGTCCCGAGGTCGCGGCGTGGTCTGGTGCCGCGTCCGCGACTGAGCGAGCGGCTGGACCGCGGCACCGCGTCGAAGTTGACGATGGTCTCCGCACCCGCTGGCTTCGGCAAGACGACGCTGCTCACCGAGTGGCTGGCGGCGGGACCGGCCAGGCCGGCCGGTGAGCGGCTGGTCGCGTGGCTCTCGCTCGATCGGGCCGACAACGATCCCGCGTCCTTCTGGACCTATGTGATCGCCGCACTACGGACGGCGGCATCCGGGGTCGGCGAGAGTGCGCTGGCCTTCCTGCAGGCGCCCCAGCCGCCCCCGATCGAAACGGTGCTTACCGCGCTGCTCAACGACCTGGGCGCCACCGCGAGCGAGATCGTGCTGGTGCTCGACGACTACCACGTCATCGACGCAGGCGATGTGCAGGACGGGATGGCGTTCCTGCTGGACCATCTGCCTCCGTGGCTGCATGTGGTGATCGCCAGCCGGGCCGATCCCGCGCTGCCGCTGGCCCGATGGCGAGCGCGCGGCGAGCTGGTCGAGGCGCGCGCGGCCGAGCTGCGGTTCACGCCCGATGAGGCGGCGGTGTACCTCAACGAGACGATGGGTCTGCAGCTGACGGCGCGGGACGTGGCCGCGCTGGAGGGACGCACCGAGGGCTGGATCGCCGCGCTGCAGCTGGCGGCGCTGTCGATGCAGGGGCGAGACGACGTGGCCGGCTTCATCGCCGGCTTCGCGGGCGATGATCGTTACGTCGTCGACTAACTGGCCGAGGAGGTGCTGCAGCGTCAGCCCGATCGGGTCCAGGCCTTCTTGCTGCAGACCTCTATCCTGGGCCGGCTGAGCGGTCCGCTGTGCGATGCGGTCACCGGGCAAGGTGACGGCAGGGCCATGCTGGAGGCGCTGGACCGGGGGAACCTGTTCCTGGTCCCGCTGGATGACCGCCGCCGGTGGTATCGCTACCACCATCTGTTTGCCGACGTGCTGCAGGCGCGGCTGCTCGACGAACGGCCCGGGCAGGTGCCGGACCTGCACCGGCGGGCGAGCGTGTGGTACGAGCAGAACGGCGAGCAGTCCGTGGCCATCGGCCACGCGCTGGCCGCTGGGGATTTCGGGCGGGCGGCGGACCTGGTCGAGCTGGCGGTCCCGGCCATGCGCAGGACCAGACAAGAAGCCACAGCGCGTGGCTGGCTCGAGGCGATCCCCGACGAGGTCGTCCGTGTTAGACCCGTGCTCAGCATGCACTATGCCTGGGCATTGGTGTCTGTCGGCGAGTTCGAGGGCGTAGAGGCCCGGCTGCGGGACGCCGAGCGGTGGCTGGACGCAACGGGTACCGGTGCAGGAGCCCCGGGCCCGTCGGCGGAGATGGTCGTCGTCGACGACGAGGAATTCCGGCGCCTCCCGGCGGGGATTGAGCTGTACCGTGCCGCCCAGGCCATGGCTCGGGGCGATGTGCCCGGCACCGTAGGGCACGCCCGGCGGGCGATCGATCTTTCGCCTGAGGAGGATCACCTCGTCCGTGCTTCGGCAGCGGGCATGTCGGGGCTCGCGTTCTGGACGAGCGGGGACCTCGAGGCAGGGTACTCGGGGTATGCCGACTGCATCGCGGGACTATGGCGGGCCGGGCACATTGCCGATATTTTCGGTTGCGCGGTAGCGCTGGCGGACAGTAAGTATTCGGAAGTCCTGTGATCGGGCATGCCAGCGGGCGGCGTGGCCGTATTCGGGGGACGCCGTTTCGGTGACTGTTTCGGTGCGGTTATCCGGGGGGTGGCGGCTGTGCCCAGGCGCGGAGGTCTTCGGGAGCTGCAAGCCAGGGCAGGAACCGTTCCAGGTCCGGGCCGGACGGCGGCCTGCCGCCGTTTCGCCCGCAGGCGTCGAGGTAGGCGGTGAGGTAGGTCAGCACGTTCAGGCCGGCCATCTCGGCGGTGGCGGTGACGGTCCAGACGCGGGCGGCGAGCCGGGCGGCGTCGTCGTTGCGGGAGCCGTAGGCGTTTTTCCTGGTCACGACGGGGCGGCGGATCGCGCGCTCGGCGGGGTTGTTGTCAAGGCCGATCATCGGGTAGCCACGGTGCGCGGCCAGGCCGTCCCATTCCCGGTCCAGGGTGGCGAGCGCCTTCTTGGCCGGCTCTTGCAGGCCGGGAGCGGCCATCTGCTTCTTCCGGGCCTCGTCGATCACGGTGAGCGCCTCGTCCCAGGCGGTGCC
>Ga0302179_10002121_pt1 | contig 11660 bp, 14 predicted proteins | sample I_Palsa_E3_1_FD_198788 | JGI IMG/M metagenome (GOLD analysis project Ga0302179, IMG submission 198788) | Peat permafrost microbial communities from Stordalen Mire near Abisko, Sweden - I_Palsa_E3_1 | ecosystem: Environmental > Terrestrial > Soil > Palsa > Peat permafrost | place: Sweden...
CACGCTTTAGCACGCTTTAGGACCCCTAGTATTCTATCAAACAATCAACTTCTTCGCCGTCAACATCTACCAGATCCTTCCTTGATTATGAAAGGTACAGCAGTCCGCCTCCCCTCCTATCTGCCAACGCCTGCCTCTTCTTTGACCAACTTTTCATCTTTTAATTGTGCCAAGGAATACCCCGTCCAAGAGTCCCGAGGATATTCCCGCCCAACCAAAAAAAAAAGAGTTGGTCACACAGACCGTGTAGTTTTTGTCACACAGACAGAAAAATAGTAAAAGTAGTAAGAGTTTTGTTCATGTAAGTGGTAGTAAGCAGTAGTAAGTTTTGCCTTATCTTTGCTTGAGAAGTGATTTTTGACACGTTCCCCCTCCTGACGACACGGCTGCGTGCGACACGGACAGAGGAACTTTGAAGGATTTGCTTGTTTGTAGTATGATCTTGTAAGGAAGTTTTTGTGAGTTTGCCTTTCCGTCCTCCCTTTTCGTGCACGGCTGCGTGCATTTCGGGAGGGGGATGCATAGAACTTGTCTTGGAATGTCTGTCTGTCTGTAGTTTGTAATCTTGTAGCTTTGTCTGGTTTCCCCCTCCCAGTGACACGGCTGTGTGTCGTACGAGAAGGGGACCGTAGAAAATTGTCTTTGTCTTGTCTTTGTCTTGTCTTGTTTGGAGTTTGTAAAGTTTGCTCGGTCCCCCTCCCTTTTGCACGGCTGCGGGCAGTACGGGAGGGGGGACCCTTTGGAATTTGCTTCTTTGTATAAATTGACTTAGTCCCGCGCCCTGTGACGCGGCTGCGCGTCGTACGAGAACGGGACCGTGGATTTGCTTCTTTGTATGAAATGTAGTAATTGATATGGTCCCGCGCCCTGTGATGCGGCTGCGCATCATACGAGAACGGGACCGTGGAATTTGCTTTGTATGTCTCTTGTCTTTGTTTGTACTTTGTAGGTTTGGGAGTCTTGTAATATGCTTGGTTTGTCTTGGCTTGTCTTGTCTGTGCGTTTGTACTTGACTTGGAATGCTTGATGTCTTGTAAACCTTAGATTAATATCTTCAACACTTGCCCTTCCCGCTTTGCGTGCGTTCGATGTAAAATTCCAGATGTCCTCTGCCGTAGTAATCCTGAAAACCCCAAGGGAAATATAATTTGTCGTGCGCTGGGGATATGATTGAACTAAACTTGAGGGGAAGTATTTCGTGTATATAACAACTTCGGATGTTACCTTTCCTATGTTTGTACGGCTGCGTACAGTCAACGGAAATGGCCCCGGGATAAAGTATTGAAGGAAGGTGAGGGTCTCAGGGACTAGGGGTGTTGCTGATACGCGACCAAGTTCCATGTCTCTATAAATGGGGTTGAGAGTCGGGGGTGAGCCGTAGTCGGATATGAGAGCAAAGCGGATTGCGATTTGTTGCCGAGCGCGTTCCTCCGTCGGTGACTATGAGTAGATCTTGGGTACGCACCTCTGATCAAGCCGGTATTGCAATATTGCGTGTGTAAAATACCATTCTGCTTCCAGAAGGAATTTTCCCTCACCGCCAGGCATCGACATCACAGACTGCGTGCATACACGACAGCCGCAATGTGAGTACCATAGAGGATAAAACCCGCTGAATCCAAAAAAAAAACCACAGAGTATACTTAGATAAAGCTTGTCTTGCAAAACTGATGAGACAGCTCCCCGCTTCGACCACCGTACAGTATACGACAGCTTCGGCATAACAGATCCGGGGCGGGGTAGACTTACGTCCTACACCCTATTACACTTTCCCTGCACGGCTGCGTGCAACCAGAAACCCGTTATCAGTCAACTAACAAAGAGTGGGAGCCCATCATGAGAATCGCACATACTTTCCCAATGTAACGTGTAGCGCGTCCAAAGAAAAAGAAGCTTCCAGTAGTAGTAAAAGAACTTCAGACAACAGTGGCGGTTGCGAGGTTCCGGTCTCCCCTAGACGCGCTCCAGAAGCAGCGAAAGTGTATGGCTGCATACCATTGCGGGAAAACCGGGCCCCCTCCCCCTAAACCAGATGTCCTTGTTCCTTGGTGGGGAGTTACACACACAAGGGTATGTTACGAGTTATGGTGCCAGTTCCTGTAACTGTGCGAATATGAACTCCGCGGCGTTACAGAGCCTTTACCCTGAATTGTACGGCTGCGTACACCCGCGAGATAAAGACTCCTTGGAAAAGGCTTTCGCCTCCATTTTTTCAGGGTCTTTTGTTTTGTTTTCCCACAGTAGAGAGTCCACCAGTTCCTGTAACGGTGCGGAAGTAAGCTCAGCGGTGTTACAGAGCCTTTATCCTGATTTGTACGGCTGCGTACACCCTCGAGATAAAGACTCCTTGGAAAAGGCTTTTCCCTCTGTTTTTTTCATGGTTTTTTGTTCTTTTGTTTTCCCACAATAGATAGCCCACCAGTATTTGTAATATGCGTAGAAAACCAAATATAGTTGTTCGAGCAATATTACGTTTGAGTATACAGAGCGATTCCCTCGGTTGTACGGCTGCGTACATGAACGAGAAACGCTCCAGGAATAGGGTCATTTCCAATTCTCTCTGGTATTGTATGAAATATACACCAGTAGATACTTTCTGAAAAAGAAAGTGTACAAAGTTTAAATACCTCGGCCCAGCATTTGCGGATGAATGATAATTGCCTTGCGACAATAAATCAGTAAACCGCGTAGCCATACAGCCACATGGTGAGTCGCAACAAATCCCCTCACGCATCGCAGTGCGACCGCGAGCGATCCTCGAGGAAACGCGTAACGCCCAATAAGGTCCCCAAAGGTTGTCTCTCGATATGTGGTAACATAAAAAGTAGTAGCAGTTTGCGAAACTTGTTCTCTGCCCTGATTGTACGGCTGCGTACATTATCGGGCTGTCCTTCCCCGCGGGGGAAGAAACATACATTGTATGCATTGTGGGGTGGTGGGTAGGCTCTGTCGCTCCAACACAACTTGCGTTACGATGGAGGACAGGGTTGTTCCAGCTTTCGTTGCCTCATACGCTGGTAAACCGAGAACCGGTGCCAGATATGTATGTGTGCTGTTCCAGCTTTCTTTGTTTCATACTGTGGTAAACCGAGAACCGGTGCCAGATATGACCTTTTCCTGATACCAGTACGGCTGCGTACGTTGACGGTAAGGATTTTTTTGAATCTCCGAAGAGTTCAGCAAGATAAGACGCGTCTACTCAAGAGAGTGGATATCATCGTCTTTTCTTGGTTTGAGCTCGTTTTAGTCTTCAAGAAGAAAAACTCAACTTGATCCCTTTCGAGATAATAAGACATAAATGAGACACGTTGATACAAAGAGAGGTCTTTGACTCGTCTTCATAATAACCGCAGCAGCGGCAGCAAAAATAAAAGTAAAGTGATAGTAGAAAAGTAGTGTTCGCGGATCAACGAATGTTCCGGAAGAAAATTGCAACTCATATAATGAGCGCAGAAAAACAGTAAAAAGCAAAAAGACAGTCGCTGTCCAGCGGACCACACGAACTGCCCCTTCATGACGACGACGAAAACAGCGCAGACGAACCCTGTCCGCGCGGCTGCGCGCGTTGATTGGGAACGACTGGCATGTTTGTACTGAAAGAAAAGTGACTCGAAGAGTGGCACTAGTATAGGAGAGTACGCGTCGTGGCGAGGAGGATGGAGGGTGGGTCGGCAGACGGCTTCGGCTGAGCAGCTGCGGGAGACTAAGCGTGAAGAACACGCGAAGAATCCGGGGCGATGTTTCGGATAGAAAAGGCTGTGTTGGCGTGGGACTATGTGTTAAGAAGATGGATGGATACGGTAGTGAAGTCGGACTGATCCAGTGCTATTGATCCCTGATAGCGCCGCCGCCGTGCGTCATCGTACTCGGTCCGGTCGGGAGACGAAAGCGCTGTTGACAACATGCCTGATCCCGTCGAAACAACAGCTCGGTGAAGATGAGACGTGTTGGGATCAGTGTGAGGCAGAATAGGATCGCGGAAACAGGAATGGCGAAGGAGGGCCGCTGTTGTTGTGACAAGGTTGGCTGGCGATGGCGGAGATTGGGCTGGGCGGGCAGAGAGTGTGTGTGAGACCACGCTACTAAGACAAAGGGAAATCACTCATGACTCATCAAGCAGATTAATGGCACGTGACAAGGAAATAAGGTTCTTACATAACCTAAATTTATCTCAGAGCGGAAATGAGGGTCAAACCAATCTATCACAACCGCATTGTGAACAACCAAGCTGACGAAATACACGAAGAAGATATCGGGTAAGTAACACTAGACGATGTCTTTATGGCAGACCTGTGGAAATTCCAATATTTAATCGCCATTATTTATTCTGTCCCGCCTTCACCGTCGTCAGATGAAACTTCAATGCAAATTCGCCTTTACACCGACTTCAGAGAACTCTGCCACGTCATGCTCTGGAGATTGTGGTGATGTATGCACTCACTATTGGACTGTTGGTTCACGGTGGAGGTTTATCCGAGAATTCGACAAAACTAAGAGAATTCGCCGAAATGATAACCCATGCATGCATGCCGAGTGGCCACCTCGATCGCGAGAATTCGCACATGTACAGCTGAAGTGGCATAACTTTCGACTCTAGGTACTTCCTTCATCTGACACTATTGATTAAGGAATCCACCACAACAGATCCGAAATTGTAAGGGAACGGAATATGAGAGGAATTCGACACATAAAAAGCTTATTAAGGCGAGCACTGCTGTCCAACAATTACTCTTCAAAGACGGCGGCGCGGTCATAATTGACAAGAAACTATTCCTGAAAGTTCATTTGGCAAGGACTTTCGAAAGCGCTAATTCTTTTCTACGCTCCCTTCCATTTGGCATCTTCCGAAGAATCCCAGAAGATCTGAGACTTTTGTTCTCCATCCATTCTCGCGATTGTCAAAAACGGATAAGATATTACATGTCCAAAACGAATCCTAGCACATTGACGCCGGAAAATATTTCCAAATCTACAATATTCGCTGAAATACGCGCGCATTTGATTCGCTGTGACTTGCCCCCCTTCAAATATTTGGGGAAAGGTCTGAGCTCGAGTTCATTGTGCTTCGAGGTACCAGAATGCCCCATTCAGCGAACTCTCAAGACCGACGAAGAATTCTCGTATCTTTGGTAATTATCATATGGTATGTACAGCTAATACTCAGTAAATCAATACAGTCCATTAGATTTTACTAACGGCCTCGTATAGCGGTTCAAAGAGACCTTACAAAACGACTCCTATTCTCGTCCTATCAGCTTCACTTGCAATTGTATTCATTTACAACTCGTTATCTCGACTGAATAATAAATTGTCGTCAACTCAGCTCGCGAGCGGGAGTAGTTTTCCCGTGCTCGCGAAAAATATGTTCGAGCTATTCGCGAGAATCATCCTGCGGGTACTATACCTTGGAGAAACGATGTGAGCACGAATCAACGAAAGAGGGGATTCATCTGTGGTCGTGAGATCTTGACTGTAACGTCAGATGGCGGGATGTCGCCAGTTTATTGGAACACGGAGTTTCTCGACGGCAATTGGGTGGCAGAAGCGAAGCAAACTTACCGCCTTCGCGGAATAAGTGGTAACCCTTCCGAGGAGGTCCAAAGTTTGATATCAGATACGATCTGGGAGGTTATTGTCGTTCACTCGATCGTTCAGGGATGTACTCTTGAAGGGAATGTGTGGATTTTATTCCCCGCGGAGGTGCGCTGCTGGTATAATGTCAGTGAGATCTGCGAATTTGTTTGCAACTCCATTCATTCTTTACGGCCAGTGTGGTCCAGATTTAATTGTCAACTGCCAGATCTTTCACGAATATTCGAGATCAACGTTTCAAAGTCCTTTATTTGGCGGATAGAGTGCGTCAATTAAAGTTCGCGATCGCACATCAGGATATTCGCAGCACGGTGTCATGTTAAACACCGTATGACTGCTAGGTTACCTCCAACAGGTTTGGGGAATGGTAGGAGTTCTGGAACTCAGCACATCGGAATTGCCTATTATCTAATCCGTTTCTTTGATTGAAGCGAAGGTCATAACAGACTTTCCCCGAGGATTAGGAATTTGGATTCTGGCCCGGCCTGGATGAGAGGATGTATAATATGGCGAGACTTAAGGTTACGCATTTTGCTACTCGAGCAATACTATATACATTGCTAAGAGGTTCAATACTCGGCGAATTGGAAGCGGCGTCGTATGTCCGCTCTTTGGACCTTTATCAGCGGCGGCCTGCATGTTTTCTCTTACTCGGAAAAGATCAGAGAGCCCTTCATCTCCGAGATTGATTCCAGATCCTCACTTTGTGTTCATTCGGTTGCCTTGCTTGACATGGAAAATTATTGCGACAGCGACCAGGTCGCAAGTTGTACTGGATTTGAGGAAACATACCAAGATCAACCAAAAGCTGGTATAGTAGACAAATTTACATGCTCAGAGAACCGAGGAGTAATCGCCTGTCAGAATTACTCAAGGGGTCTAATCTACGTGAACAGTACATCTCAAGGAACAGGAGCTCAGATCAGACAGACGCCCTTCCGTTCGAAAATGGATCTGGAACTTTTGATCATATTTTATTGCCGTCATCTCAGGAGAGGTTTCAATCCTATTCACTGTACGTGTATTACTATAGTTACTCACCTGTTCCTTTTTCGTCGAATTGAGACTACTGGTTTTGAGGATTGGGTATCAAATCTATTCCCCCAGGTCCCTAACAGCTTGGGGCCATTATCAGCAAAACTCAGAGACTCTTAAAGAGATGTTCAGTTATTCAACAACCGCCGATTTTGTTGAAGTGGGAGTAATCGATTCCCTGCCGGGATGAATGAGCATCTCATCTGATATGCTGAATCGATGGTCACTTCCGATCTCTACTTTTCGACAAGGCCGCATTATTCTCAAGACACGTACATCAGCCTTCCTATCTATCTCAGGCTGAAGTTCAGCGGTCGGCGACAGAAATTCTCAATGAAGACTTTGATTCGTACATGTGGCAGTCGGAAAGTCCAAATGAAGATTAATACGCGAGTCTGACCATGATATTGCTTTACAGGGACTTTAGGTCACTTCCTTTCAAGGTCTGCGCCCAAGGAAAATCTACGCGGAAGACCTCGAGAGTTTGACGGGACTCATAGATGATATATTGTATGCGCCGCGAACGCGCTCGCCTCACGCATCTTCGAATCTGATGCAAGGGGGGAATTCGAATATACATCTGTATTATGCATTATAAGCTACAACACACAGCACTCGGATATTGACAGCTGAAAGGTTGTTCCAAACGCAAGAAGAAAGGGCTTGGGAAATCTGAAGCTATTACAATGAACGTTTACTTCGACAGTGTAATCACAATGCATACTATCAATGCTTCTCAGACAAGGATTCTGGAGGAGTGAGTGGTCAGATTGCATTCATGCAGCCGGTTTACAGTTGAGTTTTGGTCCATCCTGGATGCTTACTGCCGATTTTTATGGTTGCACGCCGAACGCGGGCGAGGCTTCGAATGGCAATGGAAGAACTCCTGTAATTCTTGAGGGAAGCAAAGCAGACATCTTTTCATCTGATCGCCGACAAAGCAATCAGTCCCTCATCCCAAATATATGTCCTGTTTATTAGTTTCTAATACGAAGCGACTTGATATTCAGTCCGCAACTTACAGGGAATGGCATAGTCACGGCCAAAACTATGTCGCCGGTCAGTGGTTTGGCGTACCCGAGATGGGGGAACTGCCTTCAAGTCAAACAAATTCACATTTACGACCTAGAAGACATCAGATACCAGATATTCGCACAGGCGCATCAGACTCCGACATTGTCGTTTTGTTGGTTCAGCTTATTGTAAACTTTAGTAGATTTAATGATAATATCTTACCTGTACCAGATGATATTATCCACCTCAAATCTGCAATATTCGAATGCCTGCAATCTTGAAGATGATTGTTCATCGGTACTATATCCCCTGTTTTACTTCCCATCCTCGTCCAAAACGACAAAGAGACCCCCAACAAGATGCAGACTACCCGTAACAAAAACCTCCTTCTCCCCGTCCCAGGACCGTATCAACTCCACCCCCTCCTCAATGGTCGAAATAACATACGTCTCCGTCTGACTCGAGAACTCCTCCCACGCACTCTTAATCTCATGTTGTACTTTCAACGACGCCACCACGTCGGCTGAAGTATTCATGCTCGTAAGATCTCCCATCAGCAGTGGCTCAAACAAGACAGAATTCGGGGTAAAAGGGTAATTATGAATAAGGGTAGTGGGGGGTACCAGCTTTATAGCCTTGGCTTTTGAACGTGATGTTGGAGCAGAAGATGGCTTTGTCGAAAGGGGTAGAACAGGTTTTGAATAGTGTCTCTACCAGTGCTTTCGCGTTACGAGTCTGTTGGTTAAATAATAAGATCCGTGTTTTCTTTGTCTCGCGTTGACTAGGTTGTAAATTATAGCTTGAGGAACGTGATTACAGAGAATTATACCACTCTGTTGCAGCAGTGATGCTTTCAGCAGTATGGGCTCCATCACAGACTGGGATGCTATTTCTGGGTGGGGTGTTGTGACTTATGTCATGTACTTTCCCACGAACTTCGTTGTGGGCCGTGGCTAATGGTAGTACGAAGGATCAGATTGTTAAAAGGTATCTGCAGGGGCGGATGGATTAATTTGCGTAGCATGAATGCAAAATATTGTGGTTTATATCTTGAGTGACTGGTATCGCTGTTGTCTTCAACCTTCGTCTCGACGGGATGGGTTCTGTGATAAACTGAACAGTGCGCCTGACACTCTGAACAAGCCATATATGTCAAAAAACGGACGGGCGTATGGGGATCATGACGGACTTTTTGTAACGACTTTCAGCTACGGCCATATCTCCCAGATCGCACTGGATCCCGTTTGATCTCCAAAGTTAAGCTGGGAAGAGCCCCTTTAGTACTGTAGTCAGTAATGATACGGGAATCGGTGGGTGTCGTAGTTTTTTGCCACTGTTTCTATCACATCGATAGACTCTAGTTCCCACCCCTTTTCTGGTACCTTTTTATACTCAAATGTTCGTATAAAGGCTCAATTCCTATGACCAAAGCTTGTCATCGTTCCCGATCTGATGAACCCATCTTGACGAAATAAATCCGCAAATTCCCCGTTCTTTGATTTTCCCAGGCTTGGCGGCGCAACACGTAGCTGGAGATTTGCAGACCGAACCTGAGCACCGCACGAGATGTTTCTGTCCGTCGCGTCCACCTTCGTCTCGTCGTCCCTCGTCCTTCTTCTAATATGTCTCTCGTCGCTCGTGGACGGAGCAATCCCACAAGTTTTCCAGCACACGAACCTCCTGCGCACAGTCGACCTGACAAAACCATATATCCGCGACACAACAGCCTTGATCCTTGAGAATACCAGCAACTCCACACAGACAGAGTACTATTGGGGGGTTCCGTTGCATCTTGTTGGTGAATTGAGTTATTTGGAAGTCAAGGAGAAGAAAACGGGTGCAACGCAATTATTCCCTGTTGAAAAAGCGCTGGAGGATCATTCGTAAATCATGTCCTACAGATTTGTCTAAGAATAGATTACTTCAGGTGTACAAAGTACAGTTGCCGGAATTGAAGGCTGGGGAGAAGATTTCTTTGGTTATTTCGACGGCGTATGTCGATTGTTTGACTCCTTATCCGGCGATTGTCGCACAAGATGCAAAACAGTATATTCTTTACAAGGGGGAGAAATATGCGCCGACATTATACACTACTCTCAAACAGAAGACTAAAATCAAGTATTGCCCCAGTATCTTTGGATGATATTGATGTAGGTTGCGTGGGGAAGTTGAGTCTTATACTCATGGGAAAACGAACACTGATGGTCAACCTGATCCCACAAAATCCGGCAGTGTGTTGACTTATGGACCTTATGATACTCAGCAACCTACTATGGCATTCGAGGAGGTGAAAGTCCATTATGAGTTTACTGCGCCTATTCCTTTTGTTGAACAATTGGAGAGAGACATCGAAGTGTCCCACTGGGGCAACAATCTTGCCATCGAGGAACGTTACGTTCTTGTCAATCACGCCGCTAGGTCCTTGCCTTTCTACCTTCCATACTGACAATAGATTGAAAGAACAATTCTCACGACTGCAGTATACCCGGAACAGTTACTCGTCACCTCCTACTCACGCAATTACACGCCTTGCAATGCCATTGAAATATGCCGCCAGAGATGCTTATTACACGGATATCATCGGAAATGTATCAACGAGCAGATACCGACCTGGTCGAGGCACAACGGACTCGCATCTCGAGATCCAACCGAGATATCCCGTTTACGGAGGATGGAATTATACCTTCCGATTAGGTTGGAATGTCGATCTTGAGAAAGTCGAAAGGATTTCTGGTACGGAGCGGATTCTTCGGGTGCCGTTTCTTGAAGGTGCCGAGAACGTACAATACAAGAAATTCAATATCAATATCATTCTCCCCGAGGGCGCAAGGTAACTCAAATGTAGGATAAAGCTTACTCTAGGGATGTGAGGGTATTTACACCGCAACCAGCGCTCACGGAGGAACGGTACTTACACCATACGTTCCTGGATTCCTTGGGACGGACGGCTGTCAAGTTGACGTTCGAGAATGTAGTGGATGAGAAACGAGGGAAGGAGATTGTGGTGATCTATGAATATCCCAAGTTCGCGGGACTGAGGAAGGTATTCGTTGTTGCGGCTGGAGTGTTGGCGGTGTTTGTGTTGAGAATTGTTGGAGGATGGGTGTTTGAAGGCGGTATCGGTGGGAAATAGCATCTATATACTCCAAGCTAGCATGATACAGGAATCAACTTGCTCGATCACATACAAATCATCTCAGAAGCAGCAGACCGTCTCATAAGTTGTGTATAGTATTTCACACTAATACATACTGATACGCCTGATAGATAGTCACGCCCATACTTTTAAGAAGACGACGCTCAACTCACTCGATAATTATCAACACCTTGTCTACCTAAGAATACCGAGGAACAGGAACAGCCTGATTCTATTCTCAGTCTCTTCTCTCCTAGAAGACTATACCTGTCCGTTGGCAGCAGCCGGGACTGGTTCACCCTGCTCAGCAAGGTACTTATTAATCACTCCGTCCAATTTATTTGTCTTCAACGCCTCTTCATCGACTTCAACACCTGGATGTCCATTGCTCAACCGAATTCGTTTATTGACTGCATCGAGGTTGCCATCTTCTGCGAGACGTCGTTTACGTTGGGTCGCGACGATAAATGGCCCATTACACTCTCTGTCAAGTTTGATGTACTGCTCGACACATCCGTCTCTTTGTTCAAGTAGGTACTTCATGTACTCCTCCGTGATATCTCTGATTGTCAACGGTGGAATCCGTGCCTTTTCAGTGGCCTGTTTGAACACGCTGGTGATCCGTTCGTGGGTCAAATCTGGATTGCCGACATCGAGGGGCTGCTCCATTTCGAATTTAAAGTAGTTGATCCAGAAGTACTTCGAGTCGAGATACTCTTCCGCATGGGATTCAAAGACCTGACGTGCCCCGTCGATATCGCCTTTAACTTTCCATACCAAGCGTGCCCATTCCGCTACTAGTGCGCCGGAGGTGTAGAGATCGAGTTTGCCACTTGCGAGGGAGTCTTTGATCGATTGAATTCCTGCTTCGAATCCTTTGGCA
>Ga0302179_10002125_pt1 | contig 11655 bp, 16 predicted proteins | sample I_Palsa_E3_1_FD_198788 | JGI IMG/M metagenome (GOLD analysis project Ga0302179, IMG submission 198788) | Peat permafrost microbial communities from Stordalen Mire near Abisko, Sweden - I_Palsa_E3_1 | ecosystem: Environmental > Terrestrial > Soil > Palsa > Peat permafrost | place: Sweden...
TCATCAAAAGTCGGTCCCTTTGCCTCGACCATTTGAATCTTCATCCCCATCGCTTTGGGAATAACAAGAATATCAGAGAATATGATCGAAGCGTCTAGTAGGCCCGCATATCTATCGATGGGCTGTAGAGTGATTTGACAGGCCAATTCAGGTGTCTCGCAGAGAGTAAAGAAATCGTAGTGTTTGCGCACTTCCCGGAATTCTGTTTCAGGTTAGTTTCGATCAGGAGGAAGAAATGGAGAGGGAAAGGACCAGGGAGATATCGGCCTGCTTGGCGCATGACCCAGCATGGCGCTCGCTCGACTTTCTCGCCTCGAGCGACTCTGAGGATGAGATCGTTCTTCATCGGCGGAAAGTTGTGCTTTGGGGACGACATGGCGAGTGATTTCTGTGTAGAGTGAAATGAACGAGAGCCCCTCAATCCACACAGATCTTCATTTTTACATCCCGTTGGGTTAAGTGAATATTTACGTGGGATATAATTACCGTTTTACGCAAAATTTACCTGTCCGCCGATCCCGCAGCTGCTGCGAGGAGGATTGATGACAACAAACGTATGAAGACGTTCCGTGAAGCCATACAAGCAGTTTCAACATTTCTCTCAGTATCCGTAAATACAGAATCAGGCCTTCCGCTCATTCAACGACTACACGAAGCAATCCCGCCAACATGGACCCCTCCAGACGAGACTTTGAGCCCACAAACACTTGTCATTCTGTACTGCTTATTCCTGTTAAGACAAGTCCATTCATCGGCCCGAGCTGAGAACTGGCAGCTTGGGGTCAAAGATTGGAGACAAGTCAAAGCGTTGATTGAAATTATTGTTGTTTTGGGATTGTATAAGTCGTTTGCGCTGGGGGTGGGAGTGCCTGAATCACGAAGGGTCAAAAGCATTCTCCTTGCTAGAGAAGGCCGACAGGATGCGTTGCCTGCTGCTGAGAAGGGATTATTATTACATGCGATCGTTTCAGATCTACGAGCTGTTCTGGAAGAAGGGGGCGAGATTGCCGAGATGTTGAGAAGGAAACATCTTGTCGACATTGTAAGCGGGATGGCTGACCTGGCATTCAATCCAGCATACCCTTCCGAGGAGCGAATACCTTCCGGATCAGACTACGACACTTTCATGTCAAAGTACCTGCCGCCCATATTTCTCTTGTGTTAATATAGTTTGTCATTATCCTCTGTCTTGGCAACTCTTACTTCGATCCTTCATTCTCAAACTCCATCATGGCTTCGCACACCGCTCACTCGACAGCTCTCATCAATTCCAATGCAAAAGGACCGTCACGGAGTAAGACTGATAGTCCAATTCCTTCTTGGCAAACACCAACAACCCACGATCTCACAACTCGATCATATCTCCAAAGTCGTTGGAAGTATTCCCAGCTGGGTCACTGCAGAGGTACTATCTTTGACCGTCAAGAAGCTTAATCAGAATTATATTCAACAAATTGCACCGCAGGTTTTGGAATTACTTGAGGAAGATGATCCGCTATTGTCGGCTTCAGCAGCGCATATCATTGCATTTTTGTCAACGCAGCATCCTGCCTTAGTATCTCGTGACATCCTTAGTCCAGTTCAAGCTGTCTTCTCGCCAAATCCTGTCACTTCAATATTCGGTTCGGGAGGTCTACTTTCGGACGACGAAGCAGTTCGACATTCCTTAAAACAGCTACAACTGATATCTTCGAACTCCACGCCATCACTAATCACAGCTCTCTTGAGTCCTATCCTCTTCAATCTCTTCCTCCTCTTAGTATACACTCATGGCTCACATCACTCGGTCCTACGATCTCAAGTCACTCAGCTTCTAGAAGCGTACCTCAAGTATTCCTCCTCTCCAGCCTCGGGGCTTTTAGATCTCACAAGGAATCTGCTATCTACCTCTGAATCCCACGGCTGGTCCTTTGCCGCTGGCGAAACCGGCGGTGTTGCCATTCATCGCATCCCACAGACCAAAGACGATCTGGGACTAGACGACATTCAAACTCGAGTGGAAGTCTTTATGGAAATTTCACAGCATGCCTCCGAGGAGGTCAAAAGCGAAGTTTTCGTTGGCGTCATAAAGCAGTGGTTAAAACCTGAACTCAAGGACACTTCAATGAGGTTTGTTTTCTCTCATATTTGTCTTAATCATAGTGCTTTTGCAGGTGCTTTATTACTGCAAGAGTTCATGACACGGCATCAATCTGAGATAATGAAGGCGCCTATCGCAATCATCCAGGTATGTGTGGAAATCCTCTCTCATTCACTCGATAAGCGGAAATCTCCACAACCTCGATCGTCGCTTCTACAACTGAACCAGATAGTCAAAAACGAGCAAGACGAAGAGATGGAAGACGGCGATGATGGCATGGTCGATATGGCGCTCAGTCTTCTCTCGGGAGTTACCGCCGACTCCGTCCAACGTGACGTTTCCTCCGCAGAAATTTCCGCTCTCGAAAGCTGTTTATCGATTCTCGAGAAAATCGCAATAAAAGACCAATCTACTCAACGACGCAATCAAGCGCGGAATATCATCTCGTTCATCCGTGCAAGAATAGCAATGACACGACCATCCACTGAACCACCCCCGACGTCCGATGAAGACATATATAGTCAGGCCATGGAGTATATCGCCGATCCCTTGGTCCCGGTCAGAGCGCAAGGAATCTCACTGTTGCGAGACCTGATTTTGCGGAAATCGTCGGCGGTGGATCTCAATGTCGTTTTCGACACATTAATTGGAACTCTCCAGGACGATGATTCATATGTGTATCTCAACGCAATCAAAGCGATACGCTCGTTGGCGGAAATTCACGGTAATCGTCTCTTGGACATTATTCTGGAGAAGTATGAATCTCCTTCCCTGACCACGGATGTCCGACTCCGACTTGCTGAAGTCGTCGCAGGTCTAATCCAACAAATGGGCCAGTTATTCACGGGCGCGGTCGCCGAATCCACGATCTCAAAGCTTTTAAATCTGGTCTCGACGGAAAAAGATTGGCGAGTGAAAGTCTCTGCAATAGGTCTTCTGAGCGTCTGTATTGAGATCGCGCTGAGCATGGCGGAACCAGTCATTGAGATGGCGCTTCATCTTTTCCGGGTCAATGATTTGACGTTTGCGGAAGATGGCGAAGAGGCTGCGCCGCTGAGGAGGGGGGCTGTTACGGTTATTGGGGCGGTGTTGAGAGGGGGAGGGGTGGATGCACTGGGGAGGTTTACGAGGGATGTTGTTAGGAGTGTGAGGTATCTTGCTCGATCGGATGGAGATGATACGGTTAAGGACTTGGCGAGGGGAGTGTTAAATATGTTGGGGGGAGCCATTGAGGATAATAGTCTGGCCGGCAGTTCGGATAACGCATCGAGGTGGAAGATTATATGAGTGATTTGGAAAGGAGGGAGAAGGAAGGCATGGAGGAAGTATGATTTCAGATCTCATCTGTATCATAGAATCCCGGTAATGATACGGCCATGCTGCAATGTTGGAGTTTGTGAGATTGGTATGAGATGTATCACACCGATTGATTAGTCTTCTTCCAAAACTCAACCGCTCGCCGAGACATTCGCAAGCTACAAATCCCCAGTCAGCTGCAGATCAATTCCCCGCAGATGCTATTCCTGTGTATACAAACTCAATACATTAACCGGTATGTATATAAGATGATCTATATGACCTTATACCAGCGCTTCTATTCTTTTTACAACCAATACTATTTACAATGCGCGTTTATTATCCTGCTTCAAGGCCGAATTCGTATCCGTCGTGCGCGAATACGTCTTCGGTCAGAAGAAGGAACATCTATGGGGTCTGCGGCTGAAGCAGTAGTGCTTGAGCTGGATACGGTTGAGGAAGAATTTGATATACTTGTGGATGTGGAAGTGGTCGAGATTGTGCTCGATGAACTTGATGAACTCGAACTTGACGTCGAGGTTGAAGTGAATGTAGTTCCAGGCGACGAGCTCGAGGAAGTAGACGTAGAAGAGGAAGTAGTAGTCGAAGAACTTGAAGACGAAGAGACACTCATTACAATAGTCGAAAAGGTACTAGCTTGTGAAGTCACGGAAACCGAAGATAAACCCGTCTCTGTACTCGTCGTACCAGTTCCATCAGACGCACGACCAACAGCCAACAAAACAGCAGTAACCCTCGAACTTGACCCACTCGTGGTGGTCCTCGCTCCTCTTTGTACCGGCGCGCCAAAAGCAGCATGATAAGTAGGATCGACAAATCCGAATTTCTTATTATTCGTCGTATTGGAAGGGGATGTCCTTGTCTTTGAGATGGTGGTACTCGTCTTTGATGTGGTGGGGGTAGTTGTTTTGGAACTTGATATTGTTGATCTCGAGCTTGCGCTGGATGAGATACCCGTTGACGACAGTGCCATGTTTAATTGATTGGTCAAAGCATATCCATCTGATGAAGTGAAATTCAATGTCGCTGAATTGGGATAATTCGTCGCGTCACTCGCTGATTTGACCACATTCCATAAAGTACACATGATATCCTGTCCAGTAGGTCGATTCTCAATATAAACATTGAAGAAGACACAATTTCGGGCTGGATCGGTGATACAGCGATCGGCACATGCAGCGGCAGAGAACGTGTCGAGGGTCTTGTACGTCATGTATCCCGGGCCGCTCACGGCTTTGACTAGTCCAGTAAAGACTTTGGTGAATTTGTTCAAGTTGGTGACTGTTGCGGAGGCAGATGCAGTGGTGGAAGTGGTGCTGGTCTTGGTGGAAGGAGAAGTCGATGTGGACAATGCGACGGCTTTTGTTTTTGAACAGGTTGTTGCGACGGCGTTGGCTGGACCCCATTGAATGGGATTGCATCCAGGTAATTGATCCATTGTTCCAAGAATAGGTTCAGGGAACGGATTCGCTACAAGCTGTCAGATACCTGATCCTTTTAGTAGGAGTATTACCCAAATTACAAGCGTTCTGGGAACTCGCTTGAAGGATGTAATTAGTTAAGACTGGACAATCCTCCGCGGCACCAGAGGAGGCATTGCATGTATTCAGAGCTTCCTGCAGAATATCGACGTCCCATCCGTTTTGAAAGTCGCCGTGTAGTCCATAACCAGTTGGATCTCCCGAGGCCAGCACGAACGGATGCGTGGAATTATACCACTGCTTCGCAAATTCTTGAATCCGCCATTCGACTTCATAGAACAGTGTCACTAACCTCACAGGATGTGTATTGGGACAGACCCCATTGTCCACCAAACTGGGATATGCGACTACAACTCAGCATTATTTCTCAAACGGTATATTATACGTACCATGAGATTTGTGATCTGCAGAGTCGAGATTGATTCCATCCCAGCAACTTGGAAAGATTATTTGCATGCGCAAGTTGTTCGGACAGTTTTTGTCGGGGATATATCCTGTCGCAGCACTGGATTGAGAGTAATCGATACAGGCCCAGGAAATCGCCCGACTCTCCAGGGTCCCTTGATCGGTCCTGTAATACGGACTTCCCGTCAACATTCTGAATCCCTTCGGGAAGGCAACGAGCGGGATATGTGGGTTGTCTCGTCGGAATAAATAGTACATCAGGGACCCGCCGTTCTGCGGAATACTGGTGAAATTGCCGCCGTCTTGCGAGCGATAGTATAGTGATGGGACCCAGTATGCGGATTTGTCTACTGAGAGAGTACATGTGGTGCACGTTGAAGCGTTCAGGGTGTCGTAAGTCGAGGACATGCCGAATCCATTTCCACCCATCACTGTGTGAACTACGGATTAGATGTCGGTGGACACACGAGAGTACCATGGCCAGAGATTCCCCCGGGACTGACGATGGGATCGAGCCGTGCCATGACCACGGGTTGTGCACATGGCACTTTGAAAAATGCCGATAACAGCGAGGCATTGAATAACACAAATACGACAAAAATGAAAGCACCGAATCTATGCGTCCGCGAAAACATGAGGACTACAGTCAGCCACCTCCCTCGAGAATGAACATACAAAAGGTCTTTACAGCAGCCGTAACATACGAGTTGTCGAGAGCATCAAAAGCTCCGGCGCGGACGTCCAGAAATTGAAGTATCCCAAACGTGAGATGACGGAGAGGATGTATCGATCAGAACACTTAACCTGTGCGAGACTGTCTAACGAGAAAAACGTGGCAGTCAGCCCCCCCTGGATAGACCTCCCCTGCATTACGTGTGGATCGACAGGCGTTTGTTTCTCATGTTTTGACGTCCCAGCCTCCTTCCGCATAATTCCACACTGTCGTCGTCCACTCACCGCGACCTTATTAAATTGGATCCAGTAATCGGCCGCCATTGAAGCCCGGGTTTCAGGGCCTGGAGATATGTCTCCTGCAGGACGCCTCCTTGATGACATACTGCTACGAGGTGAGTGGTATTCGGGAATTAAAGTCGCATGGACAGGAGCCCGATGGCCCGCCCGATGCGGTCTGTCGATCGTGGCTTGCTGTGGCGGTACTTAGGTTTCACCGCCACACGAGATGGACGCCGATGCGGTGCGAGTGGATCCAAATGAGGCTGTCCTTCCATGGCTTTGGCGCTGCCTTGAAGATGGTCGAGAGAATCTGGAGCAATGTGGACTGATGAGGTGTTTCAGCAGAGCTAATAACTGCCGGGAACAGCCGTCCTAGCGGCCCGGAAGCCTTCGCCCTGAGGGTAACGGCGACCAACTGCAAGCATTCAATTGGTTCACTTGAATCGATATCCGACCCCTGACGAAGGTTAACAAATGCAAGCATCGAAACAGCAACAAACGTCTCCCTCATGCTCATGACGAGCAGGAACACGAGGAAATCCACCTGTCCGGTCAATCCAACCTTAACTTTGAACTCCAGGCACGTGCAGGTTCATACCCCCGGGCTCCATGGGCCATGGCCATCCGCGGCCACGGCACCGTGCAGCGCTTCTGCAGCTCATGCATGCCAGCGGATGTCCAATTTACTAGTCATTTGAACAGGCCATAAGAGCCACTAATTCGCGCCCCCCGTCTCCTGTTCTCGATCATCAAACGAGGACATGTTTCTGACAGTGAATAATGTGATTGAGTCGGTCCAGCGCCGCAGTCTCGAATACATATCTCTTGCAAAGGGCTATGACTTCAATGCTACGACAATCCTTGTCGGCTGCATTGCCCTTTACTTGACCTACACCCTGATATATGGTCTCTTTCTTTGTCCGACCCGACATTTACCCGGTCCCTTTATTACGCGCTTCAGTTACATCCCATACTACATCCTTGTCTTCGGCGGCAAAGGCGGCGAAAACACATGCGCGCTCCACCAAAAATACGGTCCCTCTCACATTTTGACTCCTTTCTAATCCCCCCGCAGGACCCGTCGTAAGACTCGCTCCCGACACGCTTGATATTTCCTCCGCAGACGCCGCGCAAGAAATCTGGGCCGGCGGCGCAAATGGAAAACTCCCCTGGCCCAAAACGGAGGACTTCTCCCGAATGATGCGCGGAGGACAAAGAGTCGAGAATATCCTTTCGATGCGACATATTCGTGATGCGCTGCGTCTGCGTCGGATGATTGGCACGCCCTTCGCACGGAAGTTTCTCTTGGACCAGGAATATATTTTTAAACAGTCTACTAAGAAGATGATTGAGAAACTTGAGAGGGTCAGGAGTCGGGATGGGAAAGTGGATGTTGCACATGAGTTTATGAATTATTCTTGTGATCTTTTGAGTTTGGTCCCCTTTGTTGAGATGGAGGTTGATGGGTAGCTGAGTTTGCGTATGGGGGGTATTTCAAGGGGGCGGATATCCGTCCTGGAGTAAGCCAGATAGAGCTCATCTCGCAAGTCCCCTACGGAAATGTAATAGCTTTAAGGAAGTTAACTGAGATGTAGGCCTTCTCGGGGAGGTTCCCTTTGTTGTTCAAAGTTCTCACAAAACTTCCTTGGAAACCCTTTCACTGGTCTCGCTCCAGGGACGAATTCCAGGCGGTATCTCAGGTCGGGGAAGAAAGACTAACATGCTGATAGATTTGTAATCTTTCAATAAGGGAGTATAAGGCAGCTGTTAAACCTGGCTCAAGACGAGATTCAATGAGTACTCTTATCGCATCTAGAGACGACGATGGATCTAGCTTATCCCACGAGGAACTCGTTGGCGTGGCATCAATCCTCCTCGTCGCAGGTAACTCTCTGTCCTAGTGGCTTGACCATTCTAACCTTCATGCGTTAGGCGTGGATACCACTGCAATTGCGTTAACTTTCATTTCCTACGAGCTTGCCAGGAACCCTCAATACTTCTCGAAATTATCTCAAGAACTTAACCAATATCACACCGTCGACGACCTTCAGTCAGCGGAATTGGAGAAATTGCCGCTTTTGAATGCTGTCATTCGCGAAACTTTGAGGTTATATCCTCCTGTTCCAGGCCCGATCTCCACTCGTCTGTGTCCCCCCGAAGGCACCACCTTGGGAGGTTATTCCATTCCTGGCGGCGTAAATCCGACATTCTTGACCTCTGCTGATAAGTAGACCAAAGTAAGTCGTGCGGCATGGACAATCTGCCGTGATCCAACTCTATTCCCCGATCCAGATTCTTTCATCCCCGAAAGGTAACTCTTTAACCAACTTCGTAACTGAAAGTAGATGGTTGACATTGACTCGAGAGGACGATACCAAATACTGGGATCAAACGATGATTTTCTCCTATGGACCACGTGTCTGTCTCGGCAAAGAGTATCTCTCCCAGATCGGTTGAAACTGACGTAGAATGGCATTGATGGAATTACGCATCCTGGTCGCCGGGCTCGTCATGAAGTACACCTGGACCGGCATCCCCGCCAAGCCAGGCGGAAACTGGGACTCTGAAATGAGACCCTTCGATAGCACGGTTCTTCACCCGAGGAGTGGAAAATGTATTTTAAAGATTCAAGAAAGGGTTTGAACGAGCCTTTGTCTGTTTTAAATAGTTTACATCCATTCTTGTACATAGAGTTGTAAGTAGCGCAGAATCCAGGTATCCCGTCCAGGGGTCTCGGCGTGTGATTTCCGATTGGATGATCGTTTTTAGAGGTGAGATGGCTGGAGCCCCTCGCTTGGCAAATTACTCGTTAAGGGGTAAATATTTGATGTCCACGTATATATACCCAACCGTGCCTCATCAGAGAGAGACTCCAAACCGAGCTCTTAAGAGACATGAGAATTTCCAGCATATTTGCATTTCTTGTTGCCGTTGCGGTGAACGTATGAATCCCGCGATCAAGAGATCTAGAATTGACAATATAGGTGGAGGGACAGAAGTACGGACTACCGCCGCCGGTACGGAGATACGCGCTCGTGGCTCCCCTTCAGAGACCTGCGCGGAGTACTACTTCAGCGACTCAAGCAACTTCAACGAATCTGGGTACTCCAAATCCCAAGGCACCGATATATTCCTCCGACTTTTCCACCGGTGGATATTTCCAACCCGCTACAAATCCGCAGTACATTCGAAACGCCACATGCACATGGGTAACTCCTTCCTGTGTTTCTAGCTGACGCGCATAGTATGATGGATGTTCGAAGCAGAATGCGTGTGGATTACAGCCTATCTCGGGATACACTGCGGCACTGAGTCAATACAGTTTCGGATCCTCCGAAGGATTTGGGTACGACCTTGCAATTGTGGAATGTAACGCCCGGTGGCTAACTTTATTCTAGAGGCGCATGTGGTCGATGTTTCCGAATTCAAGGGTACCAAGACCCCTACAATCCAATGACAAAACTCAACATGCCCTCCATCGTGGTAAAAATCACCGACAGTTGCCCCGTCGAAGGAAACGTATCTCCTCCAACTCCTAGCTCCAAGCTTAAGATCGTTGATTTATATTAGACCATTTGCGCTCAATCCAAGTCGAAGCCACTTAACTCGTATGGCGCATTGGCAAACTTTGATTTATGTTCCGACAGCGGGGCAAAGGAGGCTTTTTTCACGGATGGGATTGGGATGTGTCTTTGTGCTTGGCAGGAAGTTTCTTGTTCGGAATGGGCGGGGTCGAGTCAGAATACGAAATGGTGGGATGGATGTCTTGCTCAGGCGGCGAGTTTATGGCCTAGTACGAGTGGTGCGTGTGCGAATTATGGAGTGCCGCCATCTTGAAGGGGAGGATCTAGAGACTGATGTGATGATACCCAGGAGCTTGGAAATAAATGTTAAAATAGATTTAGACAAACACTGAGCATTTTTCCGGATAATTATATGTATTAGATAGTAGCAAGTCACTATCGGTTATCCCCGATCCTTTGGCGATATCTTGCATCTCGCATCTCAAGCTCCAGTGATCTGCCCATCCCTTATCAAATCACTCCTCATCACTCGAGACTTCATCTGTACTCAATGTGGCCCATCGGCGCTTCATCCGATCCCACCAGGTAAGCACTTCATCTCTCCAATATCCAAGGAGCCCTTGAATGACTTTTATAGCGCCCGTAATAAGAACTAGACTTCCCGCCACTTTGGCTCCGTTAATAGACCATGTCCATAATGTGTCCACGTTATTTTGTATGTCGTTGTCACCAGATGGCTGCATCTCCTTGACTTCTTTTTCATTTTCTGGTGATCTCCTTATTCTCGGACGGACACCGCCGATGATGTTCATTGTAAAAGGGCCCTGGTGTTCGTTCCCCGTTTGCGACTGAGGGGGTGGCTCGAGAGCTTGAGACTGAATATTGGTCTCGAGCTCCCCATTTGTGTTCTTGCAATTGAGCCGTGGACTAGCCTGTGAACACCCTGTTTGAATGCCCCAAATGATGATACTGAGTCGTAAGAGCCTGTGCAGTGTCATCTAGGGACTTTGAATGTCAGTGAGGCTTGGAGGACTCGACAAGCGCTTTTTCACAGCCCCAGACATTGACTGTCGGACAAATCCCGCACACATGCCTAGGTGACAGCTGCGCACTTTACTTTACTACACTGTCGTAATGTAACATAAATGCGCATATTACTTTTTCTGCTGTAGATAGTGCAATATTTAAAAGTCTTCTTGCGTGTATGGATTCTGTTGAAGGGATTACAGCGCTTTGGCGGCAGTTACGGGTTGACTCCGGGGTTGGCACTTTGCGTGATTTTAAGGTTGAATACAGCCGATGCGGGGTTCCCGCGCTACCCGCTGTGCCCAGAACGCGGAGCTGGCTGGGTTAGGCGAGGTAGGCGATCAGCTCAAGTTTGTCATGATCAATTGGTCCTCATCAATAAATAGATATTAGATACTCCTGTTTTGTTGTGCGCTTTGGATGGCGATGGGTCCAAACACTGCAACACTATCAGCAAACGGAACTGCCGCAGAAGTGCCGCAGAAGCCTGCTCCAGCGTATCAGTGCAAGTTCTGTAAAAAGACCTTTGCCAGAGCAGAGCATTTAACTCGCCACGAACGGTCTCGTAAGTCTCGAGGATGGCTCGATTGTTAACGGTGGTTTAGACACGTCAGAGCGACCGTTTGCTTGTCCCCAGTGCAAGCGCGCCTTTCTCCGCAAGTCTGTTGTCTCTGCAGCGAATCTGATATTAGGGATGTCCTCGCTCGCCACAAAAGATTAGTCCATACCAAGCCAGAGGATCGTGAACCACCCAAAAAACGCGGCCGACCCCCGAAATCGTCATATACCGCCGAAACAAACCAACAACGAAAAGAGTCTCCTATTGCTGTCAATCCTCCTTCGCAAACGGCGTCCACAGAACCACAAT
>Ga0302179_10002126_pt1:0-2500 | contig 11653 bp, 8 predicted proteins | sample I_Palsa_E3_1_FD_198788 | JGI IMG/M metagenome (GOLD analysis project Ga0302179, IMG submission 198788) | Peat permafrost microbial communities from Stordalen Mire near Abisko, Sweden - I_Palsa_E3_1 | ecosystem: Environmental > Terrestrial > Soil > Palsa > Peat permafrost | place: Sweden...
CCCGGACACCGTAAGGATTGACAGATTGAGAGCTCTTTCTTGATTCGGTGGGTGGTGGTGCATGGCCGTTCTTAGTTGGTGGAGCGATTTGTCTGGTTAATTCCGATAACGAACGAGACTCTAGCCTGCTAAATAGGCAGTGGATTCTTAGTCCACTGTACTTCTTAGAGGGACAAGCAGCGTCTAGCTGCACGAGATTGAGCAATAACAGGTCTGTGATGCCCTTAGATGTTCGGGGCTGCACGCGCGCTACACTGAAGGAATCAACATGCTTCTCAACCTTGCCCGGAAGGGCTAGGTAACCCGTTGAAACTCCTTCGTGATTGGGATAGGGAATTGCAATTATTTCCCTTGAACGAGGAATTCCCAGTAAGTGCGGGTCATCAGCTCGCGCTGATTACGTCCCTGCCCTTTGTACACACCGCCCGTCGCTACTACCGATTGGAAGTAGACGAGAGGTCTCGGGATCGATTCCTGGGCTGCCTTCCGGTAGCCCAGGACATTGAGAACTTGATCTATCGCCTAGTTCTAGAGGAAGTAAAAGTCGTAACAAGGTTTCCGTAGGTGAACCTGCGGAAGGATCATTACCGGATTGTAAAATCCAACAGATCCCAATGGGGTTTTTTGATGTATGCTTGAAGCGGTGCCCTGCGCCCTGCGCAATTCCGTCGCATCAAAGGACCTAGCAGAGAGCATTCTGGGGTTTGGTTTTCGACCGCGGCAATTGTGAGGCCAAGAATCCTTTGGTTGAAACCAAGTACCAGTGCTCTCTTTCAAACGAGGGACCACTTCGTTTGGGTACGTACACCTGGCGTCTTGACAGGAGATATCCCGCCTGTTGGAGTGGGACGCCCAGGTAAAACCTTAGCTAGGCAGTGATCAAAGCTGAGGGTACGTTTAAAGAGAAAGGCGAGGGACTGTCGGAAGGCAGACCCGGGTGCCATTGTCTCTGGCCTGGCCGGGTCAGAGACAGCCGTACCGTGAATCTCTGGTACGGGTTGGCCACTCACACCGGCGCGGAACCTGCGCCCGTCTTTCCGCCCTGACACCTTTAAACTTTCTAAAGATATAACCACCTAAATCAACTATTCTAAGCGGTGGATCACTAGGCTCGTGGGTCGATGAAGAACGCAGCCAACTGCGTGAATTAATGTGAATTGCAGACACATTGAACATTGACACTTTGAACGCACATTGCGGAAGCGGGGTTTTCCCGCTTCCACATCTGTCTGAGGGTGATATGGAAAATAACATCGCTCACTCTGTGACTATCGGTATGGAACCAATACCGGTCATGGTGCTACGGTGAGCGGGTTTGACTCGCTGCCAGTTTCAGTACTGGTACCGAGTTTAAGTATGGGTAGGCGGGTGAATCTCTCTCTAGTTTACTAGAGAGCCGCCGTCACTCTTTACAGGATGCGCTGGTCTTGCCCACCCGGGACCAGGCTTGCCGGTGAACCTTCGGCAGTCTGTGTTCTTTCGGGTCGAATCCGGGCTTGAACGGCCGTCTTCATTTCTTCACCTCAGCTCAGGTGTGATTACCCGCTGAATTTAAGCATATTATTAAGCGGAGGAAAAGAAACTAACTAGGATTCCCCTAGTAATGGCGAATGAACGGGGAAGAGCCCAGCACCGAATCCCGTCAGTGCCTCACTGCGGGACCTGTGGTGTTTAGGCAAGCCTTTCCGGCATCTCGAGGCAGTCAAAGTCCCCTTGAGGGGGGCCATCGCCCATAGCGGGTGCAAGGCCCATACGACGTCTCTTGTGTCGGTAGGAGCTGCCGTGGAGTCGGGTTGCTTGAGAGTGCAGCCCAAAGTGGGTGGTAAACCCCATCTAAGGCTAAATATCACCACGAGACCGATAGCAAACAAGTACCGTGAGGGAAAGTTGCAAAGAACTTTGAAGAGAGAGTTCAAAGGACGTGAAACCGCTTAGAAGCAAACGGGTGGAGCTGCCATTACCTTTGTCGGATTCAGCCGGCCAGGGGTGGACTGCTTTCTCGAGATCGCAAGACTCGGGAGCGGTTCTGGTCTGCCTCTGGTTGGTGCACTTTCGGCAAATGTGCGCTACGACCAACTGGGAAGCCAGCTAGAAGGTCACTTGAGTGTCGACTGCGGCCTCACGGTTGCAGTGCCCCATCTGGTGAACCTGCTCGGTTTTCCCGGTTGAGTAAACGACCGCACCCGCTCGTGTCTCGGCTTGGCCGGCTTGGGGTTGGAGAATGGCTTGCTGTGCTCGCACGGCAGGCTGTACCCTGGTTCCAGAGCCGACCAAGACCGAGTCTGGTGCACATGGTCTGTAGCGTCCGAGTCAGCCAACCACCCGACCCGTCTTGAAACACGGACCAAGGAGTCTAACATGTGCGCAAGTCATTGGGTTGTCTAAACCTAAAGGCGCAATGAAAGTGAAAGTTAGCTTCCGCTAGCTTAGGTGGGATCCCCGGCTCACGTCCGGGGCGCACCACCGTCCCATCGCATCTGCTTGTCAGAGCGGTGGAGAA
>Ga0302179_10002126_pt1:7500-11653 | contig 11653 bp, 8 predicted proteins | sample I_Palsa_E3_1_FD_198788 | JGI IMG/M metagenome (GOLD analysis project Ga0302179, IMG submission 198788) | Peat permafrost microbial communities from Stordalen Mire near Abisko, Sweden - I_Palsa_E3_1 | ecosystem: Environmental > Terrestrial > Soil > Palsa > Peat permafrost | place...
CTCATTCAGTATAGCAACGTTACCATGATGCGTTGATTGATGGTTCAGATGCACACAATGTTAGAGTATTATCCTCCGCCCTTATGGCGTCATTTGTCATAAGTGGTTAATATGCAAATTTTTAGAATGTTCGCTAAGAATGTTCTTTAGCATGTTCTTAACGTTTATTGTCATAAGTGGTGAATGTGCACATTTTTAGAATGTTCACTTAGAATGTTTTCTCAGTTCCCTTAGTGAACGGGAAAACTTCTCTGTCCGGGAAGGACTAAGGTGGTAAACCCGCCAATAGCCGGTCAAATATAGGGCCTAGGCCCGGGGTTTCCCACCAACATAGGGAGTGTTGCTTTAGTACCCGCACTAGTCTCACTCAGTATAGCAACGTTAACATCTGCCAATGGCCTGTGCTGGGAGGGTATCTGCGGGTTTCCCACTTCAAGATAGGGAGTGTTGCTTTAGTACGCGTACTAGTCTTATCTACCATAGTAAATGTTAAGATTTAATCGGAATGATTTGGCACCAAAATAATACGTCCATATGCAGTTTGACCGTAGGGCTATTGACACTTTTTGAGTATCGTACGCTTAGTTTTGGTGCCAGAAGCTTAATTTGGTTGGTTAAGTTGCTATTGACACGTATACTCAAACTAGTTTTTCTGGACTTTCAATGGTACCGTATAGTGTTAGTGGTATTACTCAACCGATTTCAAGTGTCAATAGCACCGTATAGTGCCAGTGGTTTTACTCAACCGATTTCAAGTGTCAATAGCACCGTATAGTGCCAGTGGTTTTACTCAACCGATTTCAAGTGTCAATAGCACCGTATAGTGCCAGTGGTTTTACTCAACCGATTCCAAGTGTCAATGGCACCGTATAGTGCCAGTGGGCTTATTTTAGGACCATGGTCACTATTTTGGTACCCTAAACATGGTTTTGGTACCTCTTTTTGGTAGTACCATTGACACATCTTTGGTACCATTGACACTTTTCGGTACCATTGACACTTTTCGGTACCATTGACACTTTTCGGTACCATTGACACACATCCCTGGTACCATTGACACATCCATGGTACCATTGACACATTTATGGTAGTACCATTGACACATCTTTGATACCATGGACACTTTGGATTGTCTTTGATATCATTGACACTTTATGGTACCACTGCTACCATTGACACTTTATGGTACCATAGGTACCATTGACACTATACGGTACGATTGACACTTTATGGTACCACTGACACTATACGGGACCATTGACACTTGAAATCGGTCAAGTAATACCACTGACACTATACGGGACCATTGACACTTGAAATCGGTCAAGTAATACCACTGACACTATAGGGGACCATTGACACTTGAAATCGGTTAAGTAATACCACTGATACTATACGGTACGATTGACACTTGAAATCGATTGAGTATTGGCAGAGAAAATCCAGTTTGAGTATAAATGATAGTAAAATGATCAAAAGTGACAAATGGTACTACTACAAATGTGAGGCTTAGTTTAGGTACCCTTGGCGTAGTTTAGGTACCCTTGGCGTAGTTTAGGTACCCTTGGCGTAGTTTAGGTGGCCGTTACCTTGACGTATCTTAGGTACCATGTGTCACTTTTTGAGGTACCTTGACGTATCTTAGGTACCATTTGTCACTTTTTGAGGTACCTTGACGTATTTTATGTACCTTGACGTATTTTTAAGGTACCTTGACGTATTTTAGGTACCATTGACACTTCTTAGGTACCACTGGTATCATTGACACTTTTTAGGTACCACTGGTACCATTGACACTTTATGGTACCATTGGCAGAATTACACTAATGATGATTGACACGACAGTATCGAAGTATCTATACTACGGATACCGTCGAGAAGCATACCAGTCGATTCGCCTTGATGAGCTGATTACAGAAATGTGTTTTGGTTGGCTATGCGACATTTCCTGTGCCAACTGTCCCCCTCAGAGTATACCCAAGCCTACTATAAAGCACTCGTTTGTTTCGAAATATTGTAGAAAATTGAGGAAACAAGATATACTGAAAATAAAAATACTCCCGGAGAGCTGAGACACTAACCGATATAGGAAAAATATAATTAGAAATAATCCGCTGCAAAGTGAAACCAAAATCGAAGCCTTAAGTGAAATACAAGTTTTTGCGCACGGTGACAACTGTCGAAAACGCGATTTCCAATCGGTCGTAGCAAGAAATTCAAGATTCTGATTTAGAAAATTTCAACAGAATCTTAGAGAGCGAAGAACGCTTGTTCGAATGAGCTATTACTCGATTTTGTAGGTGGCGTAGAAAAATTTCTACGAATTCTCAAAGTGGACGAAAATGCGACTTTTTTGCGCACGCGACAACGCACACAACGCGGGCCAGAGTGAGGCGCCGCGTGCAGTCAATTGTTTTCGGCGGACGATGTGCTGAGGGTATATAGTATGGAAGCACAGCAGTGCAGCGAGCGGGCGAGTGGAAACACTCGTTGTCGGTTCAACATGCTGCGATTGCCTTGTTTGGCTGGGGAGAGAGAGGGGTTTCACCACTCGCCTCTTCCCGGCTAGACTTAGTTTCCCGATTGAAAGGGGGACCCACTCAGAAGACGACGTGAGGAGTTTCTCTGAGCGTCAGTCGGATGAGAGACGGGAGAAGAGACGGTGCGATGTCATAGTCGTGCCAGGCGTTGGCCAGGCGGTGGAGAGTGCTGGTTTAATACCCAGCGCCGCCTGAGTTTTTCGCCTCGTTCCGATAACCGAGCGTTACGCGGTTCTTAACAACCGCGGTCCAGTCAAATGACTGGGTCGGATACCTGGTTGATCCTGCCAGTAGTCATATGCTTGTCTCAAAGATTAAGCCATGCATGTCTAAGCACAAGCCTAAGAATGGTAAAGCCGCGAATGGCTCATTACAACAGCCATAGTTTACTGGATCTTACTTTCCTACTTGGATAACTGTGGTAATTCTAGAGCTAATACACGCATGAAAGCTCTGACCGTTCGGGAGGAGCGCATTTATTAGAACAAAACCAATCGGGCCTTCGGGCCCGCCAGTTGGTGAATCTGAATAACTTTGCAGATCGCACGGTCTCGTACCGGCGACGTATCTTTCAAATGTCTGCCTTATCAACTTTAGATGGTAGTTTACACGCCTACCATGGTTGTAACGGGTAACGGAGAATAAGGGTTCGACTCCGGAGAGGGAGCCTGAGAAATGGCTACCACATCCAAGGAAGGCAGCAGGCACGCAAATTACCCACTCCCGGCACGGGGAGGTAGTGACGAAAAATAACGAGGCGGTTCTCTACGAGGCCCGCCATCGGAATGGGTACAATTTAAATCCTTTAACGAGGATCTATTGGAGGGCAAGTCTGGTGCCAGCAGCCGCGGTAATTCCAGCTCCAATAGCGTATATTAAAGTTGTTGCGGTTAAAAAGCTCGTAGTTGGATCTGCGGCCGAGGAAGGCGGTCCCCCGTTGGGTGGTTACTGCTTTTCCTGGCCTAACTCTCTGGTTTTCCTCTGGTGCTCTTCACTGAGTGCCTCTGGTGGCCAGAACGTTTACTTTGAAAAAATTAGAGTGCTCAAAGCAGGCATACTGCCTGAATAGTGGTGCATGGAATAATGAAATAGGATATTGGTTCTGTTTTATTGGTTCGGAGCTAATATAATGATTGAAGGGGACAGACGGGGGCATTCGTATTGCGACGTTAGAGGTGAAATTCTTGGATCGTCGCAAGACGGACTACTGCGAAAGCATTTGCCAAGAATGTTTTCATCAATCAAGAACGAAAGTCTGAGGTTCGAAGGCGATCAGATACCGCCCTAGTTCAGACCGTAAACGATGCCAACTAGCGATCCGAGGGCGTTAATTTATGACTCCTCGGGAAGCTTCCGGGAAACCAAAGTTTTTGGGTTCCGGGGGAAGTATGGTTGCAAAGCTGAAACTTAAAGGAATTGACGGAAGGGCACCACCAGGAGTGGAGCCTGCGGCTTAATTTGACTCAACACGGGAAAACTCACCCGGCCCGGACACCGTAAGGATTGACAGATTGAGAGCTCTTTCTTGATTCGGTGGGTGGTGGTGCATGGCCGTTCTTAGTTGGTGGAGCGATTTGTCTGGTTAATTCCGATAACGAACGAGACTCTAGCCT
>Ga0302179_10002134_pt1 | contig 11636 bp, 22 predicted proteins | sample I_Palsa_E3_1_FD_198788 | JGI IMG/M metagenome (GOLD analysis project Ga0302179, IMG submission 198788) | Peat permafrost microbial communities from Stordalen Mire near Abisko, Sweden - I_Palsa_E3_1 | ecosystem: Environmental > Terrestrial > Soil > Palsa > Peat permafrost | place: Sweden...
GTCGGCATCAAATGATTGTAATTGACCATCTTGATGAAAGGCTTTACTTTGCTTCTCTTGGCGATACGCTTCTTGCCCATTCGCGCGGTGATTTTGCCCGGGTAACGCTGGATGCCAGCGACCAGGGCGTGGCCGAAGGGATGCACCTTTGTGCCGTCGTCGTAGGGCTTGAGGATCACGGCCTTGCGGCCCGCATAGCGACCTCGGGTGATGAGTGCGACTTTGCCAGGTTTCAAGACTACAGCCTCAGGTTAGCGGCGGTGGAAGCAAGGGAATGGGAGGGGAGCACACATTTTGGCATCTTCGAGTCGGTGGGTGGAGCCAAGTGACAACTGTTGTGCGCTATGCTATATCTCCAAATTACTCTCTCAACTGGGACTGCTTTTTCGATGGACTAGGGTTTTTGCCCTCTCCGCCGCAAAATGCTTGGAAATCTGATTGGCCATCAAGAAGTGGCTTTGGACGTTAGACCGTCCGCCGAGCGGATCTGTATCTGGGGCGAAATTCAGTCCAATTCTCAACGCTTGCATTGATTCACGACCAGACACCACCCGCTCCCAGAAAAGGTCCCCCCGTCCTGTGAGGCTGGATCAACGCATCCGCGCCAGGGCAGTCTTCTAAGCGCTTTTTATCGCCTGCATCCACCTGCTTGACGCGGTTGCGCGCCTGCTGGACTGTGTGCGCACCGGCGCCGTTGCCGTCAATGGTCAACCAAACCCCCTCCTCGTCCACCATGCTGCAACCCACAAACGGCGCCTCCACGCCAAACGGCATCCTCAAATCCAGTGCAGACAGTCCCGCAACTCCCGCCTCGACAGCAACAGCTTCAAAGCCCGAGAAAGCCGCAAAACCTGCTCCCCGTCTTTCGGTCGAAACGACCGCTGAACAATTGTCTGCTGCACTCGGCGAGAAATGGGAGGATTATGGGCGTGAGTTGAACTTGTTCATCGTTGGAAAGAGAACGAGATTGGAGCTCCAGGAGACCCTCGATGTAGTGCTTACGGATCCCATGTTGAAGAAGTTGCATAATAATCTGTTAATGGGCGTATTGGCAAATGCGAGCCGTGATCCCCCTCCGGTTGGAGGATCGTTTTCGGGATGGAACAAGAACAAGAAACGGAAAGAGCCAATGACTGGCCGTGGCAAGAGTTCTGGAAGACAGAAACGGCTCAAGACGGAAATTATGGGATTAGGTCCTGCTGAGCGTAGCAGGATCAAGAGTTTCAAGGCGGTTCACGAACTCGATGCGGTATGCGCGCTATCTTACGAAGTGCTAACATGAAGAGCGAAAAGAAACTGTATCCAACAATACCTGGAGCTATTCTGGAGTCGCGGAAGGCAAAGGGCCCGCTGCGTCTACCAAAGGATAAGAACTTCCCGACGACCAGTGCAATTCAGATGGATATCATGAAGGGTTACAGTGTTCCATTAGGATGCGAGACCCTGGAGTTACCCTCAACGGAAGACATCTTGGATCGAGCACGGGGAATGGCTTACGAGTACCAGTTAACTCACGCCGTCGGGCCTAATGTGCCTGAGCTCGTCTACGCTGGATTGGAGGTATACTCCTCCCCACAATCCGTGTTAACCATAGAATCATCTCAAAAATATCATCACGCAAATCATCATTCGCGTTCGTGCGAATCGGCCTAATACTATTCAAACTACATTACGGCGAGATGGGAAACCCGCCACATCAGGACTACGTCCAGTCGGCCAAGAGCCAACATCCATAACTCTGGAAGAGTTGGGATTGGCCTGGGATCTAAGTCCTTACATGCTTGTGGAAGGGATACCGCCTCCGTTACGTCTATGGAATAGTTTCGCACGAGACGAAGGGATGGAAGAGGAACCAATGCCAGTGCAGGTTCCACCTGCACCAGAACCATTGAAGGAGGGTGCTTCAGTATCTGACACGCTGGCTTGGCAGCGGAATAAGATAGATTACGAACGACGGGCATTGGCAAGTGTTTTGGATGAGATTTTGGTGTAAATACATTTGTTTTTCAAGGAGCATGGCGTTTCTGTAATCTCTAAGAGGGACGGTCTTCATAATAATTCATATATTATCATGGTTATATCCAGGCATCATCCATTCTCATGCTTTTATTGAGATATCTACTCCCGCTCATAGGAACAATCTGAATGGGTATCCTCCGTTCTTCATGCGGAAGATGTAGATCAAGAATGAGTAGATAAACAGGATACCCGAGGCCCAGATGAAGATGACTAGTGTCTGCGACTTGGGATCTTGAATTGTAGGGGCTTTAAGTGCCAGTGCCATGGTAGTAAAAGCCAGTAGACCATCTTAGGTTAGTTTAACCAACGAAGAGCATACATATAGTCGCAACGATTTGTGTTTCAATACCGAATTGATTCTGGAAGCCACCCGCGATGTAATTGAATCCGCCCCGGCCATTGGGCTGTGTATAAGGAGTATGTCGAATGCTGTTGAACATATGTCCAGATGTAAACATCAAAATGGTTACCTATTGTTAGAATAGAAAAGTACTTGCAGTACCAAGCTTATGACAGCCCATGTGTTCCTGTTCGTAATGAATTTGTGCACCTGAGGCCAGAAAAATCTGGTGAAGATAACACCAGTCACGAGCAAGCAGATTGTGATGGAAAGGTTCTGCCAGTTGAAAGGTCTCACCAGCGGAAACTCTGGAAGCTTGATATTCGCCAGGAGAAACCTATGGAATGGTTCTGCATTCATGCCACTGCAATTAGCATAGTAATTCGAATGGGCCTTACTTTCCGGGGAAATCATACACCATAGGTTGATTGTTGGGCGAGAGGGTTGATAGAGGGCCAACAGTAGGAGGATAGACCCATACATTCGGTGCAGATTGAATGCCAAACTAGTATTAAGCATAATTTTAGACGAACTTACTCTCGTAAAGATGGGTCTTCCGTCTGCAAAGTCCAGCTTGGCAAAGAACACGTTATCCGATTGCGGATGCGCCCGTCTCCAACTCAGAGCAACCGTCGTGAACTCTGGATCAAATTCCCTGCACAGCGAGCATTGATACTGAGCCGCCAATGCCGTCAGAACAACTGACAGGTCAGCAAAGTAGCGAGCGGATGTTACCCACGGTTGTGTAGTTTCGTTCTGTGGTGATGAGCTCGTCAAAAGTATGGTCATTCAGAACAATAACGTTTGTTCTGGTCTTTTGCGCGACCTGGGCCCATCGATCTGCGTCTCCTGCGACAACGGAGACCAGTGTCAGGATTGATGCAAGAAAGATGTTGTGGAGTCGCATCTTGGCAATTGATGGTGGTCGTCAATTCAGGGACACGGGCTGGAAATCCTTCGACGTGTCTGCCGGACTCGATCGAAATTGACGGTGAGGTCGTCAGATACGGCAAAGGGCCAAGTAACAGTTACTGCGGCACAACAAAAGTCGTCTGGTAAATTTCTTGATTTTCTCGAGAGTTCTATGGCTATCCCAATACTTTTTCTCAAGTTTGTCCTGCCCCTCTTTCGACATACTTCTCTGACTCGTAATCGTCATCTTTCTGGTACAGTTCCTCTTTAACCACTTCTCTCCTAAAAATATATTTATTGATAAAATATGGAATTTGTCGAAGCTGGTACGTAGCATGTTTACGTGTCGGAACAGAGAATACTATCATGAGCATAATAAGCGCCAAGAGTTACCTTGATCCAATTCCTCCAATGACAAGGCCTTTGTCTCTGGCACAAATAGCAGCACAAACCACCATCCAACCACATTCCACGCGGCATAGTATCCAAATGCTCCTTGAGGAGTGAACGCCCGCTCCATGGGAGGCCAAGTCATAGACAAAACAAAGTTAAAGAACCAAGTCGTTGCCGTGGCGAACGACATGCCAATATCCCGAATGTAAAGCGGATAGGCTTCCGCCGAGTATGTAAATGGAACCGGACCTTCTCAAGGGGAGTAAACTATGCCAAAGATATATATTCCTAGAGCGATGCATGCAATGCGGACTTTACTCGTTGGATTTTCAGGTGCGATGAAGAAGGAAAATCCAGTGAATAGAAGAGACATTCCCATCAATGGGAAAGTCGTCAAAAGCAAGTTGCGTCGGCCAAATGTGTCGATCGTATAGATTGCTGGGATTGCGAATAGAAAGTTGATTATCCCGAAACCCATGCTTGCTAGTAGTGCAGAGACCTGAGAGAAACCCCCACGTTGGAATATAACCGAGGAGTAATACGCAATGACATTGACTCCACAGAATTGTTGCATGAACTAAGAAGTCAGTCTCGTTGCGCAAGGAATATACCATGACAATCCAAGAACCTTGAGCGGCGCGTCGATTTCGTGGGATAGTAAACATCTCAACCACCCGATTCCGTCCACTCTTCATCTCCTTCTCCGCCTCTAATAAAGTATGCATGTAAAAAATATCTCTCGCGGCCTGAATCCTATGATGTCGCAATCGAACCATAGATTGATACACATCTCCATATCGACCTTTTCCCATATACCACCGTGGACTTTCAGGGCACAAATATACCTGTGCACAAACCACAAGAGGTAGAACCATCGCACTGGCTAGCATAAGTCTCCAATTAAGCCCTGAGATCGAATCTGATTTGACCTTATAAAACGCGACATCGGCCACATATCCCAACATGATGCCGAAAGCCGTCCACATTTGCCACATCATTACTAGTGCGCCACGGATAGGTGCTGGAGCACATTCGGCTGCGTAGACCGGAACAGTAGAAGATTTAGGACCTATACCGAACCCGAGCACGAATCGAGCAATAAATAGATGCTGCCATGAATTTGTGAAGCCTTGCCATAGACAAGTCAATGCCGCGATCGCACAAGTTACAAAAATCGTGCCCCTCCTGCCGAGAACTTTATTTAAAGGATCAGTACACCAACATGCTATACAGGAGCTAATATTGATAGGTCAGATTGGTCAGTGGGATGAGATACCAGCATAAATAGGGTGCAGAATTTACGAGACCGAGCAACCATGTATTGCGTTCAGTTGGTTCTGCGATACCGAAATCCGAGGGGAAAAATAGATTCGCGCCGTTAATGACTGTTTGGTCCATCCCTTGCACAGCTGCTGCCATGGAACAGAGTATCACCATCGAGTATAATTGTCGGGGTTGGTCCCATCTATGCGTGATTTCCCTTCGAAAAATAGACTTTTCTGCTTCGTCAAGTTGTGATATTTCCTCAAAACCTACGTAGGTATTAGTGGGAGCATCCTCCTAGGCGAACCTTTGGGATTTTGGGCTACCAGGGCTCCTTTGCGGAAGTCTTCGACGTGCTCTGCCAGAGCAGCGTTGATAGCGAATCGTTCTCCCATAAGCATGACTTCTTCGCTAGACATTCCCGCCAGCCTAGGATTTAGCAACCTGAATAAAGGCTTCTGGAGAAATACGGGTTCGCAAGCCGCGTATTGGCATTTCTCACAGTATCCATATCACGCATATTCCTCTCATTCCTCTCCGTATGTTCGTATTCCCGGTGCTGCCCTTTTAAATCCCTACCACCCTTCACAGATTGTTCTCTCAAATCCGCCTCAGCAGTCGAACTCGATGAACCACTCCCTACACTACCATTCCTTTCCTCCATTGTAAATCAGGAGAGCTTTGTGTTTTTGCGGGGGGGACCAACCTTTATAATACCGCGACAGATGTCTGACATACCGACGATCTTCAGTGACGTACGTCTGTGTCTTGTATGTACATGAGCAAGCAGCTTGTGAGATGATTTCAGGGGATCGTCGGAAGTTTGGGATCGCCATATTTCGCGCACGCAACGTCAGATAGAGGCAAATTCGCGCGTTGTATTAGGATAGGTGTTACACAAACGTAGCTGCTTATTTCTAGAATGAATGAGTGTCGCGTTCATTTTAGTATAAGGTATTGTCGCTTTTTTGGAGCCAAAGTTTGAAGGTTCGGTTGGAAGTCCTCATTGCAATTGGGTTTTGAAAACAGAATATCCAATTGTAATCAAGTCCTCAGGGAATATGCAAAAATGATCAGGGATTAATGTTGCGACGTATGTTGCGGGAGATCGATGTGTTCTGTACGGATATCTGACGGCTTCAAGAGCAGTAATCTTGAGGTGACTAAGGAGAATGTGTAATTCTATCAAATAAAGATAAGGTAAAAAACTAGAGGTGGCTGCCTTTACAGGAGGCAAGTAGCAGAAGAGCTCAACGAAGAAGATGGACAGAGGAGGGAAAGACAGCAAGATAGAGTGGGCCGGATACCAGAAAACGGCGTACGTTGCCCATATTCGTGTGATTTGCACATTGCCGAGTTCCTTACTTTCCTTTTTCCGCGCCTGAATTTGCTGAGCATATTCCCATATTCCTCGTGTAAGGGTACTTAAACCTCGCACCACAGTAGTCGCAGTTGAGGTACCTGCTATTTCTGGGCTCAAAGCCACATTTGCAGATGATGAGAATAGCTGAAAACGAGCCAAAAGAAGGTTTCTGAGACCGCGAGTGATTTTGCCTGAAAGGGAAACCAGATTTTTGAAACCAAAGATGCCGCCCGAGTCCTTTGACCATGCCATTTGTTGTCCAGTTGCACTGCATAGAGGCGGCGAAAGATTGTGCTTGTGATGAAATACCGGTTGGCCAAATTCGCAAGGATACTTATTTTTCCGGGCGAGAACCGGGATCGGTTATTGACGGATACATTTCCATCGCTAAGGTCAATCCACCGACTCCATCCTCGCCATTGTCCCAAGGTAGAGACACACAAGTCACTGTTCTGTTCTCACAACATTTTTGGTGGGAAGAAAGGTGTGGGGGTTCGCGGAAGGAACCGATCCCGACGGACCGCGGTTAAAGGGGGAAAATGCTTAAACTTTCACGTGATCGATGCTCGCTAGCCGCTCTGCAGGCTCGGAAGACACTCCACATTTAAATCAGTCGTCACTCAGCTTTGCGCCATCCTCGCCGTTTTCCCTTTGCATCCGACGCAGCATCACCGACGATGTCCTTTTCAAATCTGATGAGCGGAGCGGAATGCTCGACGTCGACAAATCCACTCAGTCAGTTCAGCAAACATGTTGGACAGGACAAGAGTCTGCAGCGAGATCGGTTTGTGCCGGGGGTCGGACCGAACCAGGGAATGAGAACTGATGTCCCGATGTCTGCTCAGGAGAGGAAGGTATGTCTGGCATGCGGAATGCGTTGTTGACATTAGATGATGGACCAGTTCTTTAGACCCGAGGCGCAAGGACAAGCACCGGGGAAGTTCGGGTTTGATCGCATGAGACGGGAGTTGAATCATTTGCATTCTGCATCGCCTGCACCGCTGCATACCGAGACTCCTCCACCAGGTACATTTCAGTCTCGACGGAACTAACTCGCAGAATGGATGGCTGAATTCTCTCGGTCAGAAACTGCTTCTCCACATCAGTTGCGTCCAGAAGAACGAATACGTATGGAAACTGCTTTCCGTCCTCTGTCTGCAAACCAGCCATGGCAATCTGAATTTCTAAACAATCCACCCCAAGAAGTAGCACAACACTTCCATACAATGCCAACTGCTGCTGATGCCTCCTTCATGCGAGACTTTCAATCCCGTTTCGACATGTATCCTGGACCCGCTCCACAAATGTACTCGCCACCGCTCTCCGATATGAAAGGAAAATCCAAGATGATGGAACTTGACGAAACGAAATGGGAAGAGCAATTCCGCGCCTTTGAAGATAGTATGAAGGACGACGAAGCGAATAAAGCTATTTCGGATGAACTCAACACTCATGAGAATGAGCAGTTTTTCGGCGATTTTCAGAGTATTTGGAATGGCATTCGGGGGGAGGAGGCGGAACGAATGGGAAATGGAGAGGGGGATTTCATGGATAGATTTACGGATGATGATATTTTTGATTCGAACGATGTGTTTGATGGCAAACCTGATCTTGGGGACTACTTGTTTGAGCCTGATAATCCTTACATGGCCCACCAGGACCCGTTTAGCGAGGGGATGCGATTGATGGAGGTGGGAGGGAGTTTATCTGAGGCGGCATTATGTTTTGAAGCTGTAGTTCAGCTGGACCCTGGCAGAGTCGACGGATGGACTTACCTTGGAACAGTCCAAGCCCAGAACGAGAAAGAATTGGCGGCAATACGAGCCTTAGAACAAGCCATCCGACTCGACGAAGCTAATCTCCCCGCATTAATGGTACCCTTTCTTAGTAGTATGTGTTTCTGATCGAAGAATCTGGCAGTATCATATACGAATGAAGGATACGATACGGCAGCATATCTCACCTTAGAACAATGGCTCTCATCAAAATACCCTTCCCTATCTACAGTCCAACAACCTCCTCTCTCCTCAAACCACTCCCGCTCCGAAATCCACCACCGGGTAACCGAACTATTCATCCGAGCTGCACAACTCTCGCCCAACGGAGCGGACATGGATGCCGATGTTCAAGTCGGATTGGGCGTATTATTCTACGGCGACGAAGAATACGAAAAGGCAGTAGATTGTTTTACCGCCGCTCTCAACATGCGTCCTAATGTAGTCCCCTCATCATCCTTTCTCTCTTAAGATCACAACTGACAGTAGGACCATTTATTATGGAACCGTCTTGGTGCGACACTAGCCAATTCAGGGAAAAGCGAAGAAGCCATCGATGCCTATCATCGCGCTTTAGATCTCAAACCAACCTTCGTCCGCGCGCGATACAACCTCGGCGTCTCATGTATCAACATAGGATGCTATACAGAAGCAGCGCAACATCTCCTTGGTTCTCTGGCAATGCATCAAGTAGAAGGCGATCTCGGCGGCGGGGTCAATATCTCTGCAAATCTCGTACGCGCCCGCCCTTTTGCGTTGATGCGGAAAACTAATTGTTCAGTGGGAAACTTTGAGACGGGTGTTTCTATGTCTGGATAGACGGGACTTGGCGGAGAAGGCCGCGAGTGGAGTGGATGTCAATATATTTAGGAAGGAGTTTGAGTTTTAGTCGATGGACGCTTTGGGGTATGCATTTGTGGTGTGGGTGTGGGGTCTATAGATAATGGATTCGAGATGTAAGAGAAATCATATGTATGGCCATTTAAGGTGGCCATCTCATGCTTTTGGATTTGCCCTTTTCATTGAGGACTAAAAAGGTACAGAGACGTCGTAACGAGTGATTGTTTAGGTATAGTTCTGATATCTGTTTGGAAAGATAAGCTAGTAATGCTGTAGACCCGCCATCGAAATCTTGAATCCGTGTCTCACTTGGCACCCAACTTACGTACACTTCCACCCACCGTCTTCCTCATTCGATGCTTTCTCAAAAGTACAATTATTCTACAGACACCTTCTATTCTCCATTACCTAGTTCAGGTCCGCCCCTTCAGGGCCGACACGCCCAATCCCGGCAATCACGCTGGTCTAGTAACAGTCTGAAAGGTATCATCATCCGCAATCCGACTAAACGCATCCGTAACCGTATCCTCCAACTGCGGCAAAAACACCGCCACCAGAAAATCATCCAGAAACGACGTCACCGTCGAACTTACCAGCGAAGCCCTACCGTCAACGAATTCACTTCACAGGGGGGTGTGGGAGGGCTGTACGGTATCAGCTCTTTTACTCGGTCAAGGAAAGAGATGGTAGGTGGTAATAAATAGACGATATTGAATGGATCGGGGGCGATAAGGAGTTTATGCCCCGTGACGGAGATATCGGCTCTTGTTCCAATGGTGGATGAATCGGCTTTATTGCGTTCGCGTTGGAGGACTAGACCTGGGACGGAGGATTCGAGGAGTTTGTACATTTCTTCTTCGTCGGCTTTGCGGGTCGATTGTTGGTCATAGTCGAGTCGGAAGAGGATCTAAAGCTTAGAACGAATTTGGGGTGGTGGTGGGGGAACCTTGGAATCGTCTTTCGGCTTGCGTTTGTTGAATAGGTCTGTAAGGGAGTGAGATGTGCTTTGAACGGATGCTGTGGCATGGACGTTGTTCGTTAGATAATCCAACAGTAATGAGCGTATCTACCGTTAATTCACAGATCCAAGATGGGAGTTGTACCTCGCTCTGAATCGGTTTCCAAACCTCAATGTAATTAAACTCTGGGGTATCCATCAAATTCTCTTTATCCACGACTCCTCCCGCATTTTTACTCTCCTTCACAATCTTAAGAACACAGTCATGCACTACCCGATGTCCACTCAAGACGGCCGCCAACTTGGAATACAAACTCCACATCAAATCCGCCAAAATCTCCGCGTCCTTCTCGCTCTTCATAAATCCATTTCCACCACTGGAGGACTGTGTATCAAACGTCGACTGCTTTTGCTTGCCCTTGATGTTTTGCCAGTCGATTTGTCTGCGCAGTTCGATCTCTTGGATCGTCTTATCAACCAGTTGGTAGACTTCTACGGGGAGGCGCTGGGTGATTGTGTCCATCGCGCGATGGACTTGGCTTAGGGAGTGCAGTGCCATGACGATTTGTTGGATGTAGCTGAAAGAGTCGCTTTCGGGGTGGACTTTTGTGGTTGGAGAGATATCGTTCAAGACGGCGAGATCTGTAATGATTAGAAACAGGAGGACGGAGGAATACTTGTTCCGGGTGGTTTAGAAGGGAATAAGTCGAGAGAATTGACGAATTTGGAGACATTTTCTTTACGTGGGACTATTGTCAGTGAGCACGAATTTGGGTGTTATACGTTGACGTTGGCCGGGTTCGTAGGGTGCCCATCGATCTATACAATATGGCGACTTGAGATACAAGTGATTATGAAGTTCCTCAACAAGCAAATCATGTAATAACTTCCTATTAATTCAGAACACACGGGAATCACAGTTTCCTGATTCTTGAGGTATATCGAGACATCCTGTAGGGCCCCCATATTCTTGAACTCAGGTTGATTCAGAATTCTGAGTGATTCCGAGAGAATATCAACAGCTCTAGTGAACCGTTTCTCTGTAATAAGAGTCTCGATTTTATCCGGCACCGCCTGTAATTGATCCCTAGTATTAGAACCCACTGGTTTAGCGGGCTATACATAATCTCGAGCAATTTGATCATTTCTTTATATTGCTGTGATCGATTTAGGGCCATTGATAGATCTCCTCCTTGTTTTGTCATGCTCTCTTTAGTATATATTAGTGTATCCCGTAGCTTCCGCAGTCGTTCCTGTGAAGCCTCGAGATTCTGCACTAATCCTCGATAAAGTCCGATTGAATTATTGAATTCCTGGAAATGATCTATCCGTCAGGAATACCCATACACGTTTCCGTACCATTCACCACGAACTGCAGAGCCCGTTCAAGTCTAGCGTACAATGCCTTGAAAGCATTATAATCCCGTCCCAAGGAACTTCGATCGAGAAGCTGCATCGCGGTCTCCACGGGGGAATACTACCATCGTCAGTACAGTGTCCCATGGCTGGTGGAAACATTCACCGACGTGACGTTGCCCCATTCAGACTCAATAGTGCGTAATAAATCATCCAATTCACGGGTCATCGAAGTAGTGCTGATAGAAGAGGAGTAATCGCCATTTATGCGTCTCTGGCCTGCAGACGACCGATCCCAGGATTCGTAGCCGTTCTCGTCGTAGCCTCTTCTCTGTCCTCGCCGGGACATCCTTAGAGAAGGCGCTCACTCGCTTGCACGCAAATAAGAGAGAGGAATGGCTGAGAGTGTTGTGTAGA
>Ga0302179_10002135_pt1 | contig 11635 bp, 14 predicted proteins | sample I_Palsa_E3_1_FD_198788 | JGI IMG/M metagenome (GOLD analysis project Ga0302179, IMG submission 198788) | Peat permafrost microbial communities from Stordalen Mire near Abisko, Sweden - I_Palsa_E3_1 | ecosystem: Environmental > Terrestrial > Soil > Palsa > Peat permafrost | place: Sweden...
GTGTTACTACCGCTTCTAATGATATGTGGGTTGATATCCCTGAAGATACTCCTTCGCCTCAAGACAAGACCCCGGAAACCACATCAAGGAGTTCCTCTTTCAGCAGTGACGCAACAACGATCGGGAATATACCGGAGACTCCCGAAACAAGTTCAAAGGAGTCTCTCCCAAGGATAATGACCCCCGAAGAGAGTTCTTCGGGACGTTCCTCTGGGGAGGATGCAACTGACAGAGATAATGAAGGGCGGGTACCGGCAAAGGAGACAGGTGAAGACAAAGTGTCGCTTGGGAAGACCGAGATGGACGGCAACCCGCTGAAAGGAGTTGATGGCGCCGAGTTAGGAGAGATCACAGAAGAGAAAGTGGATAAAGAGAAAGAGGAAGATACTAGAGAGGAATACAGGTTATTCGTGTTGGCGGAGTTGTTACTAAGTCTCATCGGTGCCGGTATATTTTCGATATTTCGGTTCCTGGGGGATTGCAAGTACTTCCTCAGGCGATGCACATATCCCAATACAACAGGTCCCTTTATCCCTCTTATCCATGCATCGAAACTAATGTATAGAGTTCAGTGATGTATTGGGCAAGATGGGATATATACTTGTCGGTCTGGGGTTTCTTGGGTTTAGCATTCCGCTTATATCCATGATAATGAAAGAGAGTTTGGTCTAGATGGACCGCGCTTGTTGCTATACATACTACCAGATGGGATCCCGCTATTGGGATACAGGATCAGCGGTAGGCGAGAAACGTGGGTCGGCCGGAAGGGTTAGTTCCGTAGGTTCGTATCTTTCGTCCGGTCCGGGAGAGCATTTTCCCGATGTTTAGCCGGATCTTCATGTGATTCCGACCACTGAAACACGGAGTCGGAACTATAGCAGTGACAAAAACTTTTGAAAATGGTATTGTAGAATATTGTGCTTCTGGTTCTTTTATCGGACGAACGGGGAGGGATGGCATCTCAGAAGAGGATCCTGAACAGCCATCATTGAAGATAATGTTCATCTGTAGGGCACTTCGGGGCATCTCCGCCGAGGAGGAATATGAAGAGTCGCTCGTTGAACAATCCATAGCGGTGTGGAAGGGTCGCCCTTGCTCTTCGAAGTAGTAGAATAGCCGTACAAGACACGGAATCTCGAAAGCACATAGTCATGAAAGCATGTAATAAGAATATATTCCCTAAACCGAAACACCCGACCCTTACCACCAACCAGTGTTATGTACAGCTTTGCTCTAGACTTGCAAATCCGGCATTCTAAGAATGACTTTCCCCTCATTCTTGACATGTTCCCTCAACAACGCCAACACAGCGCTGTCCCTCCATTTCTCCGGGGCAGGTTTCTTCTGCGTCGCCCAGTAGTAAATCTCCCAGTCGGGTTCATCCAACAACTACTCCCGTCAGCGCTATCTTTCAAGAGATCCCTACCTGATCGTACTCTCGCATTTCGGCCTCGCCCATTGTGGAGAGGTGTTTACTTGCAAACGTCGACAACAAGAGATCGGTTTCGAGGATTCCGCGTTTGCGAGACTGATAGACGAGTCTCGCGCGAGTCACCTCGGGAGTCTCGTAGGAACGATCAATAGGCTGCGGAAGCAACGATTCATCAATAGGCGTGTCCTGCGAATCGACAGTAGCGCTCGAAAGCGCGCGAGATATCAGTGGAACGGCAGGTCTGGTGGTTCGGAGACAGGTGGCTGCGAGAGATGAGATGGAGGATACTCGCGAGAACGCTCGAGGAGCCCGACATATCAGGTAGGCCATCTTATATGAGATGCAGTGAATGAAGAAGGAAGGGGCGAGGATAATGTGAGGTGTGTTTGATGGAGGGTGTTTGATAAATCGATGCGGGGCGGTGGTTGATGGCGTGTGTGTGGAAGAATGGGTCGTGTGGCCTGCAGCCAATTATATGATAAGGGTTACGAAACAGCCAATTTTTTTCCTTTTTCCCTGATTTTCCGTGCTGTGTCGACGCCAAGGACTTTATAATAGTCGACGTCGTACAACACGAGTAAGTCTGAAGACCCCCTAATGAAAAATACGCCCTAATAAAAAATCGCAAATTGGATTCAAAAACTCGACGACGTACTACAGACTACAAAGCTCTAATGCCGCCCTCTAATCATATCCTACATTGGCTCCTGGACCTCCTCAGTGGCTGTGATCGCTCTTGCTCCTGCTGAAGGGGGGTCTTAGACCTGCGACGCACAGCTGCAGCCTGCTTAGCTCGAGTCGCGTCCTTGCATGCTTTTACTCCATTGTATAATTCTTCTGTCGTCAAGATGTGCCTACCCTTCAAAACAGAGCGAATTCCCGTGGCATGTTCCCTTCTTTTCTTGAGGATATTATCCTTAGCAACAGACTCGTGGTTGGTCAGTACAACCTGCGCTGAGTGGTACTCTGCCGCCTTAACCAATTTTGGAATAAATGCGCGCGTTGGAGTGTCGAATATTCCTCCCTCAATATTAGCCATCAAGGCTGTATTTGCTCGGTGCAAGAGTGCAGGATCAAGAGATGATGGCGTAGAAGGGACTTCCAAGAATGGATGCCTCATTGGTGTTGATGGTGCGTCGTTGATTTGAGGTCCGCTGTCAACACCGTCGTCGAGATCGCTCTCCTTGAAGTTAGCCATCCGGACAAGCACCTTGCGTCGATTAAAAGGATATAGCCCGGCAGCTACGAAGCCGCTCTTGATATTAGGTTTTGATAAACCTTTTGGTCTTGCCAAACGGTAACAATCGGCCCATTCAAACTTCCTAATATTAGGAATGCCGTAGCGCATAATTTCATCAAGTTCCTGACCCATGTAAGTCTTCAACGGAGAGAACACGCCGACGTCAAGAGGCTGGCAAAGGTGAGAAGAATGAGCAGGCAGTAGAAGCAAAGAAACATTATTATCGATACAGAATCGAAGGACTTCTGGTTGAACGTGGCTTCCATGTCCATCACATACCAAGGCGCGTCTCCTTCCATTTGCCTTCTTGCGTGTCGCGGGATCAAAGACGCGTCGTATCCATTGAAAAGCAAGGTCATCGCATATCCATCCCTTAGAAGTGCATGCCCAATTCCACTCCATGTCCATTCCTGAAGGGACCCACGCTTTCGAAAAATTCTCTCCTTTAAAAATGATCATTGGCGGAGTCGCACTTCCATCTGCACAAATGCATTCAACAACTGTAACCCACTCGCTTCTTCCAGCTTCTGCGTCGTATACAGTCTTCTCCTTTGCATTGCAGATAACATAGGAATTCTGCCCTCGTATACCAACATTGAAGCCTGAACATTAGTCTGCCATTTGAAATGCGTCGTCACCAGATTCATCCATATTGTAGATATTCTCTGCAACAATTCCATAGGCGTCAATCTCCTCTTTGTATTGTCGAAACCACTCTAAAACCTGCTCCTTAGTGACTTCTACACGGGCCTGTTCAATGCTCTTCGCAATTTGGGACTTCAAAACCGGATTACGCCTCAAGAAGCGTTCCACCCAATGCTTCCCAACCGAAACTGCTGCGTCACCTCCAACACGCTTTTTGTGCAGTGTTTCTGCCAACTCACGGAGATATGAGTGACGAACTGGATGACCAACAGCTGCTGCGCGTTGAACGAAGGTTACTAGGACAGATTCTTCTGTGGGCGTGAGATATTGGTTATGGACGTTGGCTTCATGACGCGTGTGATCACCTTTCAAAAGACGGCTAATAGTGGCCGGGGATGTTCCAGTTGCTTTTGCGGCTTGATGTGGATTTTTGTAGGTCCCATCCTTAAGGCCGGCAAGTGCTAGAGCGGTGTTGTGCGCCCTGGTTGCGCTTCTAGGAGTCTTTGACTTGGTCATCGCGACGTTGTGGTTTGCGAAAAATTGCGATTTTTCATTAGGGCGTATTTTTCATTAGGGGGTCTTCAGACTTAGCGCCAGCGTCGTCCATAGTATCACAGTGACGAGACATCGAAGCATCAAGTGTCCGGCCAACAACGTTTGGTAGGCGTCGGAAATCCCCCCTGTCTCGAATTGTAAACGTGGGACGTGACGCCGACGTGGCGTCCGAAGTTTTGAGACATCCACGGTCGCGCATTTCGATTGGAGCAACACCTTCGCAACAACCACGGACAGCACACCCTTGGTCCACGTCACAGCACAGCGACAGGAGAAATATGAGTCGGCTTTTCCGCCGTGATGGTAATGACCGTGGGTATCAGACGCCGCCTGCTCAGGGCGGGCTATTCGATCGCCGTTCTTCACCCGCCGAGCCAGATCCAAGAACCAGCTACAGGGCCCCAGCATATCAGATCCCAAGACGGGAACCGCCGCGACAGATGGGCGGAGGGGTCTTTAGAGTGACAAAGGTGAGGCAACAGCTACGTGGTCTGCTGAATGATTAGGCGCCGAGCCAGGAAGCTCCCTTTCTAAACTTGTTGTACGCATCGCCTAGTGATTTCGGGCCTCATATCGGTTATGTCATAGTCGATGATCTCTATGCCTTCACTCTTCAGTATAGTCTCCCTTCAACTGTGTCTAATTTTAGGCCAGACAGAGCAATACAGAGCGGATCCATCGGAACGAATCTATATCAAAGAGAATGGGGGCGCTGGGGACTGAAGTACCTTGCCTAGTCATCCGCTCGCTGATCATACCTAGTCAAGAAGTCACTGTTGTTCCATATGACCCTTTTGCGGCCGGAGAACAGGTCTACCTTGGGAGTTTAGATATTGAGCTATCGTTCGTCAAACCGAATTATCGAACTGATCAACAATTTGACTCTGACGAGCTTACCAAGTTCTTCATTGCTGTAACTGCCCTTCGATGAGATCCCATTCTCTGACGTGCTTAGACGTTTCAGAATCAGATCTTTGCACCAGGACAGAGATTGGCAATGGACTATCGGTCTTTTCAAATGAAAGTTGTCATAAAGTCAGTCGAGTGCGTTGATCTCGCGGTATTTGAGAAATCCGAATCAGGAGCAAATGGTCCAACGACATCTGGTCATGCCAGAGGCATTCTTACTCCTGAAACTGGCATTGTGTTTTACAAGGCACCAGATTCGAATATCATGATCAAGGCATCTGCGAAAAGACCTCCCCCGAATGCAATTATTCAACCTGATTTCAAATTCGAGGATATGGGCATCGGGGGTCTGGATTCGGAATTTGGAGCTATCTTCCGTCGTGCGTTTGCAAGCAGGATATTCCCGCCAGGCTTGGTTGAGAAACTTGGAATTCAACACGTTAAGGGTACACTCCTGTTGCCTTTGATACTAACGGATCTCAGGCATTTTGCTCTACGGACCACCTGGCACGGGAAAGACGTTGATGGCGCGACAGATCGGAAAGATGCTCAACGCGAAGGAACCAAAGATTGTCAATGGACCTGAGATCCTAAACAAATTCGTCGGTCAGAGCGAGGAGAATATACGTAAACTGTTCGCGGACGCTGAGAAGGAGGTAAACGCACGTAATAATTCGAGATCTGACATTTAGTATAAAGAGAAAGGCGACATGAGCGACTTGCACATTATCATTTTCGACGAACTCGATGCGATCACAAAACAGCGTGGGACCACGGGCGGTGGAACAGGCGTTGGTGATACTGTCGTCAACCAGCTCTTATCGAAGATGGACGGGGTCGATCAATTGAACAATATTCTCATCATTGGCATGACGAATCGGCTCGATATGATTGATGAAGCTTTACTTCGACCCGGTCGATTGGAAGTCCACATGGAAATAAATCTTCCTGATTCCAAAGGACGATTACAGATTCTTAATATCCATACTCACAAGATGCGGACAAACAAGATAATGGACTCTGATGTGGACCTTGAGGAATTAGCAGGACTTACCAAGAACTTTTCCGGAGCAGAAATAGCCGGACTGATCAAGAGTGCCACGAGCTTTGCGTTCAATCGACATGTGAAAGTCGGTAGCATGGCCAATTACAAGGATGATGTCGCGGAAATGAAGGTCAAGAGACAAGATTTCATGATGGCCTTGGAAGAAGTACGACCAGCATTCGGAGTAAGCGAGGAAGATCTGGAGGCTTGCATCCAGGGCGGGCTGATATCTTACTCATCTGGGATCGAGGTTTGCGTGTCTTCCTTGCTCAAATCTGACGGTAGAACATTCTCAAGGAAGGCAAACTATACGTTGAACAAGTGCGAAATAGTGAGAGAACGCACCTTGTCAGTGTGTTGATGCATGGGCCTGCGGCAAGTGGCAAAACGGCGCTTGCGGCAAGCATCGCAATGAACTCGGAATTCCCGTACATCAAATTAATTTCACCCGAGTCTATGGTTGGTTTCAACGAGTCGGCAAAAGTACAGTACCTCAGCAAAGTGTTTAATGATTCATACAAGAGTCCTGCCAGTATCATCGTCGTGGACAATATAGAACGAATACTCGGTAATTTTTTCTTCCATGGAAACTGACGTGTCAGATTGGACTGCGATAGGCCCTCGGTTTTCTAATTCCGTCCTTCAAACGTTGTTAGTGTTACTACGCAAACGCCCTCCGAAGAATCGACGGCTGCTCATCATTGGCACAACCTCCGAGCGAAGTATTCTCAAGCAGATGGACTTTATGAACTCGTTTGATGCTGAAATCCCTGTCCCCACCGTTCCTTCTTTGAGGGAGCTGGAGGAAATACTCAAATCTGTCAATGTGTTTGATAGTCAAACTCGCAAGATTGTGCTTCAGGAACTGGAGAGTATGAATCCGACTGGAGAGGTCAAAGTTGGTATCAAAAGGATATTGAGTATCCTGGAGACCAGCATGCAGGACGAAGATGCACCTGGTCGTTTTGTGTCGTTGTTAGTAGAGGGCATAGGTGCGAGTTATGCTGGCGAGATATAATCCTGGAGACCAGCATGCAGGACGAAGATCCAGCTGGTCGGTTTGTGTTGTTGTTAGTAGAGGGCATAGGTGCGAGTTATGCTGGCGAGATATAATCTTGGAGACCAGCATGCAGGACGAAGATCCAGCTGGTCGGTTTGTGTTGTTGTTAGTAGAGGGCATAGGTGCGAGTTTTGCTGGCGAGATATAGTGCTTTGATTGGCTTTCTGGCTGCATAGTCTGCTTATATATTGCAAGGCCTCCAATAGTGAAAGGAGATTGGTTCCACCGACCTCTTGCTTTTTGACAGGATAGACTGTACATATCGTCACCCAACCGAAGATATGTTTTCGCGAATGTCAACGTTGCTAACAAGACTGAGGAAGCAAATGGCGCTCAAAGACTTCGATCTGAGTTGTGAGATACGAGAAATTGGCAAGCATTCGACCGAGATCTATACATTATTTTCGCCCGGCCCTATGAGTCTATGGTACAATCTGACGCCACTCGCTAAAATTAACTTTCTTTGATCAGATAGGATTCCGGCCCGTGATTCCCACCCGCCATCTTGAGGTACAATGTGATACCAGAAGAGGCCGGCGCGCCTCCCCTCCTCTCCGACCAGATGACCATCAGCTCTTCATGGATTCCAGCTCTGGAGGGCAATGGCCCCGAGAGTATCCAAGCATTCCGAGAATTTCTTACGACCATCGACTTCGAGAAACTCGCGCACATCGCGGCCGTGATCCGCGGCGTGGGTCGGGCATCTCCCGAGATCAATCCCAAGATCTATCAGCGCGGCGCACTCAATGTCATCTTCGAAATCCTGTTTTTGGATGGAGTCAGTTGGGTGGCGAGGATTAGTCTTCCTCAAGCGACCTGCTATCCCGAGTCGACTAGACCCCCTGACGCGTTTCTGCGCGAGCGGAAATTTATCTCCAAAAGTGAAGTCGATACCCAGAAATATGTAAGGGAGAACACGTCCATACCGGTTCCGGAGATATTCCACGCGGATTTGAGTTATGATGGAGGTGGTGTCGGGGCGCCGTATATTCTGATGGAGGGCATCCAGGGGAAAAAATTGCGCGCAGAGTTCGCGAAATTGCCTCTGGATGTTCAAGAAAAGGTGTATCGCCAAGTAGCACGCGTCGTCATCGAGTTGTCAAATCTGACATTTCCACGAATTGGTCTACTACGAGCCAATAAGGAGAATGTCGTAGAGCCATCGGAGTGGTACGATGGATTCGGTCTCCGCCACCCCCCGTGTCGTTCTTCAGCAAGTTATTACAAAAGAATATACGGCCTGTACCGAGCGCGTACATTGTCCAGCACCGATCGCGACGAAAAAGCCTTGGCCTGGATGTGGGATCGCTGCAGCGTGCATATCAGGGGCACGTTGGGACCGCATGGACCGTTCCCGCTATGCCACGGCGATCTCTGGAGCGGAAACTTCCTCTGGGACGATGAACTCAATCTCGTTGCGGTGATCGATTGGACCAACACCATGGCCATGCCGTGGGAATTCTCGGCTATGATCCCGGAATTCTACCTCAACCAGAGCGAGGAAGTTCAGATTGCGAGACAGAGATTCGAAAACATCCTGAAAACGGAGGAGATGAAAGTTGGTCGAGTGAGACGGGTGTCAGATTTGTTCTCTTCGCCATGCTTGCAGATTCTGTGTCTTATCAAGGATGTGCATTTTAGTGTTCGGGACGCAAGTCATGTCGTGCCAAGATTGATTTCGTTGATGCCTGGGGTCGACGATGTCAAGTTTGTCAATCATATTAGTCCGAAATATATCGAGAGATGCACATTGTATAGGCATACTCGTACGTGGTATAGCTATAAGGACAATTTTCCTCCAAGCGAAAAAGAAAAAGAGGCTTGTCAATAGGTTCATACCCCGAGAAATATCAATTTCATCTATTACAATCTCATGCACCCGTGCGTCCAGCGACAGTGCAACAAATCGGCCTTCATATGTGTTTGTGAGATGAGTTATATACACAGCACCTATATACCCCTTTACCGATTGCCGTACATGCTATTCCATCTATTGTCAGAACTCTCAAAATAATGCGAAGGACCTGTAAAAGTAGTACAAAGCCCCGAACGGCTGCCCTACCAAACAAAAGCTAATCCAAAAAATACAATTCCCTATCGTTGTCCCCGACCCACGCATCTTCTCCAGTGGTTCCGTCAGAAAGACTAAAGGAATCTGTCCCAGCATCGCTAAAAACCCAACCCCAATTAACTGCAATCAGCATCAGACCGTGAGATTCAACGGGAACGTACAGCATGAGTCGGGACACCCAGTAAAATCTCATGAATGACTGCACTAATAACAAAAACAACGGTGCTCGCTGTCTGACTACTGCAGCCCCTTCTCCTCAGGGGAATATAGATATGCCGTTTGAAATAACCGTGCACAGGAATATTCCATAGTCTCCAGTATGCGCCCATTGACCCTGAATTCCACCATGCGTCGTAGAACTTGCGGTCTGCAAAGTGCATTATTTCCGCAAGGGCGTTGAGTGTCGAGTGGAAGATACAAAAGAACCCCGCGAGCCAGGCGATGAGACTCACTGTGGATAACTTGAGGACTCGCTCGATTATTTTGGCAAGGTGGAATTCTTTGATTGGAGTGATGGAGTTGTTTAGGATAGGTCTACGGTAAGCGTTATCCGAAAAGTGGGTTGGCGGACGTTGCGTACTGGGCTATGATGAACCATAGCGCGATGAGAATTCCAATTGCTTCTCCCGATCTTTTAAGAAAGAATGACCATCTGAAACGGTCTGTTCGAGGGTATACGGGTTGATAAATCAACGTTGGAGCCCACCAGAAGTATAGCAAATTAGATAGTTTGATGTTCTCTGGATATGGCGCCAATTTGTATTCTTCGGGAGTCGGAATGGATTCCAAGTACATGTCTCGCAAATCGCGGTTTGTTAAAGCGTATGAAGCGACTTTTAGCGCAACGATAACTACACTCAGGTCGGCTCAGAGATGGGACAATTGAGAATAGCGGCGACTCGAGGACGGACAGAGACATGTAAAAAAGGCAGAAAAGAAAGATGGGGAGGGTACCAGCATGCATCTCACAGATCATCCCTAACAGAGGATGATAGACCATCGTGTACACCGCAACACTAGTAACCCCAAGACAGATCCCAATATTAACGATATGAGTAAACCGGATCAATCCCCATGACCCCTTGCGCTCCATTTTTTTCGGATCCTGTTTCCCAGCTTTAATCTTCCTCGCTTTATGAGCCGCCCAAACCTCGATCCACAGACTAATAAACAGATGCGCAGGAATCATCGTGAACAGCAATAAACTGATCCTGAAATCCGCGGTCGGGACTCCCGATAACGGCACCTGCAATAGAAACCCATACTACAATCAGCCTTTCACGTTCCCTTGAGATGTGTACTTTGACGTAATTCTCCACCATTAGACGTAGATTGCCGAAGACCATGACGAGGACTACGATTACCGACGAGGACAGGGGGATTCACGTGCTAGGTTTCCAAATCCCCGGAACGATAGACCTTCAGTACTTTCCTTTGAGAGAATTGATGCGGTGGCTTTTGTATGGACTGGAAAGCTGTGCGCAAAATCTAACGAATTTGACGATTCTTGAATGTGCCCGTCCTGTTTCGTAGATGTCTTGTTGCGAGACGATAAGCCCTCGGTTGAAGGGGACGCAATGCCCGAAGATGCCATGACAGCACCCAATTCCCAGTGATGGACTTAGACCAAGTTACTGAAGTGACTGCCGATGGAGCGAATGTTCATTCGCGGGCTGTGATAAAGGTTCAGGGGACAAGGGGGAGATACGAGCAGCTGTGTTTGGGGTGAGGGCGAGCGTTCAGGAAATGAAGTTGGTTGGGAGCGTCATTTAATTGGCTCTGTCGATCGCACCCCAGCGTTCCTGGCGGCCCAATGGACAACGACGCGGGACGTGCCGGGAGAACCCTTTCCCTTTTCCTGAGGAGCTGGGTCTCAGAAACCGTAATCTTGCTTAAGCGAACATGTTTGCTTGCAGAAACGGGATTTATCCGCCTCACCAGGAGCAAGGAGTAAGAGGAGGAAGTCTGAGATTCGTCGTCTAGCTGCTTCGTCTGAAGACACAAACTGAGAGCGCTATAGCAATTGTGGGCAAAAACCAGAATGAATCTAGAACCTTGTAGATTAGATCCGTATCTCACGGTTGATTCAGCTGAGAGATGTAAGGATAGATATGTGATCTGAGGGAGCCAATATAAGACGGATCTTCTGTTGGATGGCTTAAGACTATTTGCTCCGAGGAGGATCTTTTGTTGTCGGTGCAAGATAAAATTACCTCACAGATCACTAAGATCTGATCCTATATCGCTTTGCACCTACAACAGAGAGGAAGAAGGAGTTGGAAAAGGGATCCAAAGAAGGCCGCTGGTGTGAACCTCTGTGTCAAAAGCGGTTTGGCCATGGCCAAGGAAATGTGAAGGAGCAAAAAGCGAGGTTGAAACGAGTTTCTCGGGAACACTTAGTGGGTGGCTTGGGAAGTCCGTCTACTAGGAATAGAAAGCCTGGGCAGCTTGACTTTGTTCTAGTACTATATCTCGGAACAGCGGTTGGTACGAGGAGGTTGCATATCGAATTTATTTAAAGATATCGCGGTAACTAGTGATTCTAGAATTTCACCAGACAAGGAACCAAAAGCTCATCTCGAGAATACTTCAAGTAGGGTGGGTAACGAAAGTTATAGTCGCCGATATCTGACTCCATGGTCGCAAAATCCCTTCCGATCTGACCATCCCATGAAATT
>Ga0302179_10002137_pt1 | contig 11632 bp, 10 predicted proteins | sample I_Palsa_E3_1_FD_198788 | JGI IMG/M metagenome (GOLD analysis project Ga0302179, IMG submission 198788) | Peat permafrost microbial communities from Stordalen Mire near Abisko, Sweden - I_Palsa_E3_1 | ecosystem: Environmental > Terrestrial > Soil > Palsa > Peat permafrost | place: Sweden...
TCGATCGTGGCCCCACGCATAAGTTCGGCTGCAGCTTGTTGGAGTTCTCGGCGCGTCTCGATTTCGTAGCGATTTGCATCCGCGTATTTGACCAACGTCGGGGCGACCCGCACTTTGCGAAGCAGTTCGCGGTCGGCGCGGTCGGCAATTTCGGGAGACACGACGCGAATCTCGGCTATCAAGTCGCGCAACGAATCTTCGTTTGCGTTGTAGGCGGGAGAAATGGCAGCTTGCTTCAATCGCGCTCCCAGATCGCGAACTTCTTTATATGGCTGCGAGAGCAGGTGTGCAATCTGGGTTTCGAGGGTGCGCGCGTTTACTATCTCGCCGAGCGAAGTGTTCGTGGCTAGCGGCAGCAGATAGCGAGCGATGTCAAAGGCGCGGGCGCGAAGCGTGCGATCGAACGCTTCCGGTTTCATTTCGGTGGGTCGCGGTGTGATGCTGGCAAAGTGTTCGAACGTTCGTTGCGAAACTTTTTCATAGGTTGCAAATAGTGACTCGATGGTTTCGCGATAGAGCGTGGCAGCGCTCGCGTGGTCAAACCTGGGCGTGTAGTAGCCGCTCTTTCTGAAGTTTTGGTAGCGGGTTGAGCGTTCCTGGCCATCCCAGCGCTGCTCGTCGGCTGCGACGATGGCGGCCAGGATCGAGAGGCGCTCAATGGCCAGCGCTATGTGGGCCAGATCAGCGATCGAGCGATGGCCGTACTGGAAGTAGAAGGTGTCGAGAAATTTTTCAGCTTTCTGCGACGTGATTTCCTTCAACGACTCTTTCATCGAGAGCGAGGAGCGCGAATACTTCGCCATGGCATAGGCCTGGGTCTCAGGCTCAACGCCGTATACGGCGAATACTTCGATGGAGGGTTCGGGTGAGGGAGTGGAAACGAGAGGCAGAGTCGTGGGTTCGGTCGAAATTAGCTGAGACATGACGGTGGAGAAATCTTAACCGTCTGCTGCGCCGGGTGCAACGAGCCCGATGTGCATTGAATCCAGGCTGTTACCGGCCGCGGGCAGAGTCGGGTCGGGAGGGAGGGTGGAACGTACTGTCTCTTTCGATTCTTCGAAGCCGGGGCGTCTAACTGCGCGGGCCATTGATCAAAATGAAAGACGAAGTGAAGGCGATTCGCTTTGCTGTCCTATCATAATGTTCCGAGAATCCGTTATGCTTGTTGTCGAGATGACACTGCTCGACGCCCAGCCATACGATTACCGAAAAGCGCGGCGACGGAAGATCGCAATCACCGTTGCCATCGTGGCAATAATAGTTCTCGCGGCCGCTGCCTGGTTCTATCGCAACTGGCCCGAAGAACACGTGGCTGACAAGTTCTTTTCTGCCCTCCAGCATCAGGATTACGAATCCGCTTACGGCATTTATTTCAACGATCCCGGCTGGCGCCAGCATCAGCAGAAGTATTCTCAGTACACCTACGCGGATTTCTATCGCGATTGGGGACCGGGCGGGGAGTGGGGTCTTATCAAATCCCACCGGGTTTACGGATCGGCGAATACCAAAAATTTCGGCGGCGGAGGCGTTGTGGTCGAAATCATCGTCAACGAACGCTCCGAGCACGCTCGCATGTTCGTGCAGAGGTCAGACAAGACACTGACGGTGTATCCGTACTAGGGTGAAGCGCTCGCGGTTCCGCGTTCCGAACAGAGTGGAGTTCTTTTTCGCAGCAGCGCTAGGCTGCTAATGCGGCAACCTGAGACATCGTCTTCTGCAACGACGCTTCATCTCCCACCACCAGGGAGGTCTTCGAGCGATCGATCTGTCGCATCAGTCCCCACAAGACCTTCCCCGGGCCAACTTCGATGAATAAACTGACTCCTTTTTCGATCAGCAGCCGCACCGACGGTTCCCAGTTCACCGTTCCGGTGACTTGGCGAATCAGGGCTTCGCGTGAGGCCTCAGCCGACGCGACCACTACGGCGTCGATATTACAGACCACAGGGTACGATGGACGTTGGAAGCTGAGAACGGCAAGGTCCACTGCCAGACGATCCTGCGCAGGCTGCATCAGGGCGCAGTGGAATGGTGCACTGACCGGCAACTTCACGGCCTTTTTCGCGCCTCGTTCGGTCGCCAGTTTGATGGCGCGTTCTATGGCGCTGGCGTTCCCGGAGATCACGATCTGCTCGGGCGAATTGATGTTCGCGGTTTGGCACACTTCTCCGCGGGCCTCTTCGTTCGCGATCTCGGTAACCTTGTCGATCCCCATTCCGAGAATGGCGGCCATCGCACCCACTCCCACCGGCACTGCTTCCTGCATGTACCGGCCGCGATTGCGAACCGTCCACACCGCATCGGCGAATGTCAGCGTGCCCGCGGCCACGTGTGCGGAGTATTCACCCAGGCTGTGACCGGCGACAAAGTCGGGCTTCAGACCTTTTTCCTGCAGCACGCGCCATGCGGCAACCGAAGCGGTCAGAATCGCCGGCTGCGTGATTTCGGTCAGTTTTAATTTTTCTTCCGGGCCGTCGAAGCAAACCTGCGACAGCTTGTATCCGAGCGCGTCATCGGCCTCTTCGAAGGTTTGGCGAGCCACGGAATAGTTTTCGGCCAGTTCTTTCCCCATGCCCAGGGCTTGCGAACCCTGTCCGGGAAAAAGAAAAGCGATCGAGGAAGTTGAACTTGTCATTTAGCCTGCAGCTGGTTCCGAGTATCGCGGGTTGGGCGGGATGATAGCCCTACCTTTTTTCGGTCTATTAGAATCATTGGACTAGCGGTCCGTTTGCCGGCAAATGCAAACAAATAACGACTCTCACTAAACTCTCGGGTTTCGCTCGCCAGCCCGGAAGTCGGCTGAGGAAAGCTGATAACAACCAAAAAGTCACGTCGTCACTGCCACGCTCAGTGCTGCCAATTCACGCTCGATGGTTTCGTTGACTTTGGCTTTGGCAAACTCCGCCGCCACTCGCACTGCGTTCTTGATGGCATTCACATTCGACGATCCGTGGGTGATGATGCACACGCCTTTTACACCGAGCAACGGAGCGCCGCCATATTCGGTGTGATCGAGACGTTTTTTAAAATCCGCAAAGGCGTTGCGCGAAAGATACGCGCCCACCTGACTCGTGATCGTCGACTTCAACGTTTCTTTCAACACGGCACGCACCAGCCGGGCCACGCCTTCGGAAGTCTTCAACGCCACGTTGCCGACAAACCCGTCGGCGACGATCACGTCGACGTGTCCATTGTATAAATCGCGGCCCTCCACGTTGCCAATGAAGTTAATGGGAAGCCGTTTCAGTAGCTGAAATGCCTCTCGCGTCAGGTCGTTGCCTTTACCTTCTTCTTCTCCGATAGAAAGGAGGCCGATTCGGGGACGCCTCATGCCGAAGATGGAGCGGCAATAAATATCGCCCATTACGGCGAACTGCTCGAGGTTAACGGCGGTGCAATCCACGTTCGCGCCGACATCGAGCAGAACCGCGGCCGTGTTCAGCACGGTAGGGAATGCCGCTGCCAGCGCCGGGCGATCGACTCCCGGCAACGCGCCCAGCACCACTTTCGCCTTGGCCATGGCGGCTCCGGTGTTGCCTGCGGTCACGAAGCCGGCTGCACGACCTTCGCGCACCAGACGCAGGCCGACGCGGATCGACGAGTCGCGCTTGGCGCGAATCGCATCCACTTTGTCTTCCATGGCGATGATTTCGCTGGCGTGGACAACACTCACGGGGAGCCGCCGCGCGCCGGGATAGCGATTCAGCTCGGCGCGCAGTTGCGGCTCGGGCCCCACGAGAAGTACGTGGACGTCGTAATGACGCGCCGCCTGGAAAGCGCCTTCGATCTCCGGCTTCGGCGCCTTGTCGGAACCCATCGCATCGAGGGCGATTACGCTAGGCATGGAGAGAAAGCTAGGACTTCTCTTCGACCTCTACAATTTCGCGGCCCTTGTAGGTGCCGCACTTCGGGCAGGCGCGGTGTGGCATTTTCTGCTCGTGGCAGTTGGGACACTCCGACAGCGAGTGCTTTGAGAGCGCGTCATGGGCGCGACGCGTGGCCGTGCGCTTCTGGGAATGTCTGCGTTTCGGATTCGGCATGATGATTCCTTTTTGGCTCGCAGCTGAACTGAGAGCCGATTTACTGATTCAACTTATCGCGTATTTCCTTCAGCGCCGACCAGCGGGGATCTTCGACCGCATCCACGCACGAGCACTGACCTTCGTTCAAATTCTCGCCGCAGTGCGGACAGAGACCTTTACAATCTTCGCGGCAGATTGTCTTCAGCGGCAGGGCCAGCAACACTTGCTCGCGCAGCGCGTCTTCGAGCAACAGACCTTCACCACCGTAATACCCAATCTCGGCCTCGGCATCGGTCACGGAAAGCTCTTCGTGACCGGAGTCGATTCCGAGCGGCCGGTACAGCAGATCAAAGCTGCGCTCCACTTCGTGCACAACCGGGTCCAGACAGCGCGCGCATGCGACTTCGACAGTCGTGTCCAGCTTGCCCTTTAAGCGAATGTCCTCTATTACCTTGCGCTTGCCATGATGCTCTACGACGAGATCTGCCCTGCCTGCGCTTTGCAGCGGCGAGCGCTGCCGCAGGTCCGGGCCAAGATCGATCACACCGGGGCTGAACTCCTCCCGGAAATCGAGCGGGTGAATCTCCAGATCCTTGACTTCGATAAGCATTGGAACCTCCGCCGCCCCCACTCAAATTACCGCAAAGGCCTGCGGAAGTGCGCACAGAGACGAAAGTCTCTCAGGGAGCAATAGGTAAGAATAAAGGGCTAAAAAGAAGGTGTCAAGGAAGGACGGGCGAGCTAAATGAGAGCGGTGGTCAGGCGGCTACTTTTAATCTGGGCAACAGGGATCAGCGGTAAGTTTAGTGGGGCCGATCTATGTGTTTCCCGCCTATTCCCTAGACAGTGCATTTTTCCGAAGCGTCACGAAAGCACCCAAGCCCGCAAGCATCGTTCTGGTTTCACTGCTGTATGCCATTCCTTTTGGTCGGTGTTTGCATGACGGCGTGGTTGCACCGTACCACCACCAGCACTGGAAAGCAAACTGACCCACTACCGAAAGAAGGGGTTGCTTTCTCGGCGCATCTATACTATCGCAGATGAAGTCCGTGATTGTGGGGACCGCCGGACATATTGATCATGGCAAAACAGCGCTCGTGAAAGCGCTGACCGGAATCGATGCCGATCGCCTCGAAGAGGAAAAACGACGCGGCATCACCATCGACATCGGATTTGCTCATCTCGAACTCCCTGCTGCGGATGGCGGACGGATTCGGCTCGGATTCGTTGATGTCCCCGGGCACGAGCGTTTTGTGCGCAACATGCTCGCTGGCGTAGGCGGCATCGATCTCGTGCTGCTGGTAATTGCGGCGGATGAAGGGATCAAGCCGCAAACTCGCGAACACTTCGATATCTGCCGCTTGCTCGCCATTCCGCGCGGGATCACCGTGCTCACAAAATCCGATGCGGTCGACGCGGAGACGCTCGAAGCGGTTCGGCTGGAAGTTGCCGATTATCTGCGAGGATCGTTTCTCGATCCGGCAGGTGTTGATCGAGCGCGCTCGCCAATTATCTCTGTGAGTTCGCTAACGGGCGCCGGTTTGGATGAACTGAAATCTGCGCTGGCGCGTGTCGCATCCGAAGTTGCGGCCAAGGATTCGACCGCGCTGACGCGCTTGCCCATTGACCGCGTTTTCACCATGAAAGGTTTCGGTACGGTCGTAACTGGGACTCTCGTTGCAGGCACCATCCGCAATGAAGAAGAACTGGAGGCATTTCCCTCCGGACGGCGCGTGCGGGTTCGAGGCGTCCAGGTGCACGGCTCGCCTGCGGAAGGCGCGGTCGCGGGACAGCGTACCGCGCTCAACCTGGCGGGCGTTTCGACCGAAGACCTGGCGCGCGGAATGACGCTTGCAAGTGCGGGCACTCTTCATTCGACGTCGCGGATCGATGTGTTTCTTTCGCTTCTTCCTTCGGCGAAGCCTTTGAAGAGCGGTGCGCGTGTGCACTTTCACGCCTATACGTCCGAAACGATTGCCCAGGCAGGGCTTTATGGAGCGAAGCAGTTGCAGCCGGGACAAGCGGCGTTTGGGCAAATGAAATTCGCTGACGCCATGCTGCTTCTGCCTGGAGATCGCTTCATCGTGCGGCAATTTTCACCGGTCGTGACGGTCGGCGGAGGTGTTGTTCTGGATGCTTCGCCCATCTCACGCAAGCAACGCGTCGAACACGCAACCGCTTTTCTCAAAATCATGCGCGATGGTTCTCTCGAACAGGTACTGGCGGCACGCGTGGCGCGTCGAGGAGCAGGCGGTCTGCGGCTGCATGACGTTGCCGGAGAAATGAATTTACGAATTGCAGAAGTCCGGAAACTGGCTAAGGCGGCGGGAGTGGTCTGGAGTGATGAAGTGCTGGTCGGGCCGACAGCGTTTCGGGAAGCCAAGGCGAATGTACTGGAGGCTCTGGAGAAATTTCATGATGCGAATCCTCTGGTGGCCGGGATGAGCAAAGAGGAGTTGCGCGATGGGGTTCACCTTGGCCCCGAGGTCTTCTCGAGCGTTCTCGGAACATTATCGGAAGAAAAGAAACTGGCAATTTTGGGCGAAACCGTTCATCTGGCGGGACGCGGCGTGGTCATGAAAGATGAGGAGGCCGAGTCGAAAAAGATCATCGAACAGGTATTCGCTTCAGCAGGGTTGAAAGTGCCGTCGCTGAAGGAAGTGCTGGGGGGGCTGAAGGTGGATCGAGTCCGTGCGCAGAAAATCGTTACCTTGCTCTTGCGCGACAGGATTCTGATCAAGATTTCGGAGGAGCTTGTCTTCCACCACAGCGCACTCATGGATCTTCGCCAGAGGATCGCAGCGCTCAAGAATAGGACACCAAAAATTGATGTGGGCCGATTTAAAGACATCACTGGAGTCAGCCGCAAGTATGCGATTCCGCTGCTCGAATACCTCGATCGCGAGCGGGTCACGCGGCGGGTCGGGGACGAACGAGTGATTCTTTGATCTGCTCGCATACCGACGGCCGCCGCCGGAGGTCCTGCCCGACGGGCCCTGCCGAATATCCCTCTATAATGAATCGCACCGTTCAACCGCTTCCTATGCTGACCATCCGCCACGCCGCCGTCACCGATGCCGCCCTGCTCAGACAATTAATCTGGGAGCTAGCTGACTTTGAAAAAGGCGCAGATCAAGTTCTTACAACAGAGGCCGACATCGCCCGCGACGGATTCGGAGCGAATCCTTTGTTTCGCGCCCTCATCGCCGAGTGGGACCGCCAAGCCGCCGGCTTCGCTGTCTTCTTTAGCTATTACTCGACATGGCGAGGCGCGGGGGTGCATCTGGAAGATCTTTTTGTGCGTCCGGACTTTCGCGGACACGGAATCGGCAAAGCGCTTCTGGCGCGCGTGGCTCAGACAGCCATAGAAGAAAAGCGCGTCTTCGTTCGCTGGGAGGTGCTGAACTGGAATCAACCTGCCGTTGACTTTTACAAAGGACTGGGCGCGAACTTTCTCGACGAGTGGCGAAGCGCGCTTCTGGCGGGGGACGATCTGCAAAAATTGGCGGAGAGTTCATCTTGACGCGAGTGCGCATCATCGGTGCGGGGCTGGCGGGATCGGAAGCGGCGTGGCAGTGCGCTCGTCGCGGCGTGGCGGTGGAACTGTTCGAAATGCGACCGGCATGCATGACTCCCGCACACCAAACGGATAGTTTTGCGGAACTTGTCTGCTCCAATTCCCTGAAATCCGATAGCGAGAACACCGCGCCCTGGCTGCTGAAGGAAGAGATGCGGCGTGCCGGTTCCCGCCTTCTCGAAATAGCACGGGAGGCCGCGGTGCCGGCCGGACACGCTCTCGCCGTTGACCGAGCCGAATTTTCACGAAAGGTGACGGAGGCGATCTCGCGCGAGCCGCTTATCAGCATTCGGCGTGAAGAGGTCACAAAAATCCTGGACGACGGGCTGACGGTGATTGCGACTGGACCTTTGACTTCGGACGCGCTCTCCGCGGAGATTGCGCGGTTGATCTCCGAACGTTCAACTTTCGGGAGCGCGCCTGGCGAAAGCTGTGACGCCCCTTCGCGGGCAGGAGTACCCGCGTCACATCGCAACGGCAACCTCTATTTTTATGATTCGATCAGCCCCATTGTTGAGGCCGATTCTATCGATATGAACAAGGTGTATTTGGCGGCTCGTTATGACAAGGGCTCGGCCGACTATATCAATTGTCCGATGTCGAAGGAGGAATATGACCGCTTCTACGATGCCCTCGTCGCGGCGCAGGCGGTTGATCAGAAAGATTGGGAAAAGTTAAATTACTTCGAGAGCTGCCTGCCCATCGAAGAGATCGCGCGGCGCGGACGTGACACACTCCGGTTCGGACCGATGAAACCGGTCGGCCTCAAGGATCCCCGCACCGGAAGAATTCCGTACGCGGCGGTGCAATTGCGGCAGGAGAATTTGCGCGCCGATTCCTACAACCTTGTTGGATTTCAAAATCACCTGAAATTTGGCGAGCAGGCGCGGGTATTCGGTCTCATACCCGGACTGGAAAACGCGCGGTTTCTGCGCTACGGGCAGATTCATCGCAACACATATATCGATTCGCCCAGGCTGCTGAACGCAACATTGCAGATGCAGGCTCATCCGAATTTGCTGTTCGCGGGTCAAATTTGCGGCGTTGAGGGCTACGTCGAGTCGATTGCAACGGGGCTGTTGGCGGGAATGAATGGCGCTGCGCTTGCCATGGGCGGCGAGCCGGTTCCGCCGCCTCGAGCGACGGCGTTCGGCTCGCTTGTCCACTACATCACTCAGGCGGACACGAAGAGCTTTCAACCGGCAAATATCACCTTCGATCTGCTACCGGCTCTTGCAGACCGGGTTCGCGACCGCAAAGAGCGACACCGCCAGCAGTGCGAGCTGGCGTTCTGCGCCTTCGATGAGTGGTATCGGAAAATCAGTTGCCAGTTGACGGTTGCGAGTGCCCGGTAAAGGACGCTTCGTCTACCTTTCGATCGTGCGCTTCGCTTGCTTCAGGAACATTCTGCGGAGAATTTCGCGGATTTACTTGACCTCAGCTTCCGCTCGCTTTAGGGTTCTGTGCTAGCGAGGTGCATCCGTGCCTGTATCCGCCGTCGATTGCGTACAGCCCGCGCTGCAGCATACACGGGCACAACTCTTCACCCGTTTCCGATTCGGACAATGGTCTCGTCTGGCGCTGGTCGGAATTCTGGCGGCGGAACTGCATGTTGGCGGATGTAACTTTAACGGGCTGAACCTTCCCTTCAATCACCCGCGTCACCCGGGGCGGGAGATGTTGCCGTCTTCGTCTCTGCTTTCCGGTTTGCCTGGCTTCAATTCCGCACACATTTCCGAACACATTGCACAGTTTCTCGCATTATTCGTGGTGGGAGCTTTTGTCGCGATTGTGGCGGGGATCGTTTTTCTGTACCTCAACAGCGTCTTCAGGTTCATCCTGTTCGACTCGGTTTTGCGGCGGGAATGTTCGATTGGTGGTGGATGGCAAAGATGGCGGCGCGCCGGCGGGCGATTCTTTCTATGGCAAATTGTGTTCCAGTTCGCGTCCTGGCTCGTTCTGGGGGTACTGATCGGCGTGCCGCTGGTCATGGCTCTGGCTGCAGGGTGGGCGACCGACTTAAAGGCGCACGTCGGACGAATCATTGTTGCGGCGATTTTTTTCTTCGGTGTGCTCTTTGTGTTTGTGCTGGCAGCAGTCGTGATTCAGGCGCTGGCGAAAGATTTTCTGGTGCCGATCATGGCCCTCGAGGATCTTGATTTTGCCGAGGGCTGGCACCGGGTCATGACGATGGTCCGGCTGGAGACGGGACGTTTTGTCGTTTACCTGCTGCTCAAACTGGTGCTTTCGATCGCGGCGACTATTCTATTCAGCATTGTTGCGATTATTCCGGCGCTGCTCGTTGTGGCGCCGGGCGTGGTTGCGGTGCTGGCCGGTAAGGCGGCGGGCATGGGCTGGAATGTGGTCACTATCAGTCTGGCCATCATCTTTGGAAGCGTGCTCTTGCTTTTGCTGATTTATCTGATCGCGCTCGTTTGCGTGCCGGGCACGGTTTTCTTTCCGGCCTATGCGCTGTATTTTCTGGCCTCTCGATATCCGATTCTTGATGCGCTGCTGAATGCGACGCCGGTTCCTCCAGTCGCCGAATTGCCGCCTACGGCTGCGGAGTTCCCGCCGCCGGTTGAACCACCTCCGCTGCCACCCTCAGCGGAGCCGATCTAGGATCGTTTGGCAGACCACGAGGGCCGCACCCACCTCCTTTCCATGGGTTTCGTGCGAAGCCTATAGCCGTCCTTTCGCATCTATGAAGCAAGGCTTTGCGCCAAATTCCGTTGTCTTCCGATGCCAAAGGATCCATCATGAAAACCCGCAATCTTGGACGTTCCGCTCTCAAGGTTTCCGAACTGGGGCTTGGCTGCATGGGCATGTCCGAGTTCTACTCCGGACGTGACGACGCTGAATCGATCGCTACCATTCACCGCGCTCTCGAATTGGGCATCCACTTTCTCGATACGGCTGATGTATATGGGCCGTACAAGAACGAAGAACTTGTGGGGCGCGCGATCAAAGGCAAGCGCGACCGGGTTGTGCTCGCCACCAAATTCGGTATTGTCCGTGATCCCGCCAACCCTGCCACTCGCGGCGTGAGTGGCAAGCCGGACTACGTCAAGAAATCTTGCGAAGAAAGTTTGAAGCGGCTGGGCGTCGACTATATCGATCTCTATTACCAGCATCGTGTCGATCCGACTACGCCGATCGAGGAGACTGTGGGCGCGATGGCGGACCTCGTTAAACAAGGCAAGATTCGCCATATCGGTTTGTCGGAAGCGGGAGCGAGCACTCTTCGGCGCGCTGTGAAGGTGCATACGATCGCAGCGCTGCAGACGGAATATTCGCTCTGGACACGCGATCCGGAGGTGGAAATTCTCGCGACTTGCCGCGAATTGGGCATAGGGTTCGTGGCTTACAGTCCGCTGGGGCGCGGATTTCTAACCGGCCAGATCAAGAGGTTCGATGACTTGGCTGCCGACGATTATCGCCGCGTGTCGCCTCGCTTCCAGGGTGAAAACTTTCAGAAGAATATGGATCTGGTGAGGGAAGTGGAAGAAATCGCGCGCGAAAAGAATTGCCAGCCGTCACAGCTCGCGCTGGCCTGGGTGCTGGCGCAGGGTCAGGATATTGTTCCAATTCCCGGCACGAAACGGCGCAAATATCTTCAGGAAAACGCGGCAGCGGTTGATTTGAAACTGACCACTGAAGACTTGCGGCGCCTGAACGAAGCGTTTCCATCCGGTGTGGCTTCCGGATTGCGCTATCCCGAGCAAATGATGAATCTCGTTAACGCCTGAGAGTAGGATTTTGTGCACACGCGGGAATGACCCGCCCCCCTGCAACCGAGAGCACCAGCGATGCAGAACGACCCCGCACGCCGGATTATTGATCGGTGTGTCGGCACCGATTTGGATGCCCCCCTATTTGTTGTCTACGGCCTTCTTGCACATCAAGGATTCTTCCACGGGCCGATGCATTATGAAAGAGCGCCCGCTTCAGAAGGTCGAAGCTGGATGTGGCGCCGCCTCCGCTGCGCTGCGCTGTGCAGGGCTTCGCTCCGCTACGGCGGCGCGGAGGAGTA
>Ga0302179_10002141_pt1 | contig 11606 bp, 9 predicted proteins | sample I_Palsa_E3_1_FD_198788 | JGI IMG/M metagenome (GOLD analysis project Ga0302179, IMG submission 198788) | Peat permafrost microbial communities from Stordalen Mire near Abisko, Sweden - I_Palsa_E3_1 | ecosystem: Environmental > Terrestrial > Soil > Palsa > Peat permafrost | place: Sweden: Abisko...
ACCCCCCCGGCTTATGGAACGGCCAACGCGCAAAGCGATTGCACGTAAGCAGTTACGTTCAGGCAAAGGAGAAAGTTCCCGCGATCCGCCAAAGCTCTTTTTATACTTTCTAATTCCAAGTTGGGTTGCCGAAGAGGAGACGAGCGGCCGAACCCATTATATCGCGCCGGTATTCCGGTAAATGCCGTCCTTGTCGGACAATAGCAGTCCAGCCTTAAATGGAGCGACGGGCGTCCTCGCCCGTCCAGGTTGCTGCGCCCGAAAGGCGCGGATTCTTAAGGGGTTTAGAACGCTCGCGTGGGCCAAGAATTCTTTTCCAGGCAGGCCACTTCTCCTTGCCTAGTTGTATCCAATGAACATAGAATTAGGGCACCGGGGTTTGTCGAGGGGTGGGCCGTTCTATGTTCTCCACAGGTTTCCGAAATCGTTGGCTGGTGGGCGTCGTCGCTGGCACCGTGGCGCTGGGTTTTGGCGTGCTCGCCGTGGCCCAGGACACAAAGCCCCCCGCTGCTCAGGGAAGCCAGGCCGACCCGCTGACCCGCCCAATCCCGGAAGAGCAAAGAAAGAAGAACGCCAAGGCACTCAAAATCGAGTTAAGCAAGACATACCGTAAGTGGCTGGATGAGGACGTCCGATGGATTATCACCGACGACGAAAAACACACCTTCATGCAACTGTCGAACGACGAAGAGCGCGATCAGTTCATCGAAGGCTTCTGGCAACGCCGCGATCCTACGCCGGACACGGAAGAGAACGAATTTAAGGAAGAACACTATCGCCGTATTGCATACGCCAACGAACACTACGCCGCCGGCATTCCCGGCTGGAAAAGCGATCGCGGCCGGATGTACATCGTATTTGGCCCACCCGACGAGATCGACTCCCATCCTTCTGGCGGCAGTTACGAACGGCCCATGGAGGAAGGCGGCGGTGAAACATCCACCTTCCCGTTTGAGACCTGGCGTTATCGTTATATCGAGGGCATCGGCCAGGAAGTAATGATTGAATTCGTGGATACCTGCATGTGCGGCGATTATCACATGACGATGGACCGGTCTGAAAAAGACGCCCTGAAGCAGACCCCGAACGCCGGTCTCACTTTGTACGAGCAGATGGGCATGTCAACCAAGGCGAATCGGTTCACCGGAGGCGGCCTCGAGCAGCTGGGCGCTGGTCCGATGAATCAGGATTTGCAAACCAAGGAATTCGATCGTCTTGACCAGTATGCCAAACTGCAGGCGGCGCCGGCTGTAAAGTTCAAGGATCTGGAAGAAGTGGTGAGCCACCATCTCAGTGTCAACATGATGCCCTTTGATGTGCGAGCGGATTTCGTGAAGGTCACGAGCGACACCGTGTTGGTTCCAATCACGGTGCAGATCAAGAACCGCGACATTACTTTCCAGAATAAGGACGGCATAGAGCGGGGTACCGTTAACATCTTCATGCGCGTGACCACGCTTACGGGAAAAATCGTACAAACCTTCGAAGAGCCGGTTCAGATCGATGTACCGGTGGAGTTGTTGCCGAAGACGGCTGAGAACGCCTCGGTGTACTGGAAGGCGATCCCGCTGCGCATCAGCCAAAATCGCTATCGTCTGGACATCGTGGTAAAAGACGTGAATGGAGATCGCACGGGAAACTGGAGTCATGCGATCCAGCTTCCCGACTTCAGCGAAGACAAGCTGAGCAGTTCAACACTCATCATCGCCGATCAGATGGAACCGGTCGCGACCAAGAATGTCGGCACGGGGAGTTTCGTGATCGGGGCGATGAAAGTGCGGCCCCGCGTCGCACCCTCGAACGGCAAGCCGATTTCTTTCAAACGCAATCAGAAGCTGAATTTCTGGATGCAGGTTTACAATCTGAGCGTGGACGAAAAAACCCATAAACCGTCGGCCACGTTCGAATATAATGTCACCGACGCGAATAACAAGCCGGTGATCCACACGATCGAGTCGACCGATACGATGGGCAATGTGGGCGACCAGGTCACGCTTCAGAAGACGCTCTCGGCCGCGAATCTGCCGCCGGGGTTGTACAAGATCGACATCAAAGTGAACGACAACCTTTCCAAGCAGACGGTGGATCCAACGGCGACTTTTGCCGTGGAGTAAGCTGCTGTTTGGTCCCCAGAGGTAGTTGTCAAGATGCTCCGAAAGTTTGGGTTCCTGTTAGCCGTTGCCACGATTGTCACCCCGGCCTGGTCCGGAACAATTTCGGGCGGGTTCGCGGGTGCCATATCCGGATATGTTCGCGATGGCAGCGGTGCGCCCCAAATGGGCGCTGCCGTCGAAATACTTGGCTCAGCGGCCCAGGCGCTCAAGGTCTTTACCAATGATCGCGGCTTCTACTCGGTGGCCAATCTTCTACCCGGAACCTACAGCGTGAAGGTGAGCGCGCCCTCGTTTCTCCCGACGCTACGCGAGAAAATTGGCGTTCGATCTGGTGCCAGGTTGATGGTGAACGTCACTTTGACCACCTTGTTCGAAGCCATCCAGCTCGTTCCGATTCGTGGCCAGGTTGACGATGACGACTGGAAGTGGACGCTGCGTTCGGTCGCGAATCGGCCAATCTTGCGCGTGCTTCCAGACGGAACCACCGTTGTGACCCAGAGCGGGGAATCCGCGAACCATGATCTAAAGGGTGCCGTCACTTTCCTCGCCGGTTCGACCGGGGAAGGTTTCGGAAGTCCCGCGGATATGAATGCCGGCTTTACCGTTGAGCGTTCTCTGTTATCGACCGGCACGCTGCGACTGAATGGCAATGTCGGTTATGAATCCGACGGTCAGGGTGTCCCCTCGGCGGTTCTGCGCACCACCTACACCAACAATTTCAACGGCGTCTTTGAACCCTCGGTCGCCATCACCGCTCTCAGATTGAATTCGGACGTGAACGCGAGTCCGGGGACCACGCTTCAGGCACTATCCGCAACCAGCTCCGATCGAGTCGTACTCGGCGACCTGCTCGAAGTGAAGGTCGGCAGCGAATTGCAGACCATCCAGTTCATGGGACGGGTGAACGCCTTCCGGCCTTTCGGGTCGGCGGATTTGCATGTTACTCCGAATACCGTGCTTGAATATCAGTACACGAGTTCAGTGCCGAATTCGGCGGGGGAGAACAGTTTGGCTCCCGATCTTCCCGGCGACAATCGTCTCGAGTCGGCTTCGTCGGATCTTAGTGAAACCGCGCCACGCATGAGCATGACCGGGTTCTCCCCAGTCGTCGAGCGCGCTCGTCACCAGGAAGTATCACTCTCCGAACGCATCGGTAAGAACAGCATGCAGGTCGCCTTCTACTCCGATAGTCTGGTCAATCCGGTCTTGACCGGTGTTGGCGAAACCACGTCGGACTCAGGTGAGGTGCTGCCTGACATATACTCCGGGACCTTCAGCTATCAGGGAAATGATTTCTCGACCCGCGGAGTGCGGATGGTGCTGGAGCGCAAGCTGACCACGGATCTGACCGCGACCCTCGACTACGCCTACGGCGGCGTGCTCGACCTCGCCCGTCCCGATGTCCAACTACAGGACGCGCGGGACTCCATCCAAACGGAACGCCACCAGGCAATGGCCGCAAAATTCAAGGGATCGATACCGAAGGCGAAAACCCGCTGGGTCGTCTCGTATCGTTACGTCGGCGGTCGAACCTTGACCCCGGTCGATGAGTTCAACACTTCGGCAGGCCAATCCGATCCATACCTGAACCTCTGCGTTCGCCAGCCAATTCCAGCCCGTTTCATCGGCGGGCACATGGAAATTCTGATGGATCTGCGAAATCTTCTGGCGCAGGGGTATGTCCCCGTCGTGGGGCAGGATGGTCACACCCTCTATCTGGTACAGGCGGACCGCTCTTTCCGCGGCGGCGTGGCATTCAGTTTTTAGAATCGGCCGACAAAAAATCTGCGATTCCATAAATTTCTCATCCGTCAATCCTTCCCCCTACCGATACTTCCGCCTGATCGCTCGGATCAATTCTTTCTCTGAACCTCGACCCTGATCTTTGCCGTCCGCTCGTCTATAATTTCGCGATCTTACAGAAACAGTATTTGCTGCCTGCATAGCAATCGCGTTGATCCGTCCTAGTGCCGGGACAACCAAGGAGAACCGGAAATGAAGCTCCGCCTATTAAGCGTGTTCGTTCTGCTTTCGACGATGGTCGTGGGTCAAACATTCCGCGGCACAATCCTCGGCACCGTCACCGATCCTTCAGGGGCAGTTGTGGCCAATGCCACAGTGAACGTGCGCAACCTTGCAACTGGCCTTGAGCGCACGACCACGACCAGCGCGGATGGCAGTTACTCCGTGCCCGAATTGCCCGTAGGCAGCTATTCGCTAACCGTCTCCCTGGCTGGTTTCCAAACCGCAATCACGACCAACATCGACGTCGATGTGGCCGTCGAACGCCGTCTCGACGTGTCCCTCAAGGCCGGCAAGGTAACGGAGCAGGTCGAAGTTTCGGGTGAGGAACAGAGTATCGTCAACACCACCTCCGCCGAACTCGGCGGCACACTCACCGCCAGCACCATCGAGAATCTTCCGGTTAATGGGCGCGATTACACCAAGCTCATCTACTTGAATCCCGGCGTTGCAGGCTCTCCAGACCAGATCTCGGATTCGCCCGGTTCGTTCGGCACTTTCTCCATGAACGGATCTCGCGGCCGCGCCAACAACTTTCTGCTCGATGGAACCGACATGAATGACGGCTTCCGCAACGATCCCGCCATCAATGAGGCAGGCGTGTTCGGCGATCCGGCAACGATTCTCCCCATCGACGCAATCGCCGAAGTCAACGTGATTTCAAACTACGGTGCGGAGTACGGCAGAAATTCGGGCGCTGTCGTCGATATCGTGACCAAGAGTGGCACCAATCAATTGCACGGCTCGCTGCTGGAGTTCAATCGCACCAGTTCGATCGGTGGTGCTCGCAATTTCTTCAATACCGAGGGGCCTTCAAACCCATTCCACAACAATCAGTTTGGCGGATCCCTCGGTGGTTCGATCGTCAAGAACAAGACGTTCTTCTACCTGGACTATGAGGGTCAGCGCGAGTCGGGTGCGCAGGGCGGCCAGAGTTGCGTGCCGGATTCAAGACAGATTGCGGTTGACGAGGCGGCTAGCGGTGCTCCGAATTCGGTGATCGCATCTTTGCTTGCGCGCAACCCCTGGCCGGCGCCGAATATTCCCGACCCTGCCTTCGCTGTGAGCCCTCCGGGAACCCCAAACAGCTTCGACACCGGATGCCCGGATGGTCCGAACCTCGCTCTCTCAACCCTGTTCAGCAACACTGTGGATAGCGTCATCGGCAAAGTGGATCACAGTTTCAACGCCTCCAATGTGCTCACCGGCCGCTATTATTTTGGCAACAGTCAACAAAGTTTCCCCTTCGCTCAACTGGCTGCCGGACTTCTTCCCGGCTTCAATACGACAACCCCAACCCGGGTGCAGTTGGTTTCGATTTCGTACGTTAAAGTCGTTAACTCCCAGCAGGTGAATGAAGCGCGCCTCGGATGGAATCGCTTCGCCGAGGGCTTTTTTCCCCAGGATCACGATTTCAATCCCAACTCGATTGGCCTGGACACAGGCGTAACTTCACCCTATGACTTCGGCCTGCCTAAGATTTCCGTCGCCGGCTTCTCGGTTATCGGCGCCACCGACTCCGTTCCACGCTCGCGCGTCGATTCCAACTGGCATTTCATTGACAACTATTCGTGGAAATCGGGCCGGCACGATATTAAATTTGGCTATGAATTCCGCCGCACCACCATCCAGCTGATTCAGGACAACACGTTTCGCGGAACCCTGGATTTCACCAACCTCTCCGAATTTCTCCAGGGCATTCCCGATGACGGCGACATAACCCAGGGCGACAGCAGACGGCATTCGTATGAAAATAGCCACGGACTCTACGTTCAGGACAGCTTTCGCTGGACCTCGCGCCTGACTTTGAACTACGGCATACGCTGGGATTACTTCGGCGTAGTCGGCGAGAAGAACAACCTCTTCTACCGCTTCGATCCGACGAGTGACGCCGTCGTTCCCGCCGGTCAGCTTTATAACAAGGATCCGCACAATTTCGCGCCCCGCTTCGGTTTCGCTTACGACGTGACCGGCAAGGGACGGACCGTTATTCGCGGCGCCTGGGGCCTGTTTTACGATGCCTTCGCCCAGGATATCTTCCTTGGCCACGATCCCTACAACTGCGCCTTCTGTCCCGGTCCGGCCTACACCGGTTTCGGTCTCGGGGCGATCGGTTCGGCAAGTGCGAACCTGACTCCGCTCGCCCCGGACGCGCCCGTCTACTCAGGTCTTTCGCCCCTCGGTGACTTCTTCGGCACCGACCACAATCTCCGCACTCCCTACACCCAGAACTTCAATCTCAACGTTGAACGGCAACTCGGCAAGGCGGTGCTTCAGGTGGGATACGTCGGCGCTCTGGGCACGAAACTTTTCCGCTTTCGCGATATCAACCAGCCGAGCCAGGCGCAGATCACAGCCTACGACACCTCGACCGCCCAATGTTCCACCCCATTCGTTGTACCAAACTGTCCCATCGCCGGATTCGACTACGACTCCAACGTCCCGCGTACTTACAGCAACTACTTTTATATAAACCAGGAAGAATCGTCGGCGAACTCCAACTACCACGCCCTGCAAACCAGTTTGCGAATGAATAGCTGGCGCGGCGCCACGTCAGCTGTAAATTTCGTCTGGTCGCACTCCCTCGACAATGCCAGTGACAGCGAGGACTTCATCCCCAATGCCTCGCAACCGAACAATAGTCTCGAGCCCGAACTGGAGCATGGCAATTCCAACTTCGATATTCGTCGCCGCTTCACCTGGAATTTTGGCTATGAACTTCCGAAGACCAGCGGAAGTCTCGCGAGGCTAAAGAATGGTTGGGGTATCAACGGAGTGCTGAACCTGCAGGATGGTCAACCCTTCCAGCTCAACTACGATTTCGAAGGTGACTACTCGGGATCAGGAGAAGGCTTCGACCGTCCCGATGTCGTCGGTCCCATCACCTACGGCAGCGGGCCATTCAGCGTCGACCTCCACAGCTTCCAGGTGCCTTGCACGTTTGGCAACACGACAGCCATCCCCGGCTCTGGCGACAGCAACTGCCTGGCTGGCACCCGCCATTTTGGAGATCTGGGCCGCAACAGCTTGCGCGGGCCGTCGTTCAAGGAACTCAATTTCAGTATCTTCAAAAGAACAGCTCTGACCGAGCGCGTGAATCTTCAGTTCAACGTCGACTTCTTCAATATTTTCAACCACCCCAATTTTGCCAATCCCAATCTTCCGGATTTCATCACCGACCCGGCGACAAACGGCCTCGACGCGAGCGGCCGAGGACTCATCACGAACCCAGCCACCGGCACGTCGTTCCTGCCTCTGGCCGCCACCGGCGATGTGGGTATCGGCAATCCGTTCCTCGGCGGTGGCGGCCCGAGAGGAACGCAGTTCGCACTGAAGCTGATATTTTGATGGAACAACCAGACCTTGCTGCAGCATCTGGTCCAGGATCGGAGCAAACGCGCTGAGCTTCGCTTCCATGTCGATCGCGGCCGTCGTGATCGGGCGGTCGTGCGATAGCGCAAGCATCTTATCTTCGTGGATTCTGTGAATCGCGTCGGATCCGGGAGCGGCAAAGGTCTTGAAGGTTGCGCGGAGTTCCGTCAGACGTGCCCTAAAGACACGGCCTTCGGATTCGTCGCTCCAAATTGACCTCCTTGCCTTTCTGTTAGATATTGGTACGAATGGACGCCGAACGGATCATTGCCGAAATCGAGTGGCTCGAGCGCATCCTCACCGTGCCGGACCCGAGACCGCTGACGGCGAATGACCTCTCGGCTGTGAATCGAAGGCACGATGAGAAGCTGGCGAACAGCCCGTGGTTTCGGCTCTGGCGTCGGTATGGCATCTGTTGTCGAGACGAGTCCCCAGTGATCCAACTGGGTGAAACGGAGAGCTAACCCTCCGGCGAGTGGACGCGAAGAACGAAGAATGGCGAAAAAGAAAACTGCTGGCCTCACGCCGAAACTCACCGAGGCTGAACAAGACCTGCTGTCGCACATCCAGGACGGATACCAGCTTGAAACTGATTCGCTAGGCGGCAACCCGGTTCTCGTGCGGTTGAAAGATAATCAAGAAATACGCCCACTGTCCCCCAATCGCAATACCGTCAAGGCGATGGAACGGCGCGGACTCATCAGCCCCGGCAAAGGTCGTGACCCGCTCACTATCGGGTGGCGTCTGAAAAAGAAAATAAACTAGGACCTCTGCCATTCCGCCAACTTCTAACGTGAGGAAGCATCTCCCAAGCTTGCCGCCCAACTTTCAAAATGGCAATGGCGGCCATCAAGTCGCGCGCTGGTTCGCCGGGGTTTCCGAAGAAATTGTGCATACGGAGTGCCACAAAGATGTGGAGTCGGCAGCTTGAATCCTTACCGAGGGCGCTAAAGAATGTTTACTGCGCGAGCTGCCAACAGAGCCACCGTGGTCAGGGAAATGAGCGCTTGCACCATCATGAGTAGTTTGGCCCACGTTGACAACACGGGACAGTCCGTTGGTGAAAATGCTGTACTGGTATTGAACGCGAGAAAAAGGTAATCGACAAAACCTGGACTCCAGCATTGCTCTCCCATCTCGCGCTTGGCTTGCTGATCGAGGGTCATCTGGGGAAAAAGGAATGCTCCATCCGTATGTACGCCACGCAACTCACGCTCGCGCGGGCCACCCGCGTCCAAACGCCAGTACCACGAGGCGAAGACGAGGATGTTTGTAATCCATAAGGCAACTGCGGAACGCAACAGATCCTTGGGAGACTGTCGATGCGCGGGTAGAGCGGCGACCAGCAGTCCAAGCGACCAGATCATGTCGACAGTTACGATGGAACTCAGCAGGTAGCCCAAAAACTTATTGAGGCTGTCTTTACCTCGCTGGCGTGCCCACGCAGTCGGAATCAGAAGCACTCCGACGACGACGATGATCAGCCAGTCGGGGCCCGCTGACAGGGATTCCGGCAGAGAAAGGCGCAATCCGCCCACGGCAAGCAGAGCAAGCATCGCAGGCCACCGCGGCTCCAAACGTTTTGAAGTATTGGGCATCGTACTCCACAGTGCAGCGCCGACTTGAAAACAACAATTTGACGTCTTCAGAAGATTGTCGCATGATGAGCTGCTTCCCTGGTCGGGTAGCCGCCAAATTGGGCGATTACCACGACGCTTCAAGCCGGAAAGGGCGTCCGTACGGGAGATGGACTTGAACCCGCTATCTTATCTCTCGCCGAAAGTCATCGTCAGTGGAAGCGCAATCCACGGTCGAGGCCTGTTTGCGGGCGCGGACCTCGATTGCGGTGAGATCGTGTGCGTCAAGGGTGGGCACATCTTCACCCGCGCAATCTTGAACAAGATCGCGCCTGTCCTCGGCCCCGCGGAAATCCAAATCGCGGACGATCTCTTTATCGGCCCGATGCATCCAGAAGAACGAGAAGGTTGCATGGTTTTCAGCAATCACTCTTGTGAACCAAATATTGCGGTTCAGGGGCAGATTGTGTTTGTCGCGTTGCGGCACATCCTGGCCGGGGAGGAGCTCACTCATGATTGGGCGACAACCGATGACGACGACTACGCCCTCGAGTGTCACTGCGGCTCTGCCAAATGCCGGGGAATTGTCACCGGAAAAGATTGGCAGCGGGAGGATTTGCAGCAAAAATATCGCGGCATCTTCTCCTCGTACTTGCGGCAGAAAATCGAAGTCATACAGGCTGGTAAAGAGTAGTCGCGTAGCGTTGACGAAACGGCGACGGTATTGTCCCATGCGTCCGGCTGTCCCCCCCCGATTTTTGCTCATCGAATCGCACGGAAGCGTTTATCCCAATCCCAAAATTGGGTTTGCCGCGTCGCTGAAGAACCCGGCGTCGCCGTCCCTGGTGGTGGAGAAAATCCGAGAGCTAAAGTGATGATAGAGTCGCTTTAAACGGCTGAGCCGGCGGGCAAATGCCGGCCTCATCATCATTAATCGGCAGGCTGATCTCGCGCTATCGAATTGTGGAAAGGCTCGGCGCCGCGAGGTCTGCCGGGCTCACGATGAACAATATGCTGGTGGCAGATCCGCCAGCACCGCCTCCAACCACTCGAAAAGTTGAATCCATTGTGTTTTCAGGAACACGGCGGCTATGCCGTTGGCTTGGGCTGCTTTTTCAAGCTGCGAACTTGTATCCACACTGAATAGCACCATTGGCAGTTTGGGCATAAGTTGCTTCAGCCTGCGCCCAGCACCCAGGCCATCCATCTCCGGCATTCTGAGATCCAAGACCACGGCATCGAGTGGTAGTTGTCGAGATTTGCGAACTGCATCCATGCCGTCTTTCGCCTCGCATACAATCCAATCGGGATTTTTCTCGATCATAAAGAGGCGCAACTGTTCACGAAAGAACGGGCTGTCGTCGGCGATCAGGATATGTTTTGTCATGAGATCGGCTCCACTCCTCTACCATTAAACCCTGACACCAAACCCGTAGATGCGGGTATAGGGCAATAACGGTAAAGTCTCGATTTGGGCAGTGGAGATAAATGGCGGCCAATGCTCAAGTCGTTCGGTAAGCTTCCGTTTGAACGCTTTCAATTCGGTGGCGGATCATCGGCAGACGGTCCTCGCTTTTCTTCTGGAATCAGACACCTACGGATTTCAATGCTCCGCAACACGAGGGCTTACTGGCCGCCGTTTCGGATCTCGCATCAGCGGCAATGCCGGCACCTGGTCACTGACCGGTACCCGATGTTTCGTCGTTCGCCTTGGCATCCTCATCGCTGTATAATCCGGAACATTTCAGTACGTTCGCGTCGCGTCATCTCAGATGCGAGGCGCAACACAATCATCATGAGGGCACCATGTCCCATCACCTCGACTCACCAATCGCTCGGCAAGACATCCGCCTCGACATCACCGACCTCTACGTGTTCCGCGGTGAAACGGGCGCTGTTTTCGAGATCCACGTTTGTCACTCAATTTTCGGCCCCATTCCTGCGCCTGGCTACCATCCGGAGGGCATGTGCGAATTCAAGGTCGATCTCAATGGCGATGCCGTCGAAGACTTAACCTACCGCATTACGTTCGACGAGCGTGACGAGCAAGGCAAGCAGCGCTACGTCGTGCGGCGCATCAGAGGTGCACAAGCGGTGGACCCGCATGGGGCTGGCACTGTCCTCACGCAGGGAACAACTGGCGAGGCGTTACGACGCCGTCCGGCGTCCGCGCGTGGGCGGGCGGGGCTGGTGACCTGTTTTGGATTCGGGATCGGCAAAGAATCGGTCACGTCGAAGCCGTCGACGACCTTCCCGTATGTCCGCGCCGCAAAAATAGAAGAACGACTTGCAGCATAAGATCCGACCCTGCTTGGAAACTGGATTGATGTATGGGGATGACTGGCGGTAAATCTTAGCAGCCTGCGCAAGTGGGCCGGCGCCGAGCGTTCGAGTGACGGAAAAGTTTCCCGCCGGGCCACTTGCGATATGGCGATTCGGACGAAGTCACTGACGTTTGCGGCGGACGTGGGGAGCTTATCTTTCTCTGCGGGCTCTTCGGGTTTTCGATGGCCGTTTCTCC
>Ga0302179_10002145_pt1 | contig 11592 bp, 8 predicted proteins | sample I_Palsa_E3_1_FD_198788 | JGI IMG/M metagenome (GOLD analysis project Ga0302179, IMG submission 198788) | Peat permafrost microbial communities from Stordalen Mire near Abisko, Sweden - I_Palsa_E3_1 | ecosystem: Environmental > Terrestrial > Soil > Palsa > Peat permafrost | place: Sweden: Abisko...
GCGCGCCGCGCTGCCCGCGACAGCAGCGTGGTGCTGCGCAAGGAAACCGGCAGCGGCCATTCCGGAGAGGATTAAAAGAAGGCCGACGGTGTGAAGCTTCGAGGCAATGAGCGCAGGGCTTGTTGCAGGCGGTGGGTCGATGGCTTTAGTGGCGGTCATTGTGTCTCTCTGTTATGGCTGTGGAAGATTTTTTCTGCTGCCGATCTAACTTGCGCAAGCTCGCGAGTGTCTCCTCCTCCCAGCGGAGATGCGCTTCCATTTCAAGCTGGCCGTACCGCGCCGTCGTAACGCCAAAAAGGGGCTTCCGACCGACTTCTGTTCTCGGCGATTTCGTCATGCTCGACACCTTTGAAATGTTGAAGTAGAGCACGGTGTTCGAGCACCATGCGCTCCCATGTACGCGATGAGGACGGACGCCGGAATCCGTGTCGAAAGAATAGCTCGAGCAGCAACTCGTTACGAGGAATTTCAACTTCTGGAAGCGTGGCGCGTCATTGGATGAGCTGGTTTCGGCCCTTTTGCGTAATCGAGTAGACGTGACGGTCGGGTTTGCCGCTTTGCTTTTCAGTCCGCGAACAAGCGAAGCGGCAGACTCGAATTTCCTGAGGTTGGGGCAGATTTGTCCCTAGCTTCACTCGCGATGTGGCCGACGGAGGAGCGAAGATTCTGGCCAAGATCGTGTCCGGACACGGGCTCGATGGTGAGAAGGCCGAGCCGGGCCCGAGCCGAAGAGCTGATACGACGGGGCATACCTCTGTTAGATATATAGCTGTCAGGTAGATGTCAAGGCGTGATGGCGCCAGGGCGAGAGTTCCCGACCAACCGGGAGTCATCGCATGTTGGCACACAGAATTTTTTTCTCCTTGCTTCATGCCGGATTATCCCTTCGCAACCCGAACGGGATGTCCGTCAAGGCTTTGTCCTGCGGCGCTGCTGCTGTTCTTGCGCGCGCATGATCCGCTTGATCTTGCTTTTGTGCTGCAGGGCTGACAGCGGATCGCTCTGCCGATCGAGATGATCCAGTTCGCGACGAAGGCGACGGAGGCTGTCGAGCCTGTCCGCATCAATCTGTCCCGTCGCGATACCCGCAACCACGGCACATCCGGGCTCTCCGTCGTGTTGACAGTCGCGAAATCGGCAATCGATCGCGAGCTCGGAAATTTCCGGGAAGGTTTGTGTGACCGCTGTATCGCTCGCCCAGAGTTGCACCTCGCGAAGTCCCGGTGTGTCGATCAGGAGCACACCGGAGGGCAGCCGAACGAGGTGCCGGTCAGTCGTAGCATGCCTTCCCTTGCCGTCTTTTTCGCGCACGCTTCTCGTCTCGCGCACGTCAGCAGCGCCGAGCACATTGACCAGAGTGGATTTGCCCACTCCTGAAGAACCGAGCAAAACAACGGTTTCGCCAGCAACAAGCGACGAACGAAGTTCGCTGATCCCGTCGTCCGACACGCTACTGGTGCAGAGCACCGGGAAGCCGAGGGCGCACTTTTCCGCTTCGCGGCGGAACGGGCCGACATCGGTCACCGAGTCAGCTTTCGTCAGCACGATGATCGGGGTGGCGCCGCTTTCCCAGATCAACGTCAGGTAACGCTCCAGACGCCGCACGCTGAAGTCCTGATTCATCGATGTGCACAGCAGGACACGATCCACATTCGACGCCAACACCTGTGCCGAAGCGTGCGACCTCGCCTGTTTGCGAACGATGGCCGTACGGCGCTGCAGGATGCTTTCCACTACGTATCTGTTATCGTCCGCACATTCCACCAGCACCCAATCGCCAACCACGGGAGGAAAGCCCGGCTGATTCCGTAAACGCCCTCTGATCGACGCGAATACCTCGCGCACGCCATCGTGGACGAGAAAAAGATCAGGACCCTCGGAAACCACACGGCAAGGGCGTGACCCGGTGTTCTGCAGATGTGCTTCAAAAAACGCGCTCCAACCAAGCGATTGCAATGTCATAGACAAGCCGACCCCAACGGCTTCGTTCGATTACACGTGTCGTATTGAGGACGTACGCAGATGCGGCTGGGTGCCGTTATCGCCCTCTAGAGACTGAGGCTAGTGATGGCAGTCATAGGCAACTCGGTTACTGCCGGAATTCGCGCGCAGGATCTGCGCAGCTAGAAAGTAAGTGTATGAGACCGCAGATTCCGAGTCAATGTCAGGTAGCTGGGCGTCTGCGGAACTCGTTGAATTTCAAATGTCCAACGGCAGCGATCCTTTTCAGATCCATGATTAGCTGGGCATCAGCGGCCGAACTCAGGCTCAGAACCAATGGCAGAGTAAATGGAATCGCAGCTCGCGTTGTCCCAAGAGGTCGAGTGCATCCGATTCGTTTGGATCATGATTTTGTTCTCACCCCATCTCCCATGGAGCGAGCCCGCGGACGATGTTTCGAGCCGGTGGATTAGCTCCCGCCGTTTACCAAGCCCCTGCGCCTGGCCTTCTCCTGTTTGGGCAGTTCCTGGTTTTCACCCGGGAAAACAGGTTTGGGCAGCATGACAGATTCATATTTAGCGAGGCGCAGTAGGCCGCTCGTGTCCGGCAACACTGGCGCGCCCGCGCCCGCATTTTGAAACCGCAAGGCCGAGCTCAGGTTGCCAAAGGAACGGCGTCGCCACTCGCTGATGTTGGGCTCGCGGACCCCGGTAAACTCCTCCAGGAACTGGAGCACCGAAGTGTGATCGAACTGCTGGCCACACACCCATCCTCCCGCAGTCCAGGGCGACACGACAATGCAGGGCACGCGAAACCCACCGCCGATCGGTAGTCCCTCCACAAACTCACGAGGTGTGCCCGCGGGAGGTGCCGGCGGGGCCACGTGATCGAAGATGCCATCGTTTTCGTCGTAGTTCAGAATGAAGACGGTTTTTTCCCACACGTCAGGGTTCGCCGCAATCGCGTCGATCTTGCTGGCCACAAACGCCGCTCCATCGGCAGGCATGTAGTCCGGATGTTCCGATTGATAACTGGTTGGGATCAGCCAGGAGACTGTGGGCAGTTTGTCGTTTACCGCGTCATATTCGAACTGCCCCTCCGGGCCGCGCAGCATCCCCTTCGTATACAGGGCCGATCCTTTATGCGCTTCCCGAAAAACCTTGAAGGTTTCAAGCAGATTGCAGCCGTAGTTGTCCTCTTGCTGATAGACCTTCCAGCTTATGCCGGATTGCTCCAGCCTTTCGGCATACGTGGTCCAGCCATATCCACGGTCCGGCGCCGTGTTGTCTATGATCGGTCCGCCGTTCCGTCCTTCAGCATCGATCGTGCCCGTCATCCAATGCATGCGGTTGGGCCATGTCGGACCGAGCACGGAACAGTGATAGGCGTCGCACACCGTGAATGCTTCCGCCAGCGCGAACTGGAACGGAATATCGGCCCGAGTGTGATAGCCCATGCAATACGGACCATGGGCTCCGTCTGCCTTGCGATGAGCAGGCAACCATCGGTCCATGTGCCCACCGTTCCACGCCTCGTGCTGAACCGTCCAAGCGTGGCTGGTGGAAGGAATCCTCTGTGCACTGGTCGCGTTCGTGTCGAGGCGAAAAGGAAGCAGGTATCCGTTAGGGTTTTGCTCGTCCGGCTGATAGAAAACCGATCGGCCGCCTGGCAGCCTAAGAGCCTCCGGGTCATCGAAGCCGCGGACTCCTGAGAGCGTTCCGAAATAATGATCGAACGAGCGGTTCTCCTGCATGAGCATGACGACGTGCTTGACGTCGCGAATCGAACTCGTTCTGGGCGATTGCTGTGCCAGCATGCGCCGCACATTCGGAGGCATCAGACTCGACGCCGCGGCGGCGACTGCAAGTCGGCCAGCTTCTCTTAGAAGCTGACGGCGGGTTAGCTTAGCTGGCCCCATAGGAGAATCACGGGAACGTGAGATAGGCGACAGAAACCAGAGAGATCCAGCCACATCGTACCAATCTCGGTAAGATATGTCAGATTATCGGTACCCACATTCGCGTTGCGGCGAGAATCTGGACGATTCATTTCGGGTCCGCGGAAGGCGACTCCAGAAGACCTTTCAGCAATGCTGAATGAAAGATCGCTGGGTTCTGAATCTGCGGCGCATGCCCCATATCAGGAAACTCCACTAGCTTGGCACCAGGGATTCTCGCTACCGCTTGCTTCGCCAGCTCGGGATAGCGCCCGAGCAGTGTTCGCACAGAAGGTGGCGCCAGATCTTTGCCGATTGCCGTATTGTCCTTATCTCCGATGAGGAGAAGCGTCGGCACCGCGATCTGTTCAAGCTCGTAGTAAACCGGTTGGGTGTAGATCATGTCATAGAGAAGCGCCGAGTTCCATGCGACAAGATCCTTCCCGGCACCACGATACATGCCGGCGAGCATTTGAACCCAGGGCTCGTAGGAGTCGCTCCAGGTTCCGGCATAGTAGGTGTTTTGTTCGTATTGCCGTATCTTATCGGCATTCGTCCGTAACTCCCGTGCATACCACTGATCAACAGAAATCGAAGGTACGCCCTTGGCTTTCCAGTCCTCGAGTCCGATCGGATCAACAAGAACCAGTTGATTGGTCGAGGCGGGATACATCAGTGCATAACGAATGGCGATCATGCCGCCCGTAGAATGCGCGACCAGAGTCGCCTTCTGGATGCCCAGGGATTCGAGGAGAGCGTGCGTGTTTCGCGCAAGCTGCTGGAAGCTGTACTGGTACAGCTGAGGCTTCGTCGACTTGCAGAAGCCGATCTGATCCACCGCGATTACGCGATAGCCGGCATCTTCGAGAACATTGATCGACACTTTCCATGTCGCGGAACAAAAGTTCTTCCCGTGCATCAGCACGATGACCTTGCCGTTGAACGACTTCGGTTTCACGTCCATGTAAGCCATGTGCATTTTCTGCTTTTGGGACGAGAACTCGAATTGATGCACGGGGTAGGGATAAACGTAGCCTTCCAGCTCCGGCCCATACGCGGGCTCGCGGGCAGGACTTGTCGTGGCATTCTGCGCAGTCGCCGGCTGCAGAACGGCGATTGTCAGAAGCAGAAACGTCGCAACGAAGAATCGAGGCATAGCGTGATCTCCAAAATGATTTTTTGACAGTGGGTTTCCAGCTCAAAGACCGGGACGGGGCCTTCGGCCCAATCATCTCTAGCGAAACTGACGGTGGATGCGGGAGTCGAACGGACTGCCCAAAAACGGTTGGATCTCATCCCGGAACTGCACCGTGTGCTTGGACCTCACGCGCATCTGATAGGCTTTCGCATCGCGCCATGTCTCGACGATCTGAAATGATTGCTAGCATCTATCGCCTGCAAAACGACATAGGAAACGAGACCTGCATCTTGTAGGGTCGCCGCGGTCTTGGCGCGAGACAGTCTCCATGAGTTTTCCTCGGCTTTGCGGCATATACGCATCGGGCCTGATATCCATATGGCTGACGATGGTGATCGGTTCGCTCTTCTCCTCGGCGTCCAACCCGGTTGCAGATTCTCGTTACAATCAACAAATGAAACGATCTGGTATTGCCGATCTTCCCCTCCACGGGGGCAGCGTTCCCAAGTGGCTGGCTGACAGGATGACACGTCTCGGAACGGCGATCGCCGAGAGCGTCGTTCATCATTACGGTTCGTCAACCCTCTTGTCGCGCTTGGCTGACCCATTTTGGTTTCAGGCTCTCGGCTCCGTGCTGGGTATGGACTGGCATTCGTCAGGTATCACTACCTCAGTGTTGGGAGCTCTGAAAAGGGGATTGAATCCTCGAGCCCACGAACTGGGTCTTTATGTTTGCGGAGGTCGAGGGCGCCATTCACGAAAGACTCCCGACGAGCTACTTCGTTACGCCGAACGAAGCGGACTGGACGGTAATACGTTAGTGCGCGCAAGCCGTCTGGCCGCGCGCGTCGACAACAACGCCATCGCCGACGGATTTCAACTTTACATTCACGGCTTCGTCATCGCAAAAGGTGGTGAATGGGCCATCGTGCAGCAGGGCATGGATGGATCGAGAGGATTGGCACGCCGCTACCACTGGCACTCGGCCACGGTGAAAGACTTCATCCTGGAGCCGCATACAGGTATTGTTGGTGAGCACCGGGGTACGATCATGAATCTTGTGGCGGCTCCAGCTCAGCCCGCACAGCGAGCTTTGCTTGATCTCGCACGAGAGCGCCCCGAAGTTACATTGGACAACATCCGCAAGCTGACCATGCCCAGGCACCATGATATCCAAGCAGCGGATGTGGATCTGAGACGTCTGGGCGCAGTGCTGGCAGTTGCCTATGAGCGCGAGTTTCATGACTTCTCGTCGTTACTGCTCCTGGAAAAGCTTGGTCCACGAACTCTGCAATCGCTCGCACTGGTCGCGGAGGTGGTTCACGGCGCGCCCACGCGATTCTCTGATCCTGCTCGGTATTCCTTTGCTCACGGGGGTAAAGACGGACATCCGTTCCCGGTTCCTCTCAAGACCTACGACGCAACTATCGAGATCATGCAGCGGTCCGTGGAGAGCGCGAAAGTGGGAGAGGCGGACAAAATTGACGGAATTCGCAGGCTGAACCGCTTTATAGAAGCAGTTGAGAACTCTCGCGCCCCCGTTGCTGGCTTCGATGAGACCGTGGCTCGCGAAAGAAGCATCTCCGACTCACTTGGCGGCCGGACGGCCGGGTCGAAGCAAGATCGTTCCGCGCGGGCGATTGACCAACTTTCGCTCTTCTGATTATCGACTACTCAACTCATCACGCAAGGTTCCTCTTGGCTTGCAGTTAAACCTCGGAGGGGCGGTCTACGTGTCTGACTGACATCGGTTTGCCAATCCCCCAGTCCAATCGCCCCGGGCGATGCTGTAAACACGTTGGCCCCGAATTCGTCGTCTAAATCTGTGTCGAAACCTACAGTATCAGAGACCCGGAGATAGACGGTCGGAGAACTTTTGGCATCGAACACGTCGTACTAAGCGACTGTGTCTTTAATTATCGTGCTTTAAACCTGTGTGATTATGAAGTTCTCTACCGCCAAGAAGGCGCACATCGATGGCACGGTGAATTCCGCATCGGCGGCTCCCTTGGAGCAACCAGAACCCACCGGGTTACACCATAGAAGCTCAACCTGTCGGCGATCACTCGGCAGGAAGTAGTTGCTTCAGATTCGGCTGAAATTCCCAGCCAATATTCTCGGCTGACAACTCGAAGTGATGAAAGAAGAAGAGGTGTGAAAATGACTTCTGTCCGTTCCGTGCCTTTCCTGGCCTGTATTTTACTGATACTTGCCGTGCTGGCTGGCCCTGGCCTTTCCTTCGCGCAGGGTGTCGCTGTGTCGATCACGATTGCACCGCCGGTTTTGCCGGTTTACACCCAACCGGTCTGTCCCGGCGATGGTTATCTTTGGACGCCCGGCTATTGGGCCTGGGACTCCGAGGATGGCGACTATTACTGGGTCCCGGGAACCTGGGTGGAAGCACCTGAAGTTGGCTTCCTCTGGACTCCCGGATACTGGGGCTGGAACGACGGTGCGTTCGCCTGGAACGCTGGTTACTGGGGAGCAAATATCGGATTCTACGGTGGTGTGAATTACGGATTCGGCTACATTGGCACAGGCTTCGAGGGCGGATACTGGCGAGGCAACAACTTCTACTACAACACCTCGGTCATGAACGTGAATCGCACGATCATCCACAACACGTATACGAGGACAGTCGTCAACCACATGAGCACAAACCGTGTCAGCTATAACGGTGGCACCGGCGGACTCAGTGCCCGACCGACTGCCGAACAGGAAAGGTTCGCGAGCGAACGGCATATCCCGATGACCTCTGCGCAAACCGAGCATCAGCGAGCCGCCTCTAGCGATCGCAGCCTGCGAGCCTCAGTCAATCACGGCAGGCCTCCCATAGCAGCAACCGCGAGACCGGCGGATTTCAAGACCGGCGTACGGGCGGCACGAGCCGGTGGTCCGAGCTACACGAAGACGAGGGCGAATGGCGGAAATGCGAAAAATGGAAACGCAGCTACAGCCCGAGCCAAGCCGTCCCGGGAGGCTGCGACAGGGCATGCCAGGTCAGTGCGTCGGGAGACGAATCCTGCTCCTGCGGCTCATGAAGGTGTGGCGAAAACGCAACCCAAGGCCGAACCGAGGGCCTCGTCAAGGCCGGCAAAGTCTGAGCACACCACCGCACGACCTGCGGAACCTAAAACCGCCGCACGTGAAAATGCAACCCGGACGGAACCGAAGGCTTCGAAACCAGCAAAGTCTGAGCACACCACCGTACGACCTGCGGAACCTAAGACCGCCGCACGTGAAAATGCAACCCGGACCGAGCCGAAGGCTGAACCGAAGGCTTCGAAACCGGCAAAGTCTGAGCAAACCACCGCACGACCTGCGGAACCTAAGACCGCTGCACGGGAAAGTGCAGCCCGGACGGAACCGAAGCCGGAACCGAAGGCTTCGAAACCAGCAAAGTCTGAGCACACCGCCGCACGACCTGCGGAAACTAAGTCCGCTGCAGCACCGCACGAAAATGTGGGCAGGACTGAAGCGAAGACGACCAAGGAGCCTAAACCGGCCAACCCTGAACACGCAACTGCACGACCTGCGGAGGCCAAGCCGGCAGCGACGGAACATGCGAAGTCGCGGCCTGTCGTGAGCAAGCCCGCGCCGGAACACGCTGCCAATGCCCCGAAAGCCGAACATGAGAGCGCGCCGAAACCGGAGAGCAAACCAGCGCCTGAGAAGGAGGAGAAGAAGCCTCGGCGATAGCTGTTATATGGACGGGCCCCATTATGCTGAAGACGAAGCAAGTTGCAGGCCCTCGGGGTTGAGGATCCGAAGCTGGAATGCTCGCGGGTTCCATGCCCAAGCGAGCTGATGGTCCCCGGGGCCTTGCGGACCCGAGCGTTGCTCGGAGAAACCAGTCTCGTGGCCGGGCTGACCTTCGCGCCTTCATACGGTATTGCGGAGTAAACCCTCCCGCGCGCAGCAGGTATCCGCCTTTGACAATTTCCAGGTTTCTTTGCGCGGACGGTAAGGTCACGAACAGGTCTTCGTCAAAGCGATTCTCAGTGACCAGAATCTCTAACTTCGTCCAGGTAAGGGTGGTTCTCCCAATTCGAGGAAGGGTACCGAGGGTGATACAGCCATCGACTGTATTCTCCATAGGCGTCTGCTCCGGGCCGACGTCGTCACGCGACCATAAAATTCGGTAATAACAAATAGACAAATAGATATGGAATAGAAGGGCTAAGACCACGAAACTCTCGGTCAGAGTAATTCCCCATTTCATTCTAAGGCGACGGAACGATATCTGGACTGTAAACAGAACTCAGGGCAGCGAGAACGATTGATTCGCTCTTCGGGTGGTTGTACCAGCCGCCAGAACTTTCTAATACCGACACTTTTACCGACACCTGGACGGAGAGAAAGACGCACGGCGCATCCTGCCGTGTAGACAGTTGATGAGACCGGAAGGACTTCATGTCGGGGCGTGATGGACTCGACGACGGGCTCGAGAAAAAGAATCCGGCGAAGCACCAGAAGTTCCGAGGCGGCTGACCTCGGTGAAATCAATCAGAGCCCATGGTAACCCCAAGGTCGCTCAGGTGACGGCCTTGAGAGCGCTTTGTTACGGAGAAAGTAAGTGTCACTGCGATCTGTAACCGGTGTGCAATTTTGAACAGCGAGAGCTGAGCAAGTTTGGCTACCTTGTCGGCAGTACTCCTCTTACAAGACGGAGAGAGAAGCCTATTTCCGAAATAGCGACGCTCCGCGGATCGAAGGTGGCACAACTTTGGATACTGAAAATACTTCGGAGAACCAATTATCTCAACCGGAACTCAAGAAACTGTACACGGCCCCTTCGTTTGAGTTCGAAACGGCGTTTGAAGTCTCGGCTTTGACATGCGGCAAAGTGTTCAGCACTCAAGGTGGTTGTCACTACAGCAGAAAAACATCCTAGCCACGGAGTCGCATTGTTAGGAATCATCGGAGTAATTCAGTGAATCGGGTAGCGAACGCTTGGCGGACGAGGTAGTTCGAACCTTTGGCGAAGTGCGCTTACGCGCTTCGGCGCCAGCAGGGCGCCTTCCATCCTTCGCGGCCGTTTTATCTCCGTCCAACAGGGATTATTGAACGCTATGTCGTTAGGAGAGCTGGCGTTTTTCGCGCGGGGGGCTGTTCTTACATCGGGTGGTGAATCGAAAACGGCGCAAATTCAGCGGATATCTCTTTCGGATCATGTTTGATCACTCGTGGTGACCGCCTTTGCCACGATGATCCGACGTCGATCCACTTCGTTGTGCGGCGGCGATTTGTCTTCTGAGAAAGGAAAACCGCATGTCAAGTGCAACCGCAACCGCAGCCTCGAAGCTACGGCAATCCGCCGTAGTAGTTGAAATCGGTGGGGTGCCGATCCGATTGCGTTGTGACAACGCTGTTTTTCTTGAGCAGATCGAGGAGCGCTATGCTGGCGATGTCAGTTCATCAGGTTATGCGGTGTTCGATTTTGAAATTCACCTGGCTCCGCAGGATAACGCATCGGGCGACGGGGAACCTGAAGTTACGTGGGAGTCAGGGCGCTGGTTGATGAAGCGCGGCGACTTACGCGCGGAGTGGAATCCATCCTCTCTGCAAGGAACAATCGAACAGCCCATCAATCCTTTTTCGCTAGATTCGGTTCTGCGCATTCTGCGTACGCTTTTGCTCGCGCGCGGGGGAGGTTTCCTGCTTCACGCATCGAGTGCGATCCGGAACGGCAGCGCATTCCTGTTCTCCGGAGGCTCGGGCGCCGGGAAAACCACGATGGCCAGGTTGGCTCCCGCGGATGTTGCAGTGCTGACTGACGAAGTGTCCTATGTGACGCGAACAGACCATGAATACTTTGCGGTGGGTACGCCATTTTGTGGCGGGCTTGCGCGGGTCGGAGCCAACGAGCGTGCCCCTATTGAAGGTTTATACCTTTTAGCCAAAGGGCCCGAAAATAAAATCGAGCCCATAGCAGGCGCCGAGGCCGTTCGGGCACTGCTCAGGAATGTCTTATTCTTCGCGCTCGAACCCGACTTTGTCGAAATGGTTTTCGATGCTGCCGTTGATTTTGTCGATCGTGTGCCTATCCGCAGGCTTACCTTTACGCCTGACTTCCGCGTGTGGGAGATGCTTGTATGAAACCCAACCTGTTTGTGGCCCGCTGCAAGGCGATCGCAGCACGCGGACTAGGCGCGGAGACGATGGTCATGTCTGCCACGAGCTCCACATTGTTTACGCTCAATGAGGTTGCTTCGGTAATTTGGAAGTCAATAGACGGAACGACACCCCTCAGGGAAATCGTCGCGCGCGAAGTCTGCTCAAAATACGATGTTCCGTTGGATGTGGCCCTGGAAGGTGCGGAAGCCGTGGTCAGAGGATTGGCCCAGCATGGGCTCCTGGTAATTTCCGAGAAGCCGATTTCCGTATCTATCGGTTCATCGAAGGCTGACCAATGAGCTCTTTGGCAATCGGGATGGTTGAAAAGGCGCTAAAGCGTAATATCCCGCTCAGCGTACAGCTCGATCTGACTTATCGATGCAATGAACGCTGCATTCACTGTTATCTCGACCATGACGATCATGGAGAGATGACCACCGCGGAAATCAAAGATCTTCTG
>Ga0302179_10002148_pt1 | contig 11581 bp, 9 predicted proteins | sample I_Palsa_E3_1_FD_198788 | JGI IMG/M metagenome (GOLD analysis project Ga0302179, IMG submission 198788) | Peat permafrost microbial communities from Stordalen Mire near Abisko, Sweden - I_Palsa_E3_1 | ecosystem: Environmental > Terrestrial > Soil > Palsa > Peat permafrost | place: Sweden: Abisko...
CATGCGCTCGCCGACGCTATCCATAATCATCCTGGGGAAAAGCACAACGTGATCCGCCCGCTGCGATTCGGCGTAGGCCATCGCTCGCCGCAGAGAGTCCGGCTTGAAGAGCACATCCGCGTCGGTGAACAGCAGCCAGTCTCCTGAAGCCTGGTTTGCGGCGGTCCACATGGCGTGGGTTTTGCCCATCCATCCGGAGGGAAGTTCATTGTGCTGGATCAGGCGCAGACGATCGTGAGCGGCAGGAGTTGCCGCAACTTTTTCCATCATCTCGCCCGTGCGATCGGTCGAACGATCATTGACGGCGATGATTTCGTAATTGGAGTAATCGAGATGCAGCAGCGTGGTCAGCGATTGCTCAATCGTCTCTTCTTCGTTGCGCGCGGGGACGATGATGGAGACGCGTGGGAGGGAGTCAGCCGGAGCGGATTTCCGATTCCATTCAGGCCGGGAGATATCGGCGACACTGGGCATGCCCAGTGCTGCATCGACAATGCGCGAAAACCACGCCAGCGCCAGAATAGTGCCCGCTACCCAATGAAAGTAATGCATCCAGCTTAAGTTTTCCCTGCTTCCACGCGCGCGACGGCAATCCCCACGGCGGGCGCGAACTTCATGCCATAAAACAGTATGGCAGAAGAGAAGACCATGGCGATTACCGGCAAGACAAACGCCATCTGGAGTGAGCGTTTATCGGCGACCCATCCCATCATGGTCGGCGAAGGGACGTCGCCCAGAATGTGAATGGTAAAAATATTAACCGCCAGCGCGGTTGCGCGGATATGCGCTCCCACCGAATTGATGACCGCCGCGTTCAGCGGAGACGTATTCAACAGCAAAAAGAACGCTGCCACTCCGATCGCGGGAATCATGATCGGCCCTTTCACGAACAGCGCGACGATCATGGCAGGTACTCCCAACAACATGCTCGCGGCCGAAACAAAGTAGTAAGAGCTTTTCATGCGTGGCAGCAAATAATCGCCAAGCCAGCCTCCGGCAAGTGCCGCCAGAATTCCATCGACGACGATGATGATGCCAAACATGAAATTCGCAGCCTCGAGCGAGTAGTGCCGTTCACTATATAAAAACTTTGGCATCCATACCTGGATTCCGCCCAGCGAGTACGTCATCGCCGCCATGCCCAGTGTGGCCGTTAGGAATGCGGGATTGCGAACCAGACCCAGAATCGTTCCTCGCTCCGGAGTTTCTTTCAGCGTATCGAACTGGCCACGCTCCGGCTCTTTTAGAAACATTACCGCGATCGCCAGCAGAAATCCCGGCGCCGCAGCGATATAAAAAGGAAAGCGCCATCCGTGATGCGGCGCCAAATTGCCACCCAGCAAATATCCCGCAGCCGAGCCTACCGGCAGCGCCAGATAAAACACACCGAGAATGCGGCCACGCTTGTCTTCAGAAAAAAGATCGGCGACGAATGTGGGGGCTATCGTGACAAAAGTTGCCTCGCCAACACCTACCAGGGTATGGCGGATCAACAATTCGGTATAGGTATGCGTCACTGCGGTCAGCAGAGTCAGTCCGCTCCAGAACAAGGCTCCCAGCACGATGATCAGCTTGCGCGAATATCGATCGGCCAGCGGCCCGACAAACGGAGCCGCTATCATGTAGAAAAGCAGAAACGCGCTGGTTAGATATCCGACCTGGACATTGGTGAGATGAAATTCGTCCTGCACCAGCGGTTGCACGGCAAACAGCACGTTACGGTCCGCATAGTTGAGCAGATTCAGCGAGGTCAGCAAGAGCAAAGCGGTTCGGGGATGCAGGTCGTCGGCGGCCACAGGTCCAGCGAATATAGCACGGCTCCCAGCCCGGAAAAGTTACCGTGGCGAGCCCGACTTAGACATTCGTCTATGATTGCTTGCGAGTGAAAAGCGACCGCATCAAAACGGTGGACCTCAAGTCCGATATGCCACCGGTGGCGGAGGCATTGCTGCGCCTCGACCGGGAACTCGCCCTTGCCCGGCAACAGAAGCTAACGCTGCTTAAACTGGTGCATGGGTACGGCTCAAAAGGTGTCGGCGGCGACATAAAGATTGCAGTACAGGCGCGTTTGCAGGAATTCATCCGCGAGGGACAGATCCGTGGCTGTGTCTACGGCGAGAACTGGTCTACGTCAGACGAGCTGACCTGGAAGCTTCTACAATCGAACCCCGCGCTGAAGCAAGATGAGCACCTCGGCCGGCAAAACCGAGGCATCACCATCGTCTGGCTCTAGCGAATCAGAAACTTTAAGTCGCCTGCGGAGCCGGAGGAATATCGGGAATCACCGGCGAAACGGCCGGTTCGACAGCTACTACCGGGGCAACCGGCTCGGGCATGACCGGCTGTACGCTGACCACCGGAACCAGCTCTCGTTGCTGATAATAAGCGACCGCTACACCGCGTTGCCAGAAGCGCGGAATCAACAACAGCAATAGCGTCAGTTGGCCAACGCAGAATGCCCCCCATACGCCGCTGGGAGAAACAAGCCGCATCCAGATCCAAAGGCCACCGATCAAAATCAAGGCCGCGACAATCGTGATCAGGACATAACTTCCAAGCAGTCGCATTAGCCCCGCGAAAGCTTGCCGAAAACCTACGGCAATCGAGCGGCGTACGGCATTCTGGTCACTCAAGACCACGTCGATTTCGGCTAGGTCGAACCAGATACGCACGATCGTCATCACCAGAAAAATAATTGCCAGCGTGATCATTTGCACTTCAAAGGACAGCAACTCATTCGTACTGTCGCCGGCTTTTTTCACCAGCACGCTCTGAATGCCAAACAGAATGCCCGTGATAATTCCCATCACAATGCCGGCCACAATCAACAGACGTATGAAACGCCACAGATTTCGACCGCACACACGGAAAAATTCGTCGCGCGGCAAGCGGTAGTTTGAAGCGTAACCCTGAAACACTCCCGGCAAGAATAAAGCTGTGGCCACGAAGAACAACGTGATGAAATAAACGGCTGCCATGGTGGGCGCTTTTGTCGGTCCAAACTCAGGCCGCATGAACAACTCGACGAGCACCGAAAGATCGAAGCCATGCACCAGGCGGTCGGAGTAGAGGCTTTGATCGAGAATGGCGTGAGCCTGATTGCGGAATGTGGCTGTGCCGAATTCCGCCAGCGTCATGTTCAGCAGCCAGAACCAGAAAATGTAGCGCTTGTTGTGGGTCACCATGCCCCAACCGCTGCTCAGCAAACTCTTGTTCTCTGTCATGAATCTCCTAGCCGCGTAATCGCAACGCCTCTAAACCGCAGTGCGAAATCGGTTTTTAAACTGCCCACCATGCTACGAACTGCGCCGCCCATTGCGTCAGGAACAGCCAGTAGTTGGCGACCTTACGCGCAGGTTTGCCGTTGGGTTCGGCTGTTTGACTGTTATTGAAGTTGTTGCGGTCGAACTGAACCTTGTGGTCGGGATCAATCTCCGCCGATTCCGCTTTGGCCTTCTTTTCGTAACTGAACTTAGTCCAGCGGCTCTGCCCGTCCCAGTGTTCGCGGATCTTTTCGCCGTTGTCAAATCTGATCTGTACATCGACTGGCATCACAAAATCGCCCTTGCGGTGCAGCCACACCGTCGATCGATAAACGGTGTCTTTGTCATTCTTCTTGCTGGTCTTCTTTTGATCTTCGTACCAGTTCGCGGGAAACGAATCGAGTTTGATGACCTCGTAGTCGAGAACCTGTGACCCATCAAAGGCAGGACCGAAATACCAGCTCAAATCTTTCCCCGAAACTTCTTCGATGGTCTTAAGAAAATCTTCTTTGGTCGGATGAGTGAAGCGATACCTCATGAAGTAGGTGCTCATGGCCCGAGCCATGGTGTCCTTGCCGACAATGCCTTCCAACGTAAGCAGGACACTTGCGGTCTTGCCGTAGGTTACGCCGCCGTAGGAGTTGAAGCTGTAATAGTCGTAAGCTTTCTCAGCAATGGGATCGAGGTCGGCCGCGCTAACGTAACCCAGTCGCTGCGCTTCCCGCTCGCCCATCGTGATGCCAGCTTCGTTGAGGATGGAAGTGTTCTCCCCGAGAATCGAATCCAGTACCTTCACTTCCGTGTAGCTGTTAATGCCTTCGTCCATCCAGGCTTCTTCAAATTCATTGGTTGCGACCATGCCATACCAGTACTGATGTCCGAATTCGTGCTCGATCACCAACTCGGGCCCATACAAACCCTTCGGCATAAGCCAACTGGTATCGCCCGTGATAAAGGTCGGATATTCCATGCCACCCGCCGCCGAACCCGGCTCCGGATCGACCAGCGTGATCGTCTTGTAGGGATAAGGTCCGTACCAACTCTCGAAGTGTTCCAGCGATTCTCTGAGAATTTTTTCGTGCCGCTCCACCTGATCCCAGTGCGCCGGCTGCATCAGGATGCGCATCTGCACCGGACCCATCTGCCCGTTGTAAACACCGTCTTCTTTCACCTTGTATCGGGGGCTGGCAGTCCAGGCGAAGTCGTGAATGTCGTCGCCGTGAAACGTGAGGGTCTTGGTCTGGTCGGAATTATTCACCTCGCCGACCTTTACTCCGCTCGCACCCACAACTTCAAACTGCGGCACTGTCAGCTTGACGTCGTAGACGCCGAAGTCGGCAAAGAACTCCGTGGTCGCATGATATTGGTGACAATTCCACGCTCCGTGCCACCACACGCCAACTTTCGGAAACCACTGTCCGCCCAGCACAAAGTCGCGCTTCCACCCGGAACGCTCCTGGGTTTCCGGCATCTGCTCGTGAAATGCGATTTTGAATTGCACAAAGCCGCCGGGTGCGATCGGCTTCACCAAAGGCAGGTCGACGACGGTTTTGTCGTCCTTGTTGCCGTCATCGGGTTGAAGGTAGTGTAGCTTCGACGTCAGATCTCCCTGCCCGACGACTTCAATGCTTTTAATATCTTCCGAACCGTAATACTTGTCTTCCCATTGATCGTAATTCGTGTCCCGGGCACCATAAAGTTTGGCCTCACGCACCAGGGTGGCTTTGGGCTCGAAAGCGTTTTGGTACAGATGAAAAGGAAAATGATCCAGGGCTTGGCCGGTTAAATTGTGGTAGGTGAGAACTTCGTTGGCATCGATGGTGTGCTTGGTGGCGTCGTAATGCGCATCGATCTCGTAGTGGACCACGCGCTGCGACATCGGCGTCGAAGAGTTGATAGCCAGCGTGGTGTCGGGAATGGATGGCGCCGAATTCATGGCTTGGGCGGTTGGCGCGGCCTGAGCCAAGACCGTTTGCTGCAGTGAAGCGGCCTGAGCGGTCTTATGATTTACGCATGCGTAAACCGCTATCGCCAGTGCGGCCGCGGCGCAGATAATTACACCCCATCGGGGTCTCCGCAGGAATAAACTCGATCCGGCGATTCCTCGTCGAATGTGCATTTTTTGTAAACCTCGAATCTGTTGCTGTGGCTCTGAATCATACCTTACGTCGTCCGATGCCGTCATCCGACGCGCTCCAGGACCTACGGGCGATGCCCAGGTCGCGCGTAACTTGGTGCCAGCCCAGAAAATCTACGACCGCAGTTGGCGGTCCAGCAACTTCCCTGATAGGACCGGGTTTCGCTCAGTAGCGGGCGAATCGTCATTTCTGAGGTCTTGGGATGCCTACTAAAGTCTTCCTCGCTTTGTTCTCACTTGCTGTCCTTGTGATCGCAACCATGCCAGGAAAAGCATTCGCTCAAGTCGTGTCGCAAATTTGTAATCCGGTTGTTTCCGCCGTCCAGCAAGTAGCCTCGCCGCAGCAGCGCCTGGCCGCCGGCAACATTGCCCTGCCGCCACTCACCGATCACATCAACGGATTCGCCTGGCCAGACACGCCTCTCGGCATTTTGAAGAACGGCAACACCTACACGTTTTTCGGCAGCGATGGCGGCGACCACATGATTCAACTGTGGAATGAAAATTATTACGGCAACGACAAGTTCGGCTCGGCCGATAGCGTCGTCGGCACGCTTGACAATCCCCTAGGCTCGGGATCGCCCGCCAACATCACCATCGATCCCAATCCCGATCCAAATGTGAATCTAAATTATTCGCGCTATGACTACATGGGTGGTGGTCCGGTTTATCGAGTGCCGCCCGGTAATGTTGGAGCGGGAAATCTGCTCATGGTCTACCACGGCGAGATTCCCACCATCACGACGCAGAGTTTTTATTCGGTTCTGGCCTTGGCTGGGTCGTCCGACGAAGGCGCTCACTGGACCGACCTTGGCGAGATCATCGAAATCAATCAGCCCTACCGCATCGATCTGGATGGCTTCGACATTGGTGACCAGACGCTGGTCCCCTCGCTCGACGGTCAATACTTGCAAATTTATTTTCGCGACTGGATTAAGAACGGGACCACACATTGGGGCAACAGCCTGACCAACGTTTCGGTGGCCCGCGCATCCGTCGCTTCGGTTTACGCTGACGCTTTCGGCAGCCAGCCTCACGCCGCTCCATTCAACAAGTATTACCAGGGAGCATGGTTGCAACCCGGCATCAACGGCTCATCCAGCGATCTCAATCCACAGGCTCTCTATGCGGGCGACAACGAAGTCGAATTCAACGAATATCTGCAACGCTACGTGGATATCATTGGCGAGGGAGTCGTTATCGCCTATGCCGAATCGCCGGATGGAATGAACTGGAGTTTGCCCCTACTCCTTCATGACTTCCGCAACGAACCTGATCAACCCACAAGTTACGTAATGCCGGTGGGAACGGGAAATGACCCGCACATTCTGGACCAGCAGTTTTATGTTTATTACACGCGTTACCCAACCAACGGCGGCGCCTGGAGAGGCGCATCGGTCAATCGTTTTACCGTAACTTGTCAGTAGGAGTCAACGCCTCGATATGCCGCCTTATTCGGAGGAATTTATGAAAGCTGCCGTAGCTTTATCGCTCCTCGCCGTAGCGCTCTGTGGCATCTCCGTGCTTTCCCAAGATCCAGCGGCGAAGGCTACCGCCGAGGCTGCTTGCGGACCCACGAACATTAAGTTCGACGTAAAGGAAGGCGCGGCCGACCCTTCGCCTCAACTTCGACCCGGCAAAGCCCTAGTCTACGTCGTAGAAGACCTCGGTGGCTGCCCCGATTGCCCCGGCCAAAGCAAAGGATTCAATTTCACTAATACCAATAACGCTCTGGTTAGGGTAGGTATGGATGGCGCATGGATAGGCGCCAATCAGGGCAGTTCCTATTTTTTTTTCTCAGTGGATCCCGGCGAACACCACCTGTGCATCAACTGGCAATCGCGGCTGGCAGTCCGTTCCCGTGCCTTTGCCATGGCCGGTTTCACTGCCGAAGCCGGAAGAGTCTACTACTTCCGCGAACGCGTTTTTCCCGGCAGCGCCGACTATTCGTTTGATCTTGATCCGATCAACAGCGACGAAGGCAAATACCTCGTCGCATCGTCTTCCTACAGTGTCTCGCGAGCAAAGAAATAAGAACCGGGAAGTACCAACTACCAGCGGATCATGCCCTCGGGATCGTCCACTAGCACCACCTCATACTTTTCCAGCATCGGCATCAGGACATGCTCGAGTTCCCTTTTCCACAGTTCACCTTCGTAGAACTTCGCCTTCATAGGTTCACGCGAGGCAAGATCGGGGAAGCCGCGCATGAAGAAGAACGTGTCTGGATCTTCGACGGAAAGAAATGGGCCCAATATCTTCATCCCGATTTCCGCGTGCGCCGGAATTGACTTGGACCGGAAAATGTCAAGGAACTCGGTTCGTTTCCCCGGCTTAATCTTGTAGGTACGCATTTCGATGATCATTAGCCTGCCTCCCCCATTTACTTTACTTCGCTGCGAAGCGTGGCCGACACGCCGCGCCTTAATTCCAGTGATGAGAGTGCCACCAGATTTTCTGGATGTCGAACTCAACTCCGCGACATAGATAGATTGGCGTATTTTCCTCGTCCATGCCGAAGTGCTCGTAATGATCGAAGGCTTGAAACGAAGTGCAGTTGTCGCGCACGTCATCGAGGCTCCACTGAATTACGATGAGGTTTTTGTACACCTGAGGCGGCGGGCCCCAATACCAATGATTCTGGTGTCGCGACCAGGCCTGCGGCAGTCCGTACGCTGGACCAAATTCGTTGATCGCACCGGCTTCGCCATAGTTGCCCGCCCAAATGCCAGTGTTGGCGCGCTCTTCAGGCGGCAACGAATCGTAGATACCTGCGATCTCGCGAACCATCTCAGGCCAGCCAAATTGATCGGCAACCGCCTGCGGTAAAAGCGATTCGTGATGAACCTCAGCCTTAGCCGGTTTGAAACCAATGGCATTCTGATAAGCGAGAAGACGCTCCGGCGAAAGCATCCAGGTCGCCATAGGAACTGCGGGAAGCGCAGAAATCAGGATGACTCGGGCAACAGCCCCTCGCGTCCACGCCGCGCGGTTCGAGAGCCAGCGGTCTATCACAACCCCGCCTCCGGCAAAGAGCATGGGATAGATCGGAAACACATAGTAATTTTTTCCGTGCGCGGCTTCCATCAATACGAAGAAGACCACAAACGTCAGTCCGAGCACCCGCCAGCGGCGATCGCGGAGAAACCATACCAATCCCGAGCCCCACACCGGCAAAAGGATGGGGTTCATGTCGAGGATCTGCTCTATAACGAAACGCAGAGGACCGAGCACGACGTTTTTGCCCTCTCGCCGGACATTGGCCAGATCTTCAATCGTCGGAAAATGATGGCGAATCTGCCAGATGAGGTTGGGCAGAAAAAGCGCGAGGGCGATGGCTCCGGCAATCCAAATCCACTGGCGAGCGAACTCGCGGCGATGATGCGTCAGGAGCAGCGCAATTGTAACCGCGAATCCAAACGAAAGCGTAGAGTGCTTGTTCTCCAGCCCCACTCCGGCCAGCACGCCGAACCAAAGCCAGAGCCGTGAATCACCAGTTCGCAGAATACGAGCGACAATCCAGATGCAGCCCATCCAAAACAGCGGCTCGAAGGCGTTCATGGTGAGCAGGCTGTCGATCGACAAGACGGCGGGACAGAGCAATACGCACAATCCGGCAAGGAATTGCGCGTAGCGGCCTCCGCCCAGCTCGCGCGCGATGAGCATGGTGATCGCAATCAACGCTGCACCGGCGAGGGCCGGCAGAATCCTCAACGCCGCCAGCGAGCCCCCCAGCAGCAGCGCGATTTTCGCGTAGACGGCGATCAGCGGCGCTGCATCCACGTAGCCCCAATCAAGATGCCGAGCCATATCAAGGTAATAAAGCTCATCGCGGAAGTATCCGTAACGCAGCACGCTAGTAAAGATGTGCAACAGCAACTTGACCGCGCAAAGGCCAAGCAGGATGTTCACTTCGAGGCGTGGAAGTACAGGAGGATACCGTTGTTGGCCGGGTTGGTCGGATACCGATCCTGCCGAAGCTTCAAGCATAAAGGGATCAAGTTGTTGCTCGAGCCTGCTCCGTCGCGGCCACTCAGCCTGTACGCGCTAGGTTAAATCCCTGAAGTCGCCCTTGCGCTCGTACCAGTTTGCCGATGATACTGGAGGGTTCACGACTAAACCAAAATTATGAAAACCACTATTGCCCTTTCCACCCCTGCCGAACTCGAAACCGAAGCGCTGGTCGCTATGGTGATGGACCACACCGAAGCTCAAAGCGCCAAGAGCGAAAACAAAGGTACCAAGCCGCAACTCAAGGTCGCTACCGGCGACGCCACGGTACAATCCGCCGTCTCCGATTTGCTGACCAGCGGCGAATTGACCGGCAAAGCCTTCGAAACCAATCTCCTGCACAAGCCCACCGGGCTCAAAGCAAAACGTCTGTTGCTGATTGGTGGCGGAAGCGCAAAGAAGTTTGCCAGCTACGACCTGCGCCGCATCGCCGGAGCGGCCGTGCGTTCCCTTAAGTCGCGAGGTATCCGAAGTTTTGCCTTGATCGCGCCTACTGGCATTCCCGCCGCAGAAGCCGTGCGCGCCATTGTCGAAGGCGCGCTGGTCGGCAACTTCGATGCCGACTACTATCGCAGCGACCGCAAGGATCAGAAGATCGACGCTCTCACTATTCTTGCCAGCGGCAACACCGATAAAGCTGAGTTGGAAGCAGCGGCAAAAGAAGCGCAGGTCATTGGCGAGTCGCAGAACTTCACACGCGACTTGGTGAATGAGCCTTCCAATCGCATGACGCCGACACTTCTCGCTGAACGCGCGCAGAAGATGTCGCTGGAAGTAGGCCTGAAATGCGAAGTGTATGGCGCGGACAAGATTAAAGAATTGAAGATGGGAGCGTTCTGGGGCGTGGCGCAAGGGTCCGATGAGCCGCCGGCGTTGATCGTCATGACTTATGACCCTGCCGGCGCGCCTGTGCAGCCTGTCTTAGGACTTGTGGGCAAAGGCATTACCTTCGACACCGGAGGCATTTCCATAAAGCCCGCCGACGGCATGGAAAAAATGAAATACGACATGGCCGGTGGCGCGACCATGATCGGCGCCATGCGCGCCATTGCACTGCTCAAGCCCAAAGTCAAAGTTATCGGGATCGTGTGCGCGACGGAAAACATGCCCTCCGGCAAAGCGCAAAAGCCGGGGGACGTGCAGATCGCCATGTCAGGCAAGTCGATCGAAATTATCAATACCGATGCCGAAGGGCGCCTGGTGCTGGCCGACGGACTTTACTATGCACGCCAACTCGGCTGTACGCATCTGGTGGATGCTGCTACGCTCACCGGCGCTGTCGTAGTCGCGCTCGGATATGCGAACGCCGGCGTCTTCTCCAATGACGACGCACTCTACGAACGCTTCCACAAAGCCAACGAAGAAGCAGGAGAAAAGATGTGGCGGCTTCCGCTCGACGACGAATACAAAGAGAACATCAAGTCGAGCATCGCCGACATCGTCAACTCCGGCGGACGCTGGGGCGGAGCCATTAATGCGGCCATGTTCCTGAAGGAATTCGCGGAAGACACACCGTGGATTCACCTCGACATCGCAGGCACCGCCTGGATGGAAGAACAAAAACCGTGGATCGCTAAAGGGCCTTCAGGAATCGCCCTGCGCAGCCTGGTGGAGTTCGTGAAAGATTTCGCTAGGTAAGAAACCCGCCGCGGATCCCGCGGATTTTCGCGGATAAACCGTAATGGTCTTATCTGTGTTGATCCGTGAAATCCGTGGCCACGTTGTTGTTCGCCCCAGCCGGCCATGATCAGGAACCAGTGTTCTCAGCGTATTGGCGGAGCAGGCCATCCACTTCCGCGTAGCCGGAGGGAAAATCGACGCCCTTCACCGACGCTCCGGCGCTGAGCAGCGCCCGCACGGATTCGGGCGAGCGCCGATTGCTCCAGTAAGAATTCACGCAAGCGCGCACGGCAAGCGCCAACGGAGTCTGCCCTTTGGCGTCCGTTGCGTCGACAGGGGCATGGCGCTCGATGAGAAATCTCACGGTCGCGTGGCGGGCTCGCCAGGCCGCAACGTGCAGGGCCGTAGAATCTTTCGTCAAATTCCAATAACCGTCGCCATCCCTGGATCGCGCATCCACTTTTACGCCGAGATCGAGCAGATGCCGAACACCATCCGTGTTGCCAACGCCCGCGAATTCCGCCAGCAACTTGCCGCCCTCGGCCAGCAC
>Ga0302179_10002153_pt1 | contig 11569 bp, 16 predicted proteins | sample I_Palsa_E3_1_FD_198788 | JGI IMG/M metagenome (GOLD analysis project Ga0302179, IMG submission 198788) | Peat permafrost microbial communities from Stordalen Mire near Abisko, Sweden - I_Palsa_E3_1 | ecosystem: Environmental > Terrestrial > Soil > Palsa > Peat permafrost | place: Sweden...
GGGATTATGTCGAGGTCATGGCTTGTCCGTCCGGGTGTATCAATGGTGGCGGACAGATCCCTACGGCGAATACTGGCGAGAGAACTTTCACGCCGAGGGAGTGGATACAGGCTGTGGAACAGGTGTATCAGAGTCAGGTTGTGGAGTGGCCTTCTGAGGAGAGGGTGCAGGAGATTTATCGGGAATGGTTTGCGGAGGAGGGAGAGACGTGTCGGAAACGTTTTGTGGAGACGGAGTATCATCGTGTGGATTTTACGCTCGAGAATCCTCTGTTGCTTGGTAGTCGGTGGTGATTAAATGGTTTTGGTAAGATGGCCATCTGCGGTTGTAAGTTACAGGTTGTAGAGTTGGAATAGGGCATGTTTGTGTACATTTGGATATCCTTGGTTAATGTTGTTCGGCATTTGAAGGAGAGACAATCATACCAGATTCGTAACAGAGATAGAGTCGGAACTAACATTGAAAACTATGTAGCAATATTGAGAATATGTCGTCACGCAACATCCCGATCGAAAACTGGTCCACGACCCCGTCGTGACAATCCCTGAAGCCGTTTCATGAGATTGTACAAACTGAAGCCAATTTTAAATCACACGATACGATATGTCCTCTGAATCCACACGACATGGGATATCACGATCGGGATAACAGGCGAAGTCAAGACAAATGCCCCTTCAGGTATCGCACTAACGCTCTAACGAACCTTCTTCTCCTCTTCAATACTCTCCAACTGATTTCCCGTCTTTCCTCCTCTACTACTTATTCCCACATACCCCATTGCCACAACTAATCCAACAGCATGTCCAATATACGCCCCCACAATGATCGTAATCGGCCATTTCTACTACGTCGGAATTGACTTCATAAAGAGGGGATACCTGCCACTCACGATCCCAGTCCAGAGGGATAGGCACAGCCCCAAGCCAAGCCCCAATGCAAGTCCCTAAAGCTCCCCAATAGGCCCATTTCTGCACATCCATGTCAGGAGAATATTCCAGCGTGACAAATTGACGGAGATTCTCCGTCGTCGGGATGATACTGGAGAAAAGAGGATAGGAAGCTAGCAATGATAGATGTAGCGCTGTGAGAATTGTTTGCGGTGTATGAGTTGTCAAGGGAGCTCCGAAGAGGACCATAAAAGTATAAAAGAACACCGTTGATGGCAGCAACAGAAACAATGACTGGACAAGAGGCTACAATGTCAGTGACCACGGAAGAAGGTTCCGGAGAGAGAATACAATTGCTTTCGATCTCATTGCTTCGCCAAACGTATCCATTTTCACCAATCCGCGTTTCTTGGATGGCTTCGACGATGAAAGTAGCGGTAGTAACAAGACTACAAAAGTCGTTTGGATAATGAACACCGATGCGAGGAGAGGTGCAATGATTGTTGCCGTCGGATCCCGCAGCAATGCCGACCACGTCAATCGAAGTAACAAAAGCGGACCCAGCGCATTGAACAGTGTGACGAAGACTTTAGCTGTCGGAGAGGTCAACAGGCGCGTTGTCTTTCGTCTTTTGGACGGTGTTGTCGAAGGCATGGCTGTCGAGGTGGGAAGTTCACAAACGGCTGATCGACACGCAACGCACTTTTGTATTGCTGTACCTTCTTCGGTTGCAGCGACTTCAGACACAGTTCGGATCGGCCATGGACAACCGGCTGACGTTGCCGGCTATTGTGCTGAGTCTCCTCGTCCTTGTCCTCTCGGCGCTATTCCTTCTACTACGGCCAAGAAAGTCGTCTGGACCAGTTATTTTCCTCGTCGGTCCCAGTGGTGCAGGGAAAACATCTCTTTTCAGCTACGTGAGTTCCCCTGCGCCTGTTTCTTGTCTGGTTCATTTCTGACATGTTGTTCTAGTTACTATATGGCAAGGTTCTCCCGACACAGACGTCCATGACAGTCAATTCCTCGGCACTGAATCATTCGTCGCTGGATAAACGGATTACCCTGCTGGACTGTCCTGGCCATCCTCGTCTGGCTCACTTGTTGCGACAGTCATTGACAACACATTCACCCAAGGGATTTCTCCTCCTTATCGACTCAGCGAATCTAAAACAGAGCCTAAATGAGACGGCTAATACTGTCTACTCGATACTACTTACATTGCCGCGACCGTGTGATGTCCTTATCGTGGCCAACAAAAGCGATTTATTCACTGCCTTGCCGGTGACAAAGGTTAGGGAGTTACTGGAGGGAGCAATAAGTGGATTGAAGAAGACAAGGGATGAAGCCAATGTGGATGAAGAGGAACGGAGCACGTTGGGCGGAGTGCCGTTTGATTTTGATGAGTTAGAGAGCGAGGGAGTTATGGTCGAGTGGACTCGCGGGAGCGTCGAGTCGAGAGAAATAGCGGGAATTCTCGAATGGATAGCGAAGAGGATCTCATAGCTCAGTTTATCCTAATTCTAGTATTTGTACATACACTCCTCCGTCTCGGATGCAGTCTGACTCTCTAACACAGAAACCTGCAGATGCTATGCTCTAGGGGTTTTGTTTACTGCTCCGCGGTCGCTTTCGAAGTCCACTGCCCTTCCGGCGCCTCAACCTCCAACTTCTCCCACCTAAAAGTCAGCCCGCCGTATTCTCTCATGGGGGGAATTACGCTTTCCACAACTTCATCTTCTCCACGAGCACCAATTCCTGCTCCGCCGCCTCAATCACCTCTTCCACCAGCCCCTGCCCAATCTGTGCCTCAATTGCATTCGTATCCTCGGTGCTTTCGACAATGCTTAATCTCTTCCGAGTAAGTGCCTCGACCGACTGCCGGTACACGGCGTGCTCCGGAATCCCTTTGAGTGCGTCGAGGGTCGTGGTGTAGAGATATACCAGCCGTGGACGAGGCTGGGAGATGTGGTGCACACCAGTGATGCCGGTGGGCCATTTGGCTGTTCGGAGGACGGTGGTCCAGCGCATTATTGTCGTGGTGCGAAGTTGCTGATTCGAACGAGTGCTCGGGCGAAGCGCAGAGCTGGTGCTTGGCTATGATTGGCTCGTAAATTTCTTGGATTTTGAGGCCGCTAGTACAATCTCAGGCTAGGTTCGCTGACCCCGATGACTGTATTTTATCAGTATGCAAAGTTTAGGCAGCCGGTCAGAAGGAGAGTACGCTTCGCTTAGTGTCCGTATCCCTTCTAAAGTGGGAAGCCTCTCGAAGCACCCCTAACGGCGTATATCATGCAATTTCACTTCAATTTGGCTATCTGACCGTACCTTTCGCTACTAATTATGTTCAACGACGGAGATATTCGATACCATGGAACACTCTTGGCTCGCTCACTATTATATACAAAGCTACTATTACCTCATTTTAACCCCATACAAAACAAGACACTTCCTATTCTCCCATATCCACAGCGCAACCCAAATTCCACCTCCCGCTAATATCCAGAATCCAAAAATATTATACAAGCCCCCGACAATATCTCGTACGACGGGGAACTTATCCCCGATAGTGCACATGACCCCCAGAATAGGAGCCAAGATCTCGTCGATGATTACTTTGACGATAATCTCACGGAAGACCAGCTTCCGAAACGGAGGAAATAATGCCATCATGAAACAAACTGCACAGAGCACTGCGTATAGCCATAGAAGTTCCATTGACCTTGGAGGTTTGACAGGCTTCGGGGAGGTTTGTGATACCTGTGTTGACAGAGGAGATACTGTAGAAAGCCACTTGGTCGATGTCATAGTCCGCCCAGCAGATGATTCTTTTTGCTTGCCTTCTTTATTCTTTTCATCCGAACCTCCATCTTTGGTAGCTTCTTCTTGGGGTTGAGTGAACTTGGCTCTCCGGACCATCTCGGTGTGTCTGGCAACTTCAAATGGTATGTCTTTCAAGCGAGCTAATTTCAGACGTTTGGGCAGCAGGAGGAGGTCATCGAAACGGGCTTGGACTTCGCATGTCAGGGATGGCTTGTATTCGGGAAAGTCATGCCATGTTTCCTTGTATGGCTTGCCTTCGGGGGTGATGTAGGCTTCCTTGGGCGGCGCCATGTCGAGGTCGGAGTTAAGTTGGTGATGAGTTGATCAGTCGTGTAGTGATTTACTTATATCTGAACCCGCATGGTGATCTGATCTACATTTTGTCACTTAGGCGGCGGCGGCGCAGGTACATCGAGGCACCGGGCCTGCCTCATTAAAAGTCCCCCGACAAAAGAGGTAATACTATCAGCATAGGCAAATTACTGTAATACCCCCTTATTAGCAATACATTGCGCGGATCTTCCGGACACGTTTCACATGCAGGGTCTAGCAGTGTATGTAGATTATACTCGGCACAAACTACATACTACAGACAACACAAAACTTATTTCGCACAAAACTCTAACCTATACCTCAATATGCCACGCTACGCAATGCAAGATCACAGCTCGTCGTGTGCAAGCGGATCCTCCCCTCCAGCACCTTGATCCTTGTACAATTTGCTCGTGATGGGATAAGCAACCTGGGACAGTTTCTCTTTTTGTTCCTCGAAATCCTCTTTCTGGGCAGACGAGGCGTGCTCGTCGAGCCAATCAATTGTATCCTTGCATGCGTCGAGGAGCTTCTTCTTGTCTTCGGGGTCGAGTTTACCGCCAAGTTGTTCCTCATCGGTGACTTGGTTCTTGAGCGTGTACGCGTAGTTCTCCAGACCTGCGCCAGTTAGTTATGTATCGCAAATGGAGATACCGTTCTTGGCTTCAATGCGTTCAGCGGTCTTCTTATCCTCTTCAGCAAATTTCTCGGCCTCCTCGACCATTCGTTCGATTTCCTCCTTGGAGAGACGACCTTTGTCGTTCGTGATTGTGATACTTTCACTCTTTCCAGCGACTTTGTCTTGGGCAGAAACTTTGAGGATACCGTTGGCATCGATCTCGAAGGTGACTTCGATTTGAGGGACGCCACGAGGAGCAGGGGGAATGCCGGTCAACTCGAATTTGCCGAGGAGATTGTTGTCTTTGGTCAATGAACGTTCTCCTTCAAAGATCTGAATGAGTACGACGGGTTGGTTGTCGGCAGCGGTTGAGAAGATCTGGGACTTGCGAGTGGGAATAACGGTGTTTCGGGGGATGAGTTTGGTCATGACTCCACCGGTGGTTTCGATACCAAGGGTAAGGGGGCAGACATCGACGAGGACGAGGTCGCCAGTACCTTCCTCACCTGATAGAATACCGGCCTGAACAGCTGCGCCGTGGGCGACGGCTTCATCAGGGTTGATGTTCTTGCTTGCCTTCTTGCCACCAAAGTAGTCTTCCAACAGTTGCTGCACCTTGGGGATACGGGTAGACCCTCCAACGAGGACAATATCATCGACTTCCGCTTTCGAGACACCCGCGTCTTTCAACACTTGCTCGACAGGCTTCATAGTCTTCTTGAACAAATCCAAATTGAGTTCCTCGAATTTCGCCCGCGTCAAGGTCTCGCTGAAGTCTATGCCGTCGAAGAAAGACTCGATTTCCACTCGAACGGACATCTGAGAAGACAAGGTACGCTTGGCCTTTTCGACCTCGCGCTTGAGTTTACCCAACGCCTTGAGATCCTTGGTAACATCGACGCCATGCTTCTTGTTGAAGATCTTGACAAAGTGATCAATGACACGTTGATCGAAATCTTCACCACCAAGATGGGTATCTCCAGCAGTAGCAAGTACTTCGAAAACACCGTCCTCAATCGAGAGAAGAGACACATCGAATGTACCGCCACCAAGATCAAAGACAATGATCTTGCGCTCTCCTCCCTCCTTGTCAAGTCCGTACGCCATGGCGGCGGCGGTAGGTTCGTTGACGATACGCAGGATGTTTAATCCGCTGATTGTGCCGGCATCTTTGGTGGCTTGACGTTGCTGATCGTTGAAGTAGGCAGGGACGGTGACGACCGCGTGGGTGACTTTCTTCCCGAGGTAGGACTCAGCAATCTCCTTCATCTTGGAGAGGACCATTCCTGAGACCTCCTCAGGCGTGAGAACCTTGAACTCGCCATTGACTTCAACTCTGACGGCAGGTTTGCCATCTTTGTTGACGACCTGGAAGGGGAAATGCTTGATGTCGTCCTTGACGGCTGGTTCGTCAAATCGGCGACCGATCAAGCGTCTACAAGTCAGCGCGCTCTATTGTAGGATGTCATACTTGATATCAAAGATAGTGTTAGTGGGATTTGCCGCGTACTGCGCTTTCGCAGCATCTCCGACGAGACGCTCATCGGGGGTGAACGCGACGTAAGATGGCGTTATTCGGTTGCCCATATCATTTGCGAGAATCTATGGGTCAATACGATCATCTATGAGATGGAGATACCTCTACGCGTCCGCCTTTGAAGATGGCGACGCAACTGTAGGTGGTTCCAAGATCGATACCGATGACGGTTCCATAATTTTCCTCCGCATCCGCGCTCGCGAAGAAAGACGGCAGAATGCAGAGTGCGGCGAAGAAGGCACAGGCCCACAGAAATACTTTTATGATGTTGAATTGCTTCATGTTGTGTGCGGTGGTTGAAGGGTCGCGAGGTGACAGAAGTGCGACAAGGAAGGTTGGATGGCTGTCCTTTTATAAAAAAACGACGACACGCGGTCAACGAGGATTGAGCCACGTCGCAAAATTATCGGCTAGCAGGCGAGGGTTGTATGCCCTAATTTGTGGATCGAGATTTCCAGACTCTTCGCCACATTAATTTCACGTCTTTCACCAATCGCCGATTCCTGTGGAAAAAGTTCACCCATCGATTCAACATGGTAACGCTCCCAAAGTGTCCCTGCACAGCACGCTGCATGCTCTGTCGAGGCGGTAGACATGTCTGTCGATGCTTTCTGTGTCCTGCAGAGGCTGTTGGGCGATGGATGGATTGATGAACGGCCGACCTGCTCGTCCCGTGAAAAATCACCCATCGCCCACAGCCCTCTTTTCACGTCTCTCCAGCGCAGTGCTAATCCCGTAGGCTGACGAAGGAACGACTCTAAGAACCCGCAAGTTCATCACCAACCGACTCCTCAACCGCAAGCAATTTGTACGCGCCCCTTCTGGGCCGTCTCTCTAATCGCAGGTCGTTGACGTCCTACACCCCTCCAAGGCCAATCTCTCCAAAGATGAGGTCCGAACCCGCCTCGCTGCCCTCTACAAGGCTCCCAAGGAGACCGTCCAGACATTCGGCTTCCGCACCCAATTCGGAGGAGGAAAATCCACTGGGTTCGCCTTGATCTACGACTCTGAGGCCGACCTCAAGAAATTCGAGGTACCCGCCACTTGTTTTCCTGCATGGCTGACAGCTAGCCCCACTATAGAAAAGTGCGCATTGGAATTGCAAACAAGATCGAGAAACCATCGCGACAACAACGAAAACAGAGGAAGAACAGGAGCAAGAAATTCCGGGGAACCGACAAGAAGAAGGCTGCCAGTGCGGACAAGAAGGCGAAGAAATAAAGGCTTGCATTTGTGGGAGTTATTGGTTGTTCTACATGTCGATACCTACGAAAGTGTGTCTACTGGAGCTCAGTCCATAGCAACGACGTCATCAAAATTGTGTTCAAGTGAACTTGATTTGTGTATAATCTACCGCTCAAGCAACAAACCATCCATGCGCTCTTTGATATTCACGATATGCCTGGTATCTATAAATCTAGTGTTGATGATTTGAGCTTTTCCCATCCCTCTATTCTCCAAGGCGACAAAAGTATCCCAGATTGGATATCTCCCAGCGAGCCACTCTTCTCATATGTCTGCGAAAGCTCCTCCATATCCATTGTAAAATCACGTTGCGCGAGTTTCAACGCCATCTGCGCAGGGGCATCGCCTCCCTTGGACAAATTCGTCCACTCCCGTGCCGATGATGGATTGAGCATAACACCAGCCCGAGACACATCATTGACGTCTCTTCCTTGAGAGCGTGATATTTCCATCAGCAAGCGACGAATATCTCGGTCTTGCTTGGGATTTGTCTTGACATTGTGCAACATGCTTTCTGCTTGTTGCATCACGTCTTTGTCGCTAGTAAGTACACCGAAGGCTCCAAAGGAAGTTAATGAGTTGATATGATGAGGATCTTTCGCCAGACTAGAGAATCAGCAGGGGTTGAAAGGGAATGTACCCATCTCGCAATTGTTGTATCGCAATTTCTCTCTCCTTATCTCCTCCAACAGCCCATAAAGCCCGCGCAACAAGTAACATCACATCAGGATCCTCGTTACTCTCCGTCAGCACAGTTTGGAACGCCTCAATCGTTTCATCCATCTGTCCAAGAAAGTAATGTGCCAAACCAACCGTGATATGCGATGACAATCGCGCTTTTTCCAATCCTTCCAAATCCTGGGATAAGTCCAATGCAGTTGAGCTGTTCTCCACCACGGCCTCAAAATCCTCAAGCCCCAGAGACAGACGTCCGATATCAGATTTCACGATACAGAACTTCTGGAGGATATCCGGATCCTCTGACTCTTCGTATTTCTGTTCCAGGATATCGGAAAGACGTTGTAGGGTTTCCAATGCGGCTTCTGGCTGATGATCGCGTTCCAAGATAAGAGACATCAAATGCAGAGCATATATATCATTGGATCTTTGAATGAGATAGGTCCTCAACGCAAAAAGTGAAGCCGAAGGAAACGGTATATGTAGTATACTTCCAGTCGAAGCTTGATCGAAACTCGTTTCAGCAAAGCGATACAACGCCTCAGTCTAGCGGTAAGTAATTTCTCCAAGGTTGTACTTACAAAACTACTCTCTCCGATCTCAAAAGAATGGACAAGCAACTCATGTGCCTCTCCCGGGTCATTAGCCCGAATCGCAAGAACTGCTTGTCCTAACCAGGCCACCGCATTCTCAGGATCATTTGCCTGACTACGAGAAAATGCCTGACCCGCTAATTCATCATCATCATACATAAGATACATCATCCCAAGATTAGTCCACGCCACCGAATTCTACACGTCAACACAATCCACAAACCAGCATAACCTTCTCATTGATCTGCAGTGAGCGAGAGAACGCTTTTTCGGAAACGGAGGAGAAGTGTCGGGCTGTGACGACCCCTAGAGCGTTCCAGTACTCGAAATTTCGCGGTTCTGACTGGATTGCTTTCTTGAAGCATTCGAGGATGGGACGAATGGATGATATCGCCGGGTCTTGTGTTTCGGATTGGAGAAGCCGGTACTTTGCAAGGCCGAGGTTGAAGTGTGCTGCTGAATGGGCTAAACGATCTCCCTGTGTCAAGTTGACCATTTTTTCCATGGCAGCGACATTGCATCTCAGCAATTTCGTCCTTGTTCCGGCTTCTTCCGCAATTTCTTCAGCATCCTCCGACTCAATGTCCTCGTCATTGACGACGGTATTGTCGTCTCCATTAGGGATTCCAAGGATCTGAGAAGCAATTTTCAAGAGTTCATGACTTCCGTCAACTTGAACCAGTGATCCCAGAAAGACAGCATCACCAATCAATTTCCAAGCCTCACTCAACTCCTCTTTGCCCTCAACTAATCCTTGAGCAACTAAAATCCCCTCTAGAGCAATATCGACGCCCTTCGAAAGTTCCCCGCCTCTATAACAGGAGTACGCCCAGGTCAACAATGTCTGTGCCAACGACAATGAAACACTGAACTCATGTGGATGATCGACCAGTATTTCTCGGAACGTAGTACAAGCCGCATCATATTCCAGGACATCTTTCTGGACATTTCCAAGAATATACTTGGCATACCAGTTTCCAGGATTTAAGTTTTCTGCTCTGGCAAACGATTTGATTGCTGCGGTGTGTCTTCCGGAATTAGCGTAGGCTTCACCCAGGCCAATCCAGGCATGGACATCAGTCGGCGCATTTCTAAGAGCGTTTTGAAAATGCTGTATCGCCCTTGTATAATTTCGTTTATTCTATGTTAGCAAAACATCGGGGATTCAAGAAAATACCAATTCAGCGACTCCGAGAGCGCGATCTGGCCATGAAATTTGGCGTTTAGTGGACAGTAGTTTCTTCGATGCAGCAAGAACTCTCTGTGCAATGACTTCGACTAAGTCCCATTGTCGACTATCAGCGAAATCCCTTGCTAGGCGTTCAGCAGCTTCTGTCTCGCCAGCATCGAGCTCAAATGCTTTTTGAAAACATTTATATGCTCTCGGTGAATCGTTTACCACATCCGCGTAGAATATCCCGAGACTGGTGTATGCAGCGGCGAAGTTCTGGTTATATTTCAGACAGGTGACGAATGCTGTGTATGCCTCTTCGCGAGAGGATTCTTTGTCTGAAAATCAGTCAAGCAAAGACTTCGGGGAGAACCTTCGTCCCAGTGACATTTCCCGATCCGCCACCATATTTCCGCGATCGTATCCCGTGAGTGTGGATCTCGACCATCGATTAAAGGTAATGTTTCCTGCAGCTCCCGCTTCCCGTTCTCGATATCGTGTAATAATACCAATGCCCACGCATGTTCCATCTTTGCAGTCACATTGTCTGAAGCCAGTTCTAACGCTTTGGACGTTAATTCTACGGCCTCCTCAAAATCTTCCGCATCAAGTGCTACGCGTCCTTTCCCCACCAATGCTTCCACTGAATCAGGTTTACGAGCGAGGATTGCATCGAACAATTTACGTGCTTGAGGGTGGTGTTTCGGTGCTTGGTAGTGAATCAGGGATGTTGCGAGCGTGATGAGAAGGGACGTTTCCGGGGCGGGGATAAGGATTCCCGTGTTGGACTGAAGGGCGCGAAGGGATTCGAGTGTGGAGCGTGAGATTTCTGAGGCAGCTTCGTATTCTTTGTTGTACAGGTAATACGATGCTAAGATACGGCCGCTCGTAATACACGACGGATTTAAGTTGTATCCTTCCTGGTTCTTAGTCTGGAGATATGGGAACATACAATCATCTCATCTAGAATATCTTCTACGGGAACTTTGTGTCTCTTTTCCGCATCGGTCTCCCCATCCCCCTCGTCTGCTGGTTCTTCAGATGGAAATCGAGATAAATCGCATTTCAGATACGCTGACAAGACTTTCGCAAGACCGCTCTGCGGAATGACCCGAATGAGATCTTGAAGAAACAGGATTCCATACATTTCTGACTTATTAGTACCAGGGTATAATCTTTGGCTACCAATCATTTCAAAATCTCTCCAGTCGACACATATGGTCCAAGCAAGTTCATCAGGAAGATTGAGCACGACCATTCCATGCGCAACTCTCCAGACCTTATCTCTCCTCGTACCTTTCTCTTCTGGGGAGCAAACTGATAATGTCTCCCATGTATGACGAAGCAGCTTGGATTCATATATTCGTCGAGTCTCGGCATCTTCACTCCAATCGATGACTTTCTGGTATACATTCTCAAGCTGACATTAGTTTCAAGTTGGCTTCAAAGACAGGTACCTCTGACTTGGACAGTATTTCTCTTTTGACGTCTCTGGTGACTTGCTCGAGGTTGGCTCCGAGTCGCATTCGTCGTTTCGCAATTTCTTTATCAGTGGCTTCTTGTTCTGTTTTCTCTATTAACGCGGCAATTTCCTGACAAGTCTGTCCTGGAGAGGGGAGATGTCGTTCGATAAGCGTAAAGTACGGTTTATCTGGAAGAAGCAATGACAGAGCATCGATGACCTATCATTAGCGTTGCATAGGCTGT
>Ga0302179_10002163_pt1 | contig 11550 bp, 16 predicted proteins | sample I_Palsa_E3_1_FD_198788 | JGI IMG/M metagenome (GOLD analysis project Ga0302179, IMG submission 198788) | Peat permafrost microbial communities from Stordalen Mire near Abisko, Sweden - I_Palsa_E3_1 | ecosystem: Environmental > Terrestrial > Soil > Palsa > Peat permafrost | place: Sweden...
CAACTGACAAAGAACGATACTTCAATGCAACGGGCCAGGCTAGAATTAGTGCTATCCATAGAGAATTATAGGAGGAATACAATTATCATGACTCATGCAATGCTGAGGCTTAATTGAGACATAATCTCCACTTTTAACAAACTTGCCAGCTGGCAAATCAACTGCATACCGCTGGACGATTTTCTCGGTCAAGTTCTGTCCACTGTCCTCGTTACTGGTATTCTTGAGAGTAGCGAATTGGCGAGCATTACGCTGAACACAGACTCCAACGCGATATACTCGCAAGGGAAGGAAAGTCATTGTGTCCCACGCAGTTCAGTCGTTGCCTTGTCACTCGGGAGCTGCTGATCCGAAGACCAAACAATTTTGGCGATGGCGACACTCAGGGAGCCCGCACGAAATTATTTACCCGCAAAGAGTGCAGTTGAATTTGGACCAATGACAGCCCGCCATCTTCTATACCCTCGCAACCAACACTGCGTGAACAGCAACACGACAGAATGGACGACTCGGATTTGGACCCCATCGACGAGACCGTCAACGTCAACCCAGATCTCTCAGACTCGGAGCTCTCCGATGTCGATGAAACGGCATATGCCGGCGTCGACCCCAACCGCCTTGGCGAAGAGTCCGACCAGGACGAAGGTCCCAGCGTCTTCGAACTAAAAGCCTCCAAAGTAAAAACAGGCACTGGCGAACGAAAGAAGAAGTCTACCGAGGAAACAGAAGAGAAGCGGCGGAAGCGAGAGGCACGGCAGGAACGTCGACTCGAGAAAGAAGAGAGCAAGCGACGACGGGCGCTGAAGACTGCGGCGCCTGATGTGTTTGATGTCGTTGATCCAAATCAACGTCCTGAAGACCCTGAAGAGGCTCGGCGATGGGATTTGGATCAGGCGATGGATCAGGCGATTGCAAGGAAACAACAGAAACGTAAACGGAAGGACGATGATATTGTACGCTCCCGTCCCGTCACCAGAGGACGGTTTCTGACTATCTAGGATCTTGAATCGATGGAAGAGGAAAAAATAAGCGCGTTGAAGAGCTCCATGGAACAGGCCGCGGATAAAGATTTGGATGCCATCAGGAATAAACAACCTGCAACAAGTAAACTCGCCATGCTTCCCCTCGTCGAAGCAACTCTCGCCAAGTCCGCTCTGCACGAAACCATCCTGGACAACCTTCTCCTCATGACCTTGCGTCGCTGGCTAGAACCTCTACCCGATCGATCTCTTCCTGCATATTCGATCCAGCGCACGCTATTAACCGCCCTGCAGAAACTCCCCATCACAAAAGAACATCTCGCCGAATCTGGTATTGGCAAGATCATCATATTTTATCGCAATTCACCTCGTGTGGAACAGTCGATTCGACGCATCGCAGATGCCTTGTGGGTGGAATGGTCACGCCCCATTCTTCATAAAAGTGCCAACTTTCGCGATAGACAAGTCGCTACGGCTACTTATCATGCGAGTATGGCTCGTCCTGTTCATAAAGACCCGTCTGTGGAGAATCCCCGAAGAACGGTCATTCCTCAGACGATTCACTCGACCTTTGAAATTGCACCGCGCGCAACAATCGATATGTCTTCTGTGCCGGCTTCGCGTGGGTCTAAAGCCGAGAACAGCGACATGTATAAACGACTGCGCCAGAAAATGCTAAACAAATCGGCGAAAACCAAGAAAGAAGGGGGAGTAAGCATCCAAGGCGGGGGTCGATAAGAACATCATCATCATCGGTCCTATGCCAGCAGCAGCAGGACTTTAGGTGCATCAGCTAGGGATTGTGGCTTTTGGAAAGGAATTGGGCGTATAGTTTAGTATGCTAACCAATGCTATGAACCTCTTGCGCTCTTACATGACTTTCACACATCTACGTGGGACATTACAGGATCCAAATGAGTAGTAAAAAAACAACAAAAACACCATTCTATATCATCAATTCAACTGTGCCCTGACCATTTCTCGCGCCCATCGTGCCGTCTCTTTTGTCGATGATCGATAGCCTGCTCGAGTCCTTGCCTGTCGCAAACATTCTGAGATCCATTCTTGTCGGAAAAATTCTCGCAATTCGCCTCCGGGGAATGCTTCTGCGACGTCACTGTTGTTAGACGAGGAACAGAAAGGGAGATATACCCGATGATACCGACCATGGACTTGAGAGTGTCTTCTGACTTGTCGGGGTCACTGTGTAATGTTGAAAGGAATCCGAATAGAGGTTGCATATATGGAGCAAGTGCAGCGGCTATTGTAAGTTAGGATTCAAACAGATGATCACCTTTTCCAGCACCCTTTAGTCCAAGAATAACTCCTGAATACGCCTCCAGAATACCCTCGTTAAGACTGTCGATGTAGTCAAGCATTTCGAAACCAGTTTGATCCCGTGTGCCACTTCCCAATGTTGCGGCCTGTTGAAGCAGTTGCATGACAACCGGTAAATATCCCTCAAAAGCAGCACCAATGGCCAGTGCGATCTCGCCGAAGACAGCTAGAATAGATGGCTTTACCATTCGAGAGACCGTGGTCGATTCTACGTCGGTAAACAGATATCGCACGATTTGATCGCAATGTGGTGCGATTTGTTCACCAACAGCTCTGATGACATCTGATAACACGCCAAGGGCAGCAGAGAGCAACTGCGGCTGATCTTGTGCTTCCAAGGCCGCATAGATAAATGGCATCAATGTAGTCACATATACGTGGAAATAAGTTTCGAGGACTGAATCAGCACAAGAAAAGAGCAGACATACATCCTGCAAGTGTCCCAATAGCATACAGAATATCCTCGTACGCAGGATTATCGGCTGGGTGCTGCTGCTGCAGAAGTTGAATGCAGATGGTCATCATCCTGTCTGCTACTGGTCTTGCCTCAGAGCCGATTCGGCGCAAACAACTCTACCATAAGCCATGCTTAGCATGGAGATACATTCAGCACTGCACAGAGTTGAACTTGTTGTTCCTCAGCGATAAGTCTGTCATCCATACCAACGGCCTGTTTTCTCATAGCAATAGAAGCCTCCAGTCGATCCAGAGCAATCTTCGTAAGGTTCTGCACGGACGTGATGGTGTCTAATCCGGATCCTTCCGTAAGCTTGCAGATTGCCTCCCAGCAAGCATTCCTTCCACCTTGAAGCTCCGAATCGGTCCTGTAATCAGTCTCTGGAGGGGGGAGAATATACCTTGTAGTAACATTCATCAGTTCCGTAACAAGAGGTTCATAGTATGGACCAAGAGGAGTTGAAGGCTCGGTAGGCTTAGTAGCACCAATGATGCTGCAGATATTTTGAATCGTCCATGCGCAGTTTTGTATCGTGGTACTTCTAGTATCCCGAAGGGTAACGACCAGTCCCTCCATAAGCGGTCGAAGATGCGTGTCAGGTTGGAATCCCTTGGGAATTAATTCCGTCGATCTCGCTAGGGCCCAGCTAGTACTTTCTCGCACGGCACTGTTGGGGTCCGCGAGCATAGCAATGAGCACGGGGAAAGCCTGAGTGACTAAAGGCTGCAGGGTACTTGGTTCCGGGCCGTCCATGACGGATCCGAAGGCCATGACAGCAGCTTCTCTTGCGGCCCAGTTTTCGCTGCGAATATTGGCCTCGACGAATTGTAGAACAGGTCCGAGGACAGCGTTCTCTGCAATCTGCGCAAAAAGTGTAATGGCAGCTGCAGCGGAATTCGATACCGTCCATTCGTCATCATCATCTTCATCCTGACGGAACAGCAATTGAAGAATCTGAGGTAACACTTCCATCAAAGCGGTCTTGGCGAAGTTATAATTTTCCCGCTCAGGCTGTTCACCCATCTCTAATGCCTCCTGAATTTCTGCCGTGATATCCAATTCCTCTTCACATACCGAGCTCCAAAACTCCACAGCTTGTGTAGCGACATCGAGATTCGGATTACGCATGCCGATGACCGTGAGACCAAATAGTGCTTTCTCCATGTAAAATTTCATCTTTTCGTAGTATAGTTGCATGATTCGCACAAGACATGAGTACGCAGGGACTTGTACTCGTGGGTTTGTGTGCTGTGTAGATTCGCAGACGACTTGCATGATAAAGTTACGTTCACCTTCACGTTCCATGTTGTCGCGAACAAAGGAAAGACCCGAGTATAGAGTGCTGATTGCTGCAATACGGATATCGTCATCTCTTTGACTCGCTTGTGTTCCCTGAACCACGGCATTAAGGATCGCATTTGAGTTGGCCGATAAGTGCTCAGGTTCCTAATATAAGCCACAACCTTCTATCACAATACCATTGTCTCGCAGATAAATTCGATCGCTTTATAGGATCCCAGTTTCAAAGGCTTCGCTCCATTTTGGACCCCTTCAACAAGGGTCGGCATCAGCTCTTGCCAATCATTCCGGGGGATCTCGATAGCAGCAATCGACGCGATGAAGTTCGCTGCTTGACTTGACGTTTGATGGTCTGCTGCCGCAAGGGTGACAAGTGCCTATTATCAGATATATCGCCTATGGCACTACATTCTTTTTTATTGAAGCCTTGGTTTCAGGGTCCAGGGCAATCCACTTTGCTTGATACTCGTCACGGCGCGTTTGTTCCTGATATCAGCTTCTCCATCAAAACCACGAACCTTTGCAGTGAGCTGATTCTTCAGCGCCAACGCAGCGGATTGTCGCACATGCGCAGGCGAGCTCTCATTTGCGATTTCAGCACTCAGCAAGCCCATATATTGGGGCTACGTCAGTAACACTCAAAAACACCGCATACCCAATGCTCCAGCGCTGCCGTCTCCAGCTGCTTGACGGCATCCTCGCGGATCCGCTGGTCTTTCGATCAGCTGTGCAACACACGGACTTACCAGGCGAAAGCGTATTGTTGAGAATTTCTGTGACGTTCATGATGAAAGTTTACACACACGCGGTGCTGAAACACGAGTTACACGTTTTAGACTTGATCAGTCGCGTCACGCGCAAAATCAGCTGGTAGCGATATTTCTCGACGGTGAGATGCAGAGAACGTTGTGCAGCGGCAGGGAAGACGAAATGATGGAACGAGTGCAACGGCGAACGAAGAGGTCGAAGATGTTTTCTAGTTGATTTTCAGGAGCGAAAGGGATATTTTTTAGGTGAGGGCCGCATAAGCTGTGTGGGTTAGGGTTACATGCTCTCTGCCATAAATAAGCTCCACGCCAAACAATACCTCAACAACGGCCAGCGACAGGATATATGCATCAGATGAACCTTATTTTCAGAAAGGTTGGGGTACCGTTGGACTAGCGGGATTTCTGGATCATATGGCCTTCAATTTCTGTTTATGGCCGACAATGGGAGTTCCCACCCGATGTGATGGCACTTCCCTGTCGGTCTACGCTGCGCTACATACATGCGACGCCAGACACCACCAAGGCAGATAATATTTTATCAATTTCTGGTAAATGTGAGACAGTTTGTGCGTGCTTTGTGATATGCTAGGTTTGGGGCAACTAACTTGAAGTGAGATTCGCTCGCTCTTCAATCTAAGACCCGTAGCGCGCTGGCACTTCTCAAATCGACGAGACTCATCACAATGGACAGGAGTTACATATACTGTGAACGTAGGATCACACACAATAACCGTCATCCCTCTCTATTCGAAATATTAGGGAAGATAACGCGCATCAAGGACTTGATGGTCCCTTAGTGTTCCGTGACAGGAAACATTGGGAAGGAGGATCCGGGATAGGTGATACAATGGGATTCATTCGGTTAATAGATCTATTGTGCAAGAGGTAGGAAGTCGTATAGGTCGATAGATATCCTACCCTGTCTGCTCGTTGAGATGGACGCGTTCTCGTGTGATTGGTGATGACGGGCGAGTAGCATCAATAAATGCTGGGCACACCGGAAACATCCGGAGCTAGACTAAATGCAAGTACGACTACGGTACATCCCAGAACCAAGCATTCTACAGACATACTAAGTTGAATAATCGAACTCGTAGGAAATCTTTCAAATCCCCAAGCCCTTTTGTCCGCGGATAGCGGGGATCGACATCTATTGCTGATTGGTTCCCCCAACATTCACCACTTCTCACTCTCTCCGCCTAAATAACTTGCTCGGCCGTCCTCACTAACCACCACCTCAACAATGGTGTTCCTGACGTCCTATGTATCGCCCTGTCCGTCCTTTCTAACATGCAGACATCCTCACAGCTGGGCTTCTACGCCAAATACCGTACCCTCTTCACCTCAACGCCCTTCTAACAGAGCAGACTCCCACCCCGTCAACATCGCCATTCACATGGTCTTCGTGCCTCTCATCTATGCCACCTCAATGATCCTCCTGGGCCTGGCTCCCCCAATCCCCATCTCCTCCAACCTGCCACCGCTCAACTTGGTTGACCTCGCTGTCTCGGTCTACGCAGTGGGATACATCCTCCTTGAACCTGTCGCGGGAGTCACGATGCTCCCGTTCCATTTGGGGGTAGCGTATTATGCGCATGTTCTGCCGACGATGTTTGAGAGAGGGGATATTGCCAAGGCTGCTGCGGCGGGGAATCTGGCGAGCTGGGTTTTCCAGTTCATTGGTCATGGATTCGCGGAGGGACGGGCTCCAGCTTTATTTGATAACTTGTTTCAGGTACCGCACCCCCGGTGTCTCCGGAGTGTCGATATGTTATGAGTGGGCGGATAGTTGTTATAGGAGGAGACTGATTGGTAGTCGTTTTATTTGGCGCCGTTGTTTGTGTGGTTGGAGGTTTTGTTCAAGGTTGGGTATCGACCTGCGTTGAAGGAGGATATCGACAAGCAAGTCGAGGATGACAAGGCCGCTCGAGCAGCCAAAAAGACGACTTAAGCTTGAACGAGCAGTCACACACACTGATGAGAGGCGTCAAATAGGGGAATTAATGGGACGAGGGAGTTGGAGTATATGCATATATGTATTTAGTTAGTTTTTTCGTGGGATATATGATATTGGAGTCTTTCACAGCTAAATCCTCCCATCAAGCCCATCATCCCCGATCTGATCAATCAATCACTTACAATGATTCCACCTCCCCCAACATCCTGCATTCCACGACTATTGCGCCTTCTTGACTTTATTCCCCGGCGCAGGCTGCGGAGTATGCCATAACCAAACCACACAAAATACAAGAAACCCGGCACTCACACTAATCCACCCAGCATAATAACTCCACGCGACGGTAAGAAATCTCGGATACTCATCATGCTGCATATGTCGAATCGTGAACTGCTCCCTCTCATAAACATATGCATACCCAGGAACACGATGCGTGACCTTGAAGTTGAACACGCCGTAGTGATCGGGGAGCGTGAATTCCTTGGAGTATATCGCCGCGGTGGCAGTGGAGGTCGTATGCGGAAGGACAGTCCGGATGTAGGGATCTAGCATGTTGACTTCGAGTTGCACGGGGTCGGTCGGGGGGGTCAGGAACGGGGTGTAGGATTGGGAGTGCGGGTCGTATTGGGAGAGGGAGAGGGAGACTTTGACGGGGTCGGAGACGCGGTAGACGGGGGGGTTGATGGTGGTGGAGTTGGGTGCTGAGTGTTGTAGATAGTTTGATTTTATGACGAGGGTTTCGTGGAAGGTCCAGGCTGTGAGATCATCAGCCAAGGCTTTATTCCCATTCTCCTTTCCATCAACTTTGATCGCAAAGAATCTATCATTAGTTCTACGCCGCTACAAAGCAGGGTTTGAGAGGCGGGGGGGTTACTCATCAGAAAACATATCCAACGACGAAGTGACCACGACTCTCGCATTATTCCTCGCCTGAAACCCAGAAACAAGAAAAGCCTGCTGTCCAACAACATACGGATCCTCCACACTGTCTAAATCCTCTTTCCCATCAAACACATAACTCGTCCCCCGTCCCCTCACAAGAGGCAACAAAAGCGGCCCCTGTCCAAGACCGTGCGCAGCGCCTCTGTATACGATCTTACTCTCCCTTGTCTGGGGCGAGAGAATTGCATTGACATGAGATAGTGGAGGGAAGTTTGCCGAGTCGAGGACTAGGAGGGTGTGGTTGCGAGTGGAGTCGGGGTGGAAGGAGAAGTGGTCGGCTAGGTATGAGTCGCGGGGAGGGAGGTCGATGTCGAGTTCTCTTGCGAAATCGCGTAGGGTTTCAGAGGTGCTGGAACTAGCTGCCAGGAGGATGTTTCCTCCATCGTTGAGGAATTGCACAAGATTCTGAGGCGCCAAATTCGTTCCGAGCGCTACCATTAATCGTCATCTAAAGATCCTCATCCAGCAAGAGTTAGTGTCAGAAACTCTAGATAGAGATGACACAGAGACTGCAGATAGCATCGTACCTTTAAGTTTCTGCGGAAACAAGACGATATGATCATACAACCTCTCCTCAAACTGCATCAGCCCCGCCGCAGGATCCTTCTTCGGATTCAAAAACGACAATTCAAAGCCCCGATCTACAAATCAGTACTCCCACTGCACGGAAAGGAGGGACTTTTGAGCGAGGCAAAGAATTGCGAGAATGTCTGTTGAACGGTATCTTCCTCATGAACGACAAGGACACGATCTCCCGTGGCGGATTTTGCATTGACATGCAGGGCAAAAAGGAAGGCGAATTGGAGGAGGAGATGTATGTATCTCCGGCCTAGCATTGTGTCCTTGGGAATATGGAGAGAGAGGGAGGATAGGATGGCCAAACACGTACCGCACGACGTGGACGATCGAAAATGAGCCCTAGCCTTGGCACCCCTAAAAAGTGTGACAAATTGAGGTACCATTCTCGCACCCCACCACCTCATGGACCGTCCAGCTCTTCTCAAAGACTTGCGTCGTCTGCGTCACTGGAATCTCCAAGACACCTCTTCCGATCAATTCACACAACACAAACATGAAATACTTGAGGAACTCGAGTCTCTGGGCTTATCGTACGAGTTATGGGATATCTTGATCGCGCATCATGGTTTGCCCCTGAATCGCTGGTGCTAACCGTAGGCTTACAACTCTTGATTGATTCCGATGTTCACAAAACGAGTGCGATATGGAAACATCCTTATATGGAGGAGTTCCTGGGCAGAGCCTGGGTAGGGGACAAATTTTACGTGAAACAAAATTCGGGACATCCAAATCGATGGCAGCGGTATAAGCAGCACTTCACGTATCTAGCCCTTCAACCTCGGTATACTCTCGCAGAGGGTCCCTTTGACAGTAGTCTTCTCTGGATATCTCATGTTCTTTACAATCTGGTATACTTTATTCTTCTGACGGTCTTTCTCTATCGCAAGACTCTCCTAATCTACTTCCCCAATCCATTCGAAATTCCAATAATCGTCCTATTCATCATACCCTCGTTATTTCCACCATACACACCTCTCTTCCTCGGCTACCTAACCATCAACATCATATTCCTTATTTCGTTTATTTTCCGAGCCATTGCATTCTCATATTGGCCATATCCTACGATCGAAGTAGTCCATCTTCTCCTCAACTCAAGGACCTTACTCTCGTTCCTGCCATTTATTCAAATCCTCAATACAACCCTCCTAGTATTCCGCTTTCCGCGACTGAGTCTCCTCTTCAGGATCATATATCCTGTCCTTCCAATCCTTATCACGGGCTTCATAGGGACGTTTTTGACCCTATTTTTCTTGGCCGACACTCATATCCCCGCTCGAAACGTCTTTGATATCCTCTTGAAGACAATCTTACTGGACATCTCTCCCGGAAAAATAACGCAATTCCACCCCATCGCAGCGAGGATAGTATACTACCTCTTCGCATTCATGATCCTTTATGGTTTCTGGGGAGTCGGTATTGCAGGTGTTGGTCTCCGCGTCGCCAGAGAAACAGACTGGACTGTCGAAAGAGTACGATGGAAAGCAGTCAGATTACTTCGGTATATCACGCCCCGTGCGCAAAAGATCAAGAAAAAGAGAGTACTGGGAAGGGGGAAAGTTGTTTCTGGGATGCCGTTTAATGTGTTTGAGGGCGTGGGGGTTGGAATACGGGTACACTGGTTGAGATGGGGCGCGGTTTATGGGTCGATGGTTTTGGTCGTGTTGGGATGGAGTTTGGGGTTATGGGGTGTTTATTTCTTGAAGAGGGCGGGGGAGTGGGGTCGGAAGGCTGGGGGGAAGATTGTAGATGAGGTGGAGGAGAGTGAGGATGAGGTGGAGGTTCAGGATGGTATGGATGAGACGTCACGGTTATTGTCTTAGTATCTCAATGATCTGATCATGCATCATATTTGATTAACTAAATACATTTCTCCCCCTTGTGCAAAGACTGCATCTCCCTCGAAGCACCACAACACTAAAAACAAATAAACTACCAATAGCACATCCCAAACTGACTAAAGCGGCTTCGTAGTTTTCCATATCGCATTGATCCCTGTTCAATCACGCCTCCGGACAGATCCCGTCCGATCCGCCAGTGATCTACAGGCGAAACTTTTCCCGCTTCCAACACGGTCCCTTAGCAATGGACCTCTACGACGACCTCGCCTCGAACGACGAAGCCCGCCGAATAAAAGCCGCCGAATCTCTAGTCAACAAAATCCTCGAGGGCACCAAATCAGCGACCCCCGAAAAGGGCACAGACCTCACTTATGCACTGAACAGACTGGTCAAGGGATTAAGCAGTGGACGAGAATCCGCGCGATTGGGATTTAGTATTGCGTTGACCGAGGTACTTCTTTGAGGGTGAATTGGCATACTGATGTAGTAGTTGTTGCATGAGTTGCCGGAGGTGGATGTTTCGGAGGTGTTGGAGTCGTTGGAGAAACATACGACGCCGGCGGGCAATATTTCTGGTGTGGTATCATCCCTCGACCTCGTACCCCTTGGTGGAGCCAGGAGGAAACTAATGTGTAGGAAGAGAGAGATTTCTATTTCGGACGGTTATTTGGTTTGAATGTACTTCTGGAGTCGGAGGTCCTGTTCCGACAAAGTACTTCCTCAGATGCCATCACAAGAACCATAACCGGACTCTTTGAACTGGCTCTCAAAAAGACATGGCTTAGAGAACCTGCCTCCAAGGCCGTTTGCAGTTTAATCATCTCCTTACCACGGTTTCAAAATCCCCAGGACGTCTGCAAAACAATTCAACTGAAGCTCGATGAAAGTGGGCTGTTACAAAGTCAAGATGGAGCAGCAATATTATTAGTCCTACACTCCCTTCCCAAAGAATTGAGGCCCACGACAAATAAAACATGGCTTCATGCAGATCCATTACATACCTCGAACTTACCACTCCTAACAAAAGTCTTGAAGGAATCCCCCAGCGAAGCTGATACGATAAAACATACAGGGAACTTCAAGGGCGAGGTACATTTTATTTGGATGTTTATTCTACGGAGATATCTTGAACAATCCAAGGACATAGTTCCGTTTGAAAAATTATGGAAAACTGTTGTTGAGAGTATTGGCCGTAAAGTCTTCGAAGATCTGACCGCTAGATGGATTTTTCTCCAATTCTTCGTCTCTCGAACGGAAGTTTAGGGGATTTCAGTTATTCACTATATTCCTTCCCCAATTACCGGAAGAACTCATTTCGCTACTATTCACGGATAATTTCATCAGATCTCTTGTCAATCACTCTTCTGCAGGCGACCGCTACCTGAATAAA